>Ga0187784_10000178_pt1 | contig 42461 bp, 41 predicted proteins | sample 1015_SJ02_MP15_2_FD_132964 | JGI IMG/M metagenome (GOLD analysis project Ga0187784, IMG submission 132964) | Tropical peat soil microbial communities from peatlands in Department of Meta, Colombia - 1015_SJ02_MP15_20_MG | ecosystem: Environmental > Terrestrial > Soil > Wetlands > Peat | place... | reverse complement strand
CGCGGCGGGCAGCAGGGGTCACCGGGGCCTCCGGGGCGATAGGGTGTCGAAAGGAAACGCCCGGTAAGATTTTCGATGGCGCGACGATAGGCCTCACGGTAAGATTTTAGACGGCGTGATTCGTCGTGATGAAAAACATGATGATATATGATATAGTAACCATACGGGTCTGCTTGCAATGATTTCACGAGGTTCAGGGGAGGGCACCTGACATTTCCACGTCGCTCTCTCATTCACGTCGGCCCACGGCTTCTGATCTTGTCATTCGGGAAATCCTAGCGCATATCCGCGAGGCGCGATTGCGGCCGGGAGACCGGCTGCCATCGGTGCAGGCGTTGGCGGCCCAGGTCGGAGTTGCTCCACCCACGTTGCGCGAGGCTTTGCGCCGTCTCCAGGCAACCGGCGTCGTAGAGATTCGCCACGGCTCAGGCGTCTACGTGCGTCGCGCCACGCCGCGATTGGTGCTGGCCGGTTACACCCCCACAAAGCTCGAGGACAAGGTGCTGCTGGATCTGCTCGAAGCTCGATTGCTTATCGAACCCCGGTTGGCCAGACTGGCCGCCGAGCGATCCACACCGGCAGACCTCGATGCTCTCGACGTACTCCTCTCGGAGTCGGCGAAGTTCCTCGACGGACCGTACGACAAGCTGGACGACCTGAATCTCCGTTTCCATCGCGGGATTGCGAACTCCGCCGGCAATGCCGTCCTTGCGGAGGTCATCGACGCGTTGCTGGACGTCTATGCGATGGAACAGCTCGAGATCCAGTTCCTCTATGACGACCGCGGCGCGGACCACCGGCAGCACCTCTCGATCCTGGCCGCGATACGTGCGGGTCGAGCGGAGGACGCGGGCACGCTGATGCATCAGCACCTCCAAGGGGTCATCGGGGCGGTGTCCGCGCGACTTGCCCGTCAGGCGCGGAAACCCGGTGAGATACCTCACGGCCGCTGACCGGTAAGAGATCGCGCCGGCCTGACGCGAAGCATCGTAGCTGTGTTTCGAGCCGCCTTGGGTGCTGGGGCGGCTGGTAACGCCGTCCGCCCGAGAGGTGCCGCCATCTTTCTGGCTCCGGGTGCGAGATTGGGATCTAGAGTCTGTCCTTGAGTGACACCGAGACGGAGGGATCGGCCCAGCGGGTGTTGGGGATGAGCGGATACCAGTCCGGCCGCCCGGGATCCCGGTCGTAGCGGTAACTCCCCAGTTCCCGATAGAGCTCGGCATACCGGCCCACCTTGGCTCGGTCCAGACGCACTCCGAGCCCCGGACCGGTTGGGACCGCGATGGCGCCGTCTCGGTATTCGAACCTGCCACCTTCGATGATGTCGTCCGTGAGGTGGTGGTAGTGTGCATCGGCGGCGAACGTGAGGTTGGGGATCACCGCAGCAAGATGCAGCATCGTTGCCAGTTGGATGCCGAGCTCTCCTGAGGAGTGCACCGTGACCCCAAGTTGGAACGTCTCACACACGCCCGCGGCTTTGATACAGGGTCGGATGCCGCCCCAGAACGTCGTGTCCAGCAGCACGACGTCAACGGCCGGTTGCAGAATGTTGGTCGCCAGTTGTTCGAAGTTGACGACGACGGTGTTCGTGGCGAGCGGCACGCGGATGCGTTCTCGCAGCTGTCGCAGGCCGTTCAGGCCCCACGTGGGATCCTCCAAGTAGTCGTTCCGCAAGTCCTCGATGGCGCGGCCGACACGCGTGGCGTCTTCCAGGCTCAGGACAGCGTTGGGGTCGTAGCGGAGCGTGTCCTCCGGAAACGCGCGCCCCAGCGCACGATAGCATCCCAGCTCGTGATCGGGCGGATAGACCCCGCCTTTCAGTTTGTGAGTTCGAAATCCGTACCTCGCTCTCAGGTCACGGGCGTGCGAGACCACCTGGTCGATGGTGCGCACCTCGCCGGTGCCCGTGGCCGGATTGGCATAGCGAAAGAAGAGATAGCTGGCGAATGGGACGTGCTTGCGCAGGGCACCCCCGAGCAGGTCGTGAACGGGCATTCCCACGGCTTGACCGATCAGGTCCAAGCACGCGAACTCGATGGCGGCATGCAACTGGGTGCGGTTGTTGTAAAGGCTTGCCGTAGGGTTGCAGATCTTGAACCGGAGAGCCTCCAGGTTGACGGCGTCGTGACCGAGCAAGTACGGTTTGAGTGCGATGACCGCACGCTCCGCGCTCTCGCCGCCACCCCCGAGCTCGCCGAGGCCGACTAGGCCACCTTCCGATTCGAGCTCGAGAATGGTGCGCACAAACCGCCCCCAGTGGGCCCCGTTGCTGTGCCGCAGCGGGGCTTCCAGCGGTACCGTCACCGTGGTGGCGCGAATGTCGTCGATACGCAGCGCCTTCATGGGTCCCCTCGGGTTCGCTCGTGACATCCGTTTCCGCGCGACACCTTCCGCAGTCGGTATGGCGAGTATAGCGCCGGACCGGTTACTTGACAACTGCTGATATAGTGACTATGTCGGTATCAACTTGCTTTGTGTGCAGTTCGATGGAATGGAGTTCGGTATCGTCGCGTCGGTCGGACCTCCCAGGCGAGGAGATCCAGGCTCCCGCCGGGAGGGACGGAACCGCCGCTGAAACCCCCGAAACGCCGCCAGGGCGGTTTCCGCTCTCGTGTGCGGCAGTAATCTCATCGGCGTGATGGCGCCGATCGTGACCGGATACATCGTGGGGTCGTCAAAGTCCTTTGACGCGGCCTTTGTCTTGACGGGTGTGATCCTACTGGTCGGTGTGGTGATCTTGTTGGGGCTCACCAGAGGTGGTATCGGCGAGGCGGCAGAAGAAGAGGTCGGAGTTGTCACGGGGCTGCGTGCCAGCCAGGCGTGATCGGTCGTTTCGGTCTAACCTGACAACTCTAGAGTGCGAGCGCGTGTCGCCGGCAGCTTGCTTTCGCACGACCGGGATTCGGCTGGCGTCGTCGCCGGTTCCCGCGTCGTGTCGTGGGCTGACGAGGAACAGGCACACGTGTGTCGCGAGGAGGACACACCGCCCCGCGCGTGGCCGGAACTTGGAGGAGGGGATGTGCTGTGCCCGAGAAACCCCGGGTGAACATCGGTATGATTGGTGCCGGATTCATCGCCGAGACACATGCTCGGTCGTGCGCGGCGGTGACCGGATACGATGTGCGCATCGTCGCCGTCGCGAGCCGCTCGAAGGAGCGCGCTACGACGTATGCTCGCGCGTGGGGTATCCCCGACGTCTGCGATGACTACCGAGAGATCCTCGCGCGGCCAGATGTCGACGTCGTCGATCTGTGCGTGCCGAACTATCTGCACCGGTCGATGACCGAGGAGGCTGCCGCCGCCGGCAAGCATATTATCTGTGCCAAGCCCCTGACCGCGTTCACCGGAGAGGGTCTCACGCCGGGCGCCGATTTTCGGAAGATATCTCGGGCGGGGATGCTGGAGGCGGCGGTCGCCAATGCCGATGCCATGGTTGCGGCGGCGGAGCGGGCTCACGTGCATCTGATGTATGCGGAGAACTGGGTGTATGCGCCGCCGATCGTGAAGGCGAACCGCCTGATTGCGGCCTCTGGTGGGATCGTCTTGGAGATGCGGGGTGGCGAGTGTCACAGTGGATCGCACTCCCCGTACTCGCGGGAGTGGCGGTACACCGGGGGCGGAGCCCTGCTCCAGCTGGGTGTACACCCGGTCGGCGCGATGCTCCACTTGAAACGCCAGGAAGGGCTCCGCCGGCATGGTCAACCCATCCGGCCACGCGCCGTGGTCGCAGAGGAGGGTGATCTCACCCAGACCGTTGGATTTCAAGAACAACAATCCCGTTGGATCGGCGAAGGATGGGTCGACGTGGAGAGCTGGGGGGCGCTCATCATCACTTTTGAGGACGGCAGCCGGGGTATCGTGTGGGCCTCGGAGGCGGTCTTGGGGGGGATGGAGAGCAACCTGCAGATCTTCCTCTCGAACGCGCAGATCCAGTGCAACATGGCACACACCGGCTTGGTGCACGCGTTTGCTCCGAGTCAGGACGTCTTCGCGCAAGAATACCTGATGGAGAAGCTTGAAACGAAGGCGGGCTGGAGCAACCCGGCGCCAGACGAGGATTGGGCGCAGGGGCACCCGCACGTACTGCAAGACTTCGTCGAGAGCGTGGCCACGGGCCGCGAGCCCTTGTCGGACGGCCGTTTGGGACGTGACGTCGTCGAGACGGTCTATGCCGGCTACGTATCCGCTGCCGAGGGTCACCGGGTCGAGTTGCGCCGGTAAGATCGTTCCGGGTGGCAGGATGTGCACCGGTAGGCGGTGGACCGCGGCGTCAGTCGCGGTCGGCGACCCCGGGATCGTGCAGGGACGTGGGACAACGTTGCCTGGGCTGACGATGTCAGGCGCGGCCCGTCGACGTCATTACGGTCAGGGTCGCTTACTTGAGAAATCGAGCGAGCGCAAACGGTAAGAGGGCGGCAACGAAGGCGATGATGGCAAGCACGATCGTGATCTTAATCTGGAAACGCTTGCTGTCGCGTTGCATGGCCAGCTCGAATTGCCGCCGGTTCTCCTCTTGTCTTTCCTGATACTTCTTGCGCTCCAACTCCTCTTGCTGCGCGCGCACGTGCGCGAGGTGCTCCCTGGGACCGAAGCCGGGGGTGTACGGATGCCACTTGGGGCACTTCCTGTCGCGATCGAACACGAGGGCGGCATGCTGCATCCTGTTCAACGGCGTGCCGTACTCGCGCTCGAGATCGGCCGCCTTCACATAGCAATGCGGCACCACAGAGACGACGCCACGGCCGGGCACAATCACTTCTCCGACAAAGGCGTTGCGCTGCGCTTCGTTGACCTCGCGCAGCGCCGGCTCCAATGACGAATCCATGAGGCGCTCGGCCAGGTACCCACAAGTCCGGCACCGCCCCCGCTGCTCAGGCAGGATCAAGTCGCCCACCATGCCCTCGCCTCCCGCGACACACTTCGCCGCCGCCGGGAGCGCCGCCTCTGTCACAGGAGAGGCGGCTTTCCCGCGGCCCTGTACGATCCAGCCCAGGGGGAGGGGCGTCACCTCACGCTGCGATCATGATGGCACGCCGGTGCAGACCGCGCCGCAGTCAACAGTCAGGGTGCCGCGGAGGGTGGAGGCGCCGGGGGGACCGGGATGCTCGTTGCAACTTTGCACAAACGGGGGACGCGGAGGTGATCGGGTCGCTGTCGGCCAGATACCGTCGTCGGGGTCCGAGGACGGCGGAGCGCGCTCCGTGGTCGAGCCTGGGAGACCGCTCCATGAGAAAAAGGCGGCCTGGGCGGCGGTGCCGCCGGTCAGGTTACGATGGGGTCTCAGGCCTCTGGGACCTGGGTATATCATCACTGAATTCGATCGCCACGACCCTCTTCTTGCGGGGTAGCCGCATCCGTGTCATTCCAATCGGGATTTCGCAGCAGGAGACGAAGATCGCGCGTGCGCAGTTCGTCCCGGCGCACCGACGCGCGCCTTAGGATCGACGAGTTGGAGCGGCTCGTGGCGCTGATGGAGCACATGGTGCACGCGGATGGCGACGATCCGGAGGCTGTGCTGCTCGCGTTGCTCGATCGTTGTCTCGTGCTGATGGGCGCCGAAGGTGGGTCGATCATGGTGCTCGCCGATCCGCATACCCTGGTGTTACGGGTATCCAGGGGCAGATTCGAAGGTGCGGAGTCGCACGCCACGGTGCCGTTCGGACAGAGCATCGCGGGGCGCGTGGCGGAAACCGGTGTCGGCATGCTCGTGCAGGATATTCCCGAAGGACTGACCGGCTACATCTCCAAGGCGCATCCGCCGAGGTCCGCGCTCTGCGTCCCTGTTCGATGCGAGGACCGCGTCGTGGGGATCCTCAATCTGAACCTATGGACTCCGGACCGCCGGTTCGAAGAGATGGACCTTCGAATCGCGAGGCTCCTGGCAATCCACGTGGCGTGGGTGCTCACCTTGAATCAGCGGCTCACCGAGATCTGGCAGATCGCCAAACTGGACGGGCTCACGGGACTCTCGACGCGCTGGCATTTCACGGCGCAACTGGAGGCGGAGATCGCCCGATCGCTCCGGCAGGGTCTAAAGTTCTGCGTGGTCATGACGGATCTTGACGAGTTCAAACAGCTCAATACGCGCTACGGACACCTGGCCGCCGACGGTGTGCTCCGGGACCTTGGCGCGGTGATGCAGTCCCACATCCGCATCATGGATCTGGTGGCCAGGTTCGGGGGAGATGAGTTCGCCCTGCTCCTGCCGGAGACGGACATCCGGACCGCGTTGCAGGTCGTCGGCCGCCTGCAGACCGCAGTGGGCGCCCACCGATTCGTAGGGCCGGGTGGAGAAGTGATTGCCCTGTCGCTCTCCGCCGGTATCGCGCAATACCCTCTGGACGGCCGGGACAGCGGCGAACTGCTGCACATGGCCGACCTCGCGCTGATGGAGGCAAAGGTACAGGCCTCAGGCGCGGTCTCCGTCGAGACTCAGACCGGCTGAGCAATGTTTGGGCGAGCCTGAGGAGTCTTGCCGGTTGCGGGGCCCCGACTCAGGCTGGGCTCCGTGGACGGTGGGATATCAACGCACGTCCAGGCGATATCCGATGCCGCGAACGGCCACGATGCGGACGCCACCGGCAGTTTCGATCTTCTTGCGAAGCCAGGCAACATGAGTATCGAGGGTTCGGGTGTCGCCGAAATAGTCCTCGCCCCATACATCCCGCAGGAGTCGCTCGCGGCGCACGATCTTCCCTTGGTGGCGGAGCAGCAGGTGGAGGAGGCTGAATTCCTTCGCCGACAGTGGCACCGAGGTTTCGCCGGCGGTGACCTCGTGGTGTTCGACGTCCATCACCAGCCCGCCGACGGCTAGTTTGTGGGCCGCGCCGGTCTGGACGACGAACGTCTCGATGATGTTGGCGATGTCCTCGCACCGGTCGGTGGCATCCTCGAGCATCTCGCAGATATCTTTCCACTTAATGATGTCCTTCGCGGTGGCGCGGCCCGCGAACAGGCGCCCGATCGCTTCCCGGAGCACGTCGTCGCCGCGATTTTCCAGCAGATGCATGGTGCGGGTGTGCGGGAAGACGTCTTGCATGTGGTGGACGTGGCGCACCGCCTCGCGCAATTCCCGGGCGGATTCCAGCACGATCTTCGCCAGATCCACCGCCGGGGGGAACACCCGCCGGATTCGATGGATTGCGAGACGTGCGGCCGCGGCCTCGATGCCGTCGAGTACGTCGTCGAGCTTGCCCATGAGCGATTGGAGCGCGTCAGACGGCACCGGACCGCCCCGGGCGGTGGCCAGCATTTCGAACACGTCCCGGGCGATCGCGTCGCCCTTGTGCTCGAGGTCGCGGATTGGGGGCCACGCGTCGTTGAAGCTGGTCTTGCCCTCTATTGCGTGCAGGAGCATGCGGGCGGCGCTGAGGATCGCTTCCGTATGATCCTGCAGGAGCTCAAACTCCGGCGCGCTCGGGGCCTCTGCCGTCTCTGACTGTGGGAGCTCGCGATCTACACCCATCGTACCTACAGTATAACGCAGTATAATACGCGGGATACGCTAGGAGCGGGCCGGGAGGCCGAAGAGTCGCCGCGCGTTGCCTCCGAAGATCAAGGCCAGGTCCTCCTCCGAGAGACCCAGCCGGCGAAGCGTTTCCCGCTGCTCTTCGAGAACGGGCACCCGATATTCCTCCGGCGAGCCGGAGTCTGTGCCGAACATGATACGGCGGGCGCCGTAGGCCCGGAGCACGTCGCGAAACACGGATTCCAGGGTCGGATTGCCGGGCGTAAACTCGCGCCAGTTGTTGGTGCCGGACGTATCCACCCAGACGTTCTCAGTGTGATACGCGAGAAAGAGCGTCTCCCGCAAGAACCCCGCCCCGCAATGGGCGATGGCAAACGTCACCTCCGGAAAATCACGGGAAGCCGCAGAGAGGTGCAGGGGGTTCGCGTACACGAGGTCATAGATCGGCGCGATCGTGATGCCGAAGTGGAAGAGCACGGCGAGTCCCAACTCGGCGGCCGCCTCGTAGACGGGATACAGCGCACGGTCGCTCGCGCTGAATCGCTGGATCGGAGGATAGAGCTTCAGGCCTCGAAAGCCCCAAGCGCGAAACCGGCTGACCGTCGCTGCCGCATCCGCAGCCATGGGGTCAACGAGGCTTCCCCACGCTTGGAAGCGTACGGGATCGGACGCGACGAATTCGGCGAGTTCGTCGTTGCCTTCACCGACGGCGATGAAGAATCCGATGCCCACGCCGGCCCGGTCGAATGCGGCGGTCCAGCGCGCGGCTTGATCGCGAAGCGAGACACCCTCGAGGGCTTGAATCCATTCTGTGACGCGGCTCCCCTCCCCGGTGAACGCCGTCATCGCTTTCGGACGGACCGACCAAGGACGGGTTAGCATCCGGCGGAGCATCGAAGCGGTGACGAGATGCAGGTGACTGTCTACGGTGCGCGGTTGGTCACGGGACATGGTGATCTCCTTGTCGAACGGGTGCATCGGATTCGCCAGGCCGGTCTCTGGCCTTGTGCCAGTACCGGGCCAGTGCCTACGGCAGGAGCCAGCACTGAGCCTGCGGTGGGAACCGCCACTGGGCCTACGGCGTGGACCAATCCGCCATGCACCAGAACCGCGGAACCCTGAGGTGATCAGGCTGGGGTAACGACGCGAATGGAAGATTCGCGGCCGACTCCTTGACGCCTGCGTCCGCTGCGTCCGGTCCTCCGTGATCGCCGGGCTTGGCAACCCCGCGGTGGAGCACTAGGATAGAGGGCGGATGGCCCGCATCTTTCGGTTGTGTGTGTTGTCGTTTGTCGTCGTCGCGATGGTGACCGGCGGCGCGGTCCTCGTGCTGCCCGCGGGTGCCGCGCCGGGCATCCAAATTCTGTTCCGGACCGGCGAGCAGGCCCCGGACGGAGGTACGTTTGCCGAGTTCTCCGACCCGACGATCAACGCGCCGGGAGATATGGTCTTCGGCGCAGTCGTGGCGGGCACGCGTCCCCGAGAGACCCTGTATGCGTGGACGGGTGGAACACTCAGACCGCTGACCTCCACGGGAGCACCGGCGCCCACCGGGGGTGTGTTCCGCTCATTCAGCGATCTGCTCCTGAGCGACCGAGGCACCGTCGGATTCCTGGCGCGGACGACCGACCCGCGTGCGTCGGCGGGGATCTATCTGATGCGCGATGGGAGGATCGTCCCGGTCGTGAGCGTCGGACAGACGGCGCCAACGGGTCGTATGTTTACGGACTTCGCCAATCCCACGATCAACGCCCGTGGCGTCGTCGCATTCGTGGGCCGGACGTTGGGTACGGAGGGCATCTTCACGAATGCCGGCGGTGAGACCACCCCGATTCTGATGGCCGGACAGCCGGCCCCGGCGGGCGGAGCGTTCGAGTTTTTTCTGGACGGGACCCCTGTGTTGAACGACCGCGGCGAGATCGCCTTCGTCGCGTCGACGACCGAGCGGCACGCACAGGGCGTCTACGTGCTGCTGGACGGGCGCCCGGTACCGATCGTGACGACCGATGACGATGCCCCTGCCGGGGGGCGGTTCACGGAGTTCGGATCGGTCGTGTTGACCAACGCGGGGACGGTGGGCTTCATCGGGCGAGCCGCCCGCGGTCAGGTGCCCGAGGCATTGTACATTACGGGACGTGCGACCCTGCTGCCGCTCGCCACGGCCGGTCAGGACGTGGCCGGTGGCACCCTAACGAAATTCGCTTCGGCAGCGATCGACGAAGGCGAGGACGTCGTGTTCCAGTTGAGTCTCCCGATCATCCCGCAGGCCATTTACCTCGCCACGCGCACCGGAATCCGGCCGATAGTTCAAGCCGGGGATCGAGCTCCTGGCGGCGGCGTTTTCACCGCGTTCAGCACGCCGGCGCTGAATGACGCCGGGCGGATAGCGTTTGTCGCCGAGACCGATGACGGCCGCCACGGCATCTACCTGACCAGGATCCGATGAGCGCAGAGTCTGACGCCCGTGCCGCGCTCGACGGGTTGTGGGCTGTACTCCAGGTGGATGTGCGGTTGTCGGACGCGAGAGCACGGCTCGCGGCGCTCGACGATGGGACGGCCCTGCGCGCGGCAACGGAGGAATCCCGCGCCGCAGCGGCCGCCACGGCGCTGCGCCTTCGTCAGGCGCTTGCCACCCTGCGGGATCAGGAACTGCAGCTGCAGACGACGGAAGCCAAGCAGAAGAAGGCCCGCGACGATCTCTACGGAGGTCGGATCTCCAACCCCAAGGAACTCACGGCGCTCGAGGAAGAGATCGGCGCGTTCGCCCGCGCACGCGATCATTTGGAGGATCAGATCCTGGGCCTATTCGACCAGGTTGAGGCGCTCAGGCGCGAGGACGCCGAGGCACGGACATCGCTGGCGTCGCTCGAGCAGCGTCTCGCCGCGCACCTCGCGGAGTTCGAGGCAGCGCGCGGCCGGATCGCCGGCGAAATTACGGCCTTCCTCGCCGAACGCGCCAACCGTGCGGCGGCGGTGGAGCCGCGCCTGCTGCGAAAGTACGAGGGGATCGCGTCACAGGAAGGCGGCGTGGGTATGGTGGCGATCCTCGGCGGGTTCTGCGGCGGATGCCGGAACACCGTGCCGCCGCAATTCGTATCACGGATCCGCGACGGGCAGGTGATGACGTGCGAGCGCTGCCACCGCATCCTCTACCTCGATGACGCGTAGGCGCGGGTCGACGCCTCGTGTGCCGCCGGATGTCATCGTAAATATCGACGGCGCATCGCGCGGGAATCCCGGGCGTGCCGCGATCGGCGTTGTCGTGTGGCGCGACGGTCGCCCCGTTCGCGAGATCGGCGAGACGATCGGGATCACGACGAACAACGTCGCCGAGTATCGCGCGTTGTTGCGGGCGCTGGAGGAGGCCGCGGCGCTCGGTGCGCGCCGCCTCCACGTGCAGAGCGATAGTGAGCTTCTCGTCCGCCAGCTCTCCGGGCAGTACAGGGTCCGCAGCGATCAGTTGGCACCGCTCCACCGCGAGGCGCTGGCCCGGCTGCGCACGTTCGACGACGTCGCGATTGTCCACGTACCGCGCGAACAGAACCGCGGGGCGGACGACCTGGCAAACCGGGCGCTGGATGGGGAAGATCCGGCTGCATACGCCCGCGAGCGCTCATGACGGGTCCGCGTCCGTTGAACGCCGCAGGCGCCCGTGATAGCATGGTGGTGGGAGCAGGCTGTGCGGCCGCGGGCGCGCGTGCGTTCGAGGAAAGTCCGGGCTCCGCAGGGCAGGGTGCTGGGTAATACCCAGTGGGGGTGACCCCGAGGATAGTGCCACAGAAACATACCGCCTCTGTGTCTCTGGCGCGGAGGTAAGGGTGCAACGGTGCGGTAAGGGCGTACCAGCGGCCGGGTGACCGGCCGGCTAGGCAAACCCCACCCGGAGCAAGGCCACGTAGGGGGAGATGAGGTGGCCCGCCGATCCCCGGGTAGGCTGCTAGAGGCGCCGGGTAACCGGTGCTCCGAGAGAGATGGCCGCACTCGACAGAACCCGGCTTACAGGCCTGCTCCCATTTCAAATGCTCGCGTCGCTGCCCGCGGCGCCACCGCCTCGGGGCGTCGCAGTTCTGGCCCATGGCTGTCTAGTCCACCGCGATTCAGTCTGCGCCGTACGCCCAGTGATGGCTCACGCCGTGGACGCCCGCACAAAGCTCAAAGGCTGGTCCTGCGACTTCGGTTCATGCACCTCGTTAGCTTCCTTGGCTCCTGCAACCTGCGGCCTGGGAGAATCGTGCCTTGTCATTTCGATCTCGGCCGCGCCTGCGGTGCGCAGGGCGTGACTTCGGTGTCGGGGCCGTTACGAGAAAGACAACAAAGACGGCGTCGCCACCCTCCGCGGCGCAGCAGGAAAACCGCGACGGATGGGCGCAAGTACTTGCGACGATGGGTGTGCGCCGGGCAGCAGTCGCTGCCCGACGTGAGTCCTGCGCTTTGCGAAGCGGAGCGTCGCGCGATCTATGCGGAGGTCCGCGGCTCGCGACACGGACCGTGACGTCTGTGGAAGGAGGGAAGCGCATATGGACACAGCACGATATGGCGCACATGCACGGCACGAGGGGGTTGGTCTCACCAGGCGAAAGTTTCTCGGGATGGGCACGGCCGGACTGGCCGGAGCGGCGCTCGGCGCGACCACATTCGGGGAGATTGCCCGATCGATTGCGGTGGCTGCACCGAAGCCGAGCCAGCTCAATCTGGGCGTAGTAGCAGGGGTGGAGGCGAGCGGCCTTAGAGCGATCGCCCCGGCCTGGGAGAAGACGACAGGGGTACGTTTGAACTTCATCGCGTATCCGTACGCCAGCCTCTACGAGAAGAACGTCACCGCATTTCAGGCCGGCACGTCCTTGTTCGATGTCATCATGATGGACGACCCGTGGATGCCGAAGTTCGGGTCGGAGGGATGGCTCACCCCGCTCGATGCGGCGCCGTTCAACCTGAAACGGGATCCCGATGTCTTCCCCATCGTGTACGACCTGGGCTCCTGGCCGCCACCGAGCGGGCCGATCCCCCCCGGTGAGGCGAACAAGCCCCGGCACATCTACTCGATTACGATCGTCGGGAACGTGGAGATTTACATGTACCGACGCGACTTGATCAGCGCGGCGCCCCAGACGTGGGACGCGGTGCTCGCTGACGCGAAGAGGCTGAACAAGGCCGCGAGCGGTTTCTACGGGTACGCCATTCGGGGAGCCAAGGGGAATCCCGTCATCTCCGATTGGTCGCCGATGCTGCGAGCGTTCGGGGGCCAGGTCTTCGACGACCAATGGAACGTCGTGCTCAACTCGCCGCAGAGCGTCGCGGCTTTGAAGTATTTCGTGGGTCCCCTCAAGGCGGTGGCGCAGCCGGGGGCCGACGTGGCGGACGCCGCCGATCGCAGCCGGCTCGTCGCCACGGGGCATGCGGCACAATCCACGATATGGCCCGCAGAGGCGTCAGACATCACCGAGAATCCCAAGGTGAGTACGGTCCGCGGCAAGCTCGCCTACACTGTCGTACCCGCTGGACCCGCCGGGAAGCACTATCCGCTGATCGGCAACTGGCTGCTTGGGATTCCCGCAGCGGCGAAGGAGAAGGAGTGGGCGTACCGGTTCATTACCTGGGCCACCAGCACCTCGGTGCAGAAGGTGTACGCGGCCGACGGGGGCATCCCATTCCGGAAATCCGTGCTGACGGATCCCTCCCTCAACAGGCGGTACCCGTACTTCCGGGCGATGGCGGCCTCGATGGCGGCGCCGCCGTTCTGGCGTCCACGGACCCCCGAATGGTCGGCCGTGGAGACGATTCTCGGGACACACGTGAACGCGGCGCTGGCCGGCACCGAATCGCCGGAGCAGGCGATCGGCAAGGCGACGACCGAGATCACGCAGCATATGAGGGAGACAGGCTACATCAAGTAACCTAGTCGGGAGATCTCAGGCGGCGGGACGCCGCTCCGCTGGGCGGCGTCCCGTTCTGCGAGGGGGCTTCGTACGACGACGTCGCGGCGCCATCTTGCTCCGTACCTGCTCGTCGCGATTCCCATCCTGTTTTTGTTGACGGTCGTCGTGTACCCGCTCTTCTATGCGATCGGTCTGAGTCTGCAGTACTATCGACTTGGCGGCTTTGCCGGGCTGCACAACTTCGCGTTCGCGTTCCAGGACGCACTTCTCAGCGATTCGCTGCGGGCGACGGGAGTCTACATCGTCCTCGCGATGAGCATCGAATGTCTGCTCGGGCTCGTGCTCGCCGTGGCGGTGCAGCGCACCGTGAAGAGCGCGCTCGGGCGGACCCTCACGTACCTCCTGTTCATCGTGCCGATGGTAACGCCGCCCGTCGCTGCGGGCGTGATCTTTCGGCTCATGTACATCCCAGAATACGGCATCATCAACGTGCTCCTCCGCGACCTCGGGTACCACGGCCGGTCGGTTCTATGGCTGTCGTCGCCGGGGATGGCGATGTTCTCGGTGGTCAGCGTGGACGTCTGGCAGTGGATGCCGTTCGTGTTCCTCGTGCTCTTTGCAGGTCTCGCCGCGGTCCCGGCGGACATCATCGAGGCGGGGGAGGTTGACGGGGCGGGAGGATGGGCGCGTTTCCGGTTCCTCGAGCTCCCGTATCTCCGGCCGCTCCTGCTTCTCGTCTTGGTGTTCCGGTTCACGGACACGCTGCGGGTCTTCGATCACGTCCAGGTGCTGACGGGGGGCGGTCCGGGAGCGTCGACCGAGTTTCTCAGCCTGTACCTCTACCGGATCGCGTTCAAATTCAGCAACCTCAACTATGCCTCGGCGTTGGCGCTCTACATCGTGATCATCGTCTCCATCCTGTTCACGATTGCCAGCCGCTACCTCTCGGAGGAACTCGTATGACCGGCGACAGTCAAGCGGCTGTGCATCTGCTGTCCGTGCGCGTGCCGCGAACGCTCGTCCGCCCGCACCGCCGCCGGAGCGTGTTGCGTGGTCTGGTTCTTACAGCCCTCGGCGTGCTCGCGGCGGTGTACCTGTTTCCGTTCTTCTGGATGATCTCGACCTCGCTCAAGCCCACGAGTGAGCTGTACGTGCAACCACCGGCGTTGTGGCCGGTGCGGCCCACGTTCGACGCGTACGGAGCCGCGCTGGTGGGGGCGGGAGACTGGGTGCTGCTGCGAAACAGCGTGATCGTCTGTCTCACCACGGTGGTTCTCGCGCTGGCACTGGCGCTCCTCATCGCCTACCCCCTAACCCGCCTCGGCGTTACCCCGCGATTCCGCCGCGGATTGCTGTCCTGGCTGCTCAGCCTGCGGTTCCTGCCCTCGATGGTCGTGGTCATCCCGATCTTCGCGACGATCCGGACCGTTGGACTGTACGACCAGCTGCTCGCGCTCATCCTGATCTACACCGCGTTTTCGCTGCCCTTCGCGGTCTGGATGCTGAAAGGATTCCTCCAGGAAGTCCCGCAGGAAGTCGAGGAGGCGGCACTCGTGGACGGTGCCGGCCGGTGGCGTGCGTTCTTCCAGATCCTGCTGCCGATGATCTCCCCCGGACTGCTGGCCGCCGGGGTGATCACATTTGCGCTCGCCTGGAGCGAGTTTCTCTATGCCCTGATCCTCACCGCGACGCCGCGGTCGCAGACGTTTTCCATCGCCGTATGGAGCTTCGTGACTCAGTTCGAGATCATCTGGAACCAGATGGCGGCCATGGGCGTCGTGTCGGCCCTCGTCCCCATCGTGCTCCTGCTGTTCGCACGCCGCTACGTTATTTCGGCGCTGACCTTCGGCGCCGTGCGGGAAAAAACGTGAGATACGCGCTGCTCGTGGCGGACATCGACGGGACGCTTGTCGGGGAGGACAAGGCCGTGCCCCGCGGGGTCGCGGCGGCTGTCCGCGCCGCGCAGCATCGCGGGGCGCGCGTGTGCCTCGCCACCGGTCGGATGTGGGACGCCGCCCGCCGGTACGCAGATGCGATCCGGGCAGATTCGCCCGTGATCCTCTACAACGGAGGACTCGTCTTCGACTTCGTAACCGGGCGGACGTTGTGGGCACACCGGATCGCGCAAGACACCGCGCGGCGGCTTCTGCCCGTGCTGCGCCGATTTCCCGAGGTATCACCGCTCCTGTTCGTGCGCGGGAAGGTGTACGCGGAGCGGCACACGCCGTTCGTCGACTTGTACGCCAGGCGAGACCACCTGATCGTCGGGATCACGCCGTCGTTTGACCGGGTGCTCGACGAGGATCCGGCGAAGCTCATGGCCGTCGGTCGCCCGGAGGATCTGCCCCCCGTGCGGCGGGCCGTCGCCGCGGCCGGCGGCGGCGAGATTGCTCAGGTATTCTCGCAGGCGGACTACCTCGAGATCCTCCCGGCTGGCGTGAGTAAGGGGACCGCGCTCCCCAGGCTGGCGCAGGCGGTCGGGGTGCCGGTCGAGCGCACCATCGCGGTCGGCGACAACCTCAACGACCTGACGATGCTTCAAGCCGCGGGCCTGGGGATCGCGGTTGAAGGGGCTCCGCCCGAGGTGCTGGCGGCGGCCGCTGCAACCTGCCCTCCGCCGGAGCAAGAAGGCGTGCGAGTCGTCATCGAACGGTACTTCCTCGACGACGACGGGGGGTCAGAAGGACGACTGCTCGGGGGTGCACAGTGAAGCTCGCCTACACGATCTCCACGTCCGTGACACGCTTTGCCGCGGTCGCCCATGCCGCAGATGTATGTGCGACCGTCCGCCTGCTCGCCGGGATGGGATTCGACGGAGTCGAACTGGCGATCCGCGACCCGGCGCACGTCGAGATGGACGCGATCGAGGAGACGGTCCGAAGCCTCGATATCGCTGTCCCCGCCATCGGCACCGGGCAGGCGTTTGTCGAGGAAGGGCTCTCCCTGACCGCGCCGGAGGCGTCGCGGCGCGACGGCGCGGAGGCGCGCTTGCTGGCTCAGGTCGGGACCGCCGCGAGATTCGGCGCCCTGTTGATCATCGGTCTCATCCACGGGCCGGTTCCGCCTGGAGGGACGCAAGACCAGGCCGAGGAGCGGTTGCTTCCCGCGTTGTCCCGGATCGCGCAGGCGGCGCGGCGACGAGGCGTCCGGTTGGTCATCGAGCCGATCAACCGGTACGAGAGCAACTGGCTCAACACGGTCGATGACGTCATGAAGCTGCTGGCCCGCCTCGGCGAGGACAACGTCGGTGTCCTCCCGGACACGTTCCACATGAATATCGAAGAAGTCGATCCGGCCGCCGCCTTGCGGGCGGCGGCGTCGCGATTGTGGCACGTGCACGTGGCCGACAGCAACCGGCGAGCGCCCGGCTTCGGGCACCTGGACCTGGACGCGCTCGTGAAGGGGCTTTCGCGCGTCCGCTATTCCGGGTACGTGTCCGCCGAGATCCTCCAGCATCCGACACTCGAAGGAGCGGCGCGCCAGACGGTGACGACGATGCGCTCTCTCGTTCCGCGCGGCGGGGCCTAGTGGGCCATCGTCCGCCGGATACGGTCCAGGCCCGATTCTCGCGGGCCAGGGTCGGTGTTATCATCGACACTGGTCCGGGCGGGTAACGTGATGCGCACGGAGCACGGAGGTGTTAGCATGAGAGGATTACAGCTTCAGGCGGAATGGGCGCCCCGGTCAGGCTACACAGTCTCCGAGTTCGAGCGGAGGACCGGGAAAGTGGTCACGGGGGCAAGCGTCTGGCGGCACCCACAGCTGCGGCTTGTGGACACGGCTGAGCCGCCGTTGGGAGCCAAGGAGGTGCGGTTGCACCCGACTGCTTGTGGCGTATGCGGCTCGGACGTGCACTTCTACGAGACCGACAAGGACGGCTACATGCTCTACCCGGGGCTGACGAAGTTTCCCACCATCATCGGGCACGAGTTCAGCGGTGAGATCATCGAAGTCGGAAAGGACGTGCGCGGCCTCCGCGCCGGCGACCTCGTCACCGTCGAAGAGATGATCTGGTGCGGCGAATGCGTTCCCTGCCGGAACGGGTGGCCGAACCAGTGCGAGTATCTCGAGGAACTCGGGTTCACGATCCCCGGCGCGATGGCCGAGCGGCTGGTGGTCGGAGCGAAGTACTGCTGGCCCCTCGCCGCGCTCGAGGAGCGATATGGCACCAGGGTCGCCGCGGCCGAAGCCGGCGCGCTGTGCGAGCCCACCAGCGTCGCCTACAATGGCCTGTTCGTCCGCGCCGAGGGCTTCAAGCCCGGCGGGATCGTAACAGTGTACGGCACCGGGCCGATCGGATTTGCGGCGATCGCACTGGCTCGGGCCGCGGGCGCGAGCCGCATCATCGCATTCGAGGTGAGCCCGTTCCGCCAGGAGTTGGCGAAGAAGGTCGGCGCGGACGATGTGTACAACCCCGTGGAGCTGCAGAAGGCCGGCACCAGCCCGCACGAGACCGTGTTGGAGCTCACCAAGGGCGCAGGCGCCGATTTGCAGGTCGAGGCGGCTGGAGCGCCGTCGATTACCGTGCCGGAGATGGAGCAGTCGCTTGCGATCGGCGGCAAGGTCGTCATCATCGGTCGGGCGGCCGAGCGCGCGCCGCTGTACCTGGAGCACTACGAGACCCACGCGGGTCAGATTTATGGCGCTCAGGGGCACTCGGGATACGGCACGTTTCAGAACGTCATCCGTCTCATGGCCTCCGGGCGCGTGGACATGCGGCCGGTGATCACGAGCCGGTTCCCGCTCGCCGAGGCGGCTGCCGCGGTGGAGAAGGCCAGCAAGCGCCAGGACGGCAAGGTCATGGTCACGATGATCTGACGGACGGCAGAGGCGGGATGCAGATGTACCTAGGGTGCAGCTCACAATCCTATGACGATGTCCTCAAGACCGGCGAGGTGACGCTGGTAGGCTGGTTTCGTATCGCGGCGGAGGAGCTCGGACTGCAGGCTGTCGAGCTGGAGGACAAGCACATTGGAGACCCCACCGCTCGGCGGATCGATGAGCTGCGGGAAGCTGCGGCGCGGTACCGGCTGGAGATCGTCAACATCGCCCTGATGAACAACTTCGGCGTCACCGATGCAGGCCGTCGAGCCGGGGAAGAGGCGCGTACGATCGAATGGATCCGCGTGGCCCGGCGCCTCGGATCCAGATACCTCCGGACATTTGCGGGGTGGCCCGAGGGCGATCGGGCCACCCGGTGGCCCGGCATGCTCGAGTCGCTCAGAGCCGTGTGCACCCACGCGCAGGAGGCGCAAATGCCGCTCGTGATGGAAAACCACAATCACGGCGGGTTTGTCCAAACGTCGGCGGACGTCGAACAGATCCTCGCCGGCGTTGACGCCCCGATCCTGGCACTGCTCCTGGACACGGGCAACTACCTCGATGGTCTCCCGTCGATCCGCCGGACCGCCGGGCTGGCCCGGCACGTGCACGCAAAGTGCACCCGTATCGCACCGGACGGTCGGGACGAGAACGTGGACAACGCCGCTGCACTGGGGGTGCTGCGGGAAGCCGGGTACACGGGGTGCGTCTCCGTCGAATACGAAGGCGAGGAGGCGAGCCGCACGGCCGTGCCCAGGGCGGTGGCGTACCTCCGGCGGGTAACCGCGCCCTGAGGCGCAGGCGGGCGCGTACCCGCCGCCCGCATCCGAAGTTGCGTAGGCGCCGCGGGACGTGGACTCGTGGTGTCTTCGACGTAGTCCATTGACGGAGGAGGCTTTTCATATGGACGGAACCCCTGTGGTTGGAACGCCGCACTATCCGCCCGACCTGGTGTTCGAAGACAATGCCGTGGGACGGCTGAAGAAGGAGATCTGGGACGCGAGCGACGAGCAAATCGATGCGATCCTGCGCGAGTTCGGGATGCCGTCTCCCTGCGAGTGGGCAAAACCCGGGAGTTACATTCAAACCACGGTCCGTCACCAGCTCGAGGCCAACCGGCGGAAGAACGACGTGATCCTCATCCCCCTCGGATGCACCGAGAACCACGGCCGGCACATGGTGAGCGCCGCTGACACCCTGTACGCGAGCATGATCTGCGAGGGCGTTCGCCGCTTCACCGTGAAGCGGGGTGCGCCCGTCAACCTGGCGCTGCCGCCGCTGAACTACGGCGCCCACCCCTACCACCACGTCGGGATGCCGGGTACCGTGATCGTTCGGGAGGAGGTTGTCCGGGAACTCTTGATCGATGTGATGCTCGGGTTGTGGAACGACGGGTTCCGCAAGCAGATCATGATCAACAACCACGGACAGCTGTGGGTTCTGGAAGCCGCGGTGCAGGAGTTCTGCAAGCGGTACCAGTTGCCGGGCATCTTTCGGGTGATGGACTGGCATCGGGCCGTGCGAGAGTTCTTCAGGACCAAGGAGCAGGGCGGCATCTTCGACAGCCCGTTCGTCCATGCCGACGAATCGGAGACGTCGTTGTCACTGTACCTCACCCCAGAGATGGTCGACATGGCCTACGCGGTCGACACGCGGTCGAAGTCGTTCATCCAGGACCCGGGGCACTTCGACACGTCGGTCGACGCGTACCGGCGGCCCCACCGGTGGAGCGAGGGAGAAGGTCACGCGGCCATCGAGATCGCGGGCACACCCGAGGGCGTTGTGGGTCTGGCGACCAAAGGAGACGCGCGCAAGGCCAAGCGGCCCCTGGCAGCGATCATGCGCTATCTCGTCCTGGTGCAGGACGAGATCCTGGCGCGGTTTCCGGCCGGCACCGTGCCGCCCGCGGAGATGGTCACGCTGCGTGACCCCAAGGAATTGGAGCCCTACCTGCGGGAACCTCAAAGCCCGGGCTGGAAGCCGGTGTATTCTCTGCCGATGATCGGGCAGCGGTAGTCCCCGCTCGCGAACTCGCTGCGGGAAGCGTGCGCCGCATCCGTCGCGTCGACTGCACGAGGATGTTCGCGAGGTTCCGAGAAGGCTCGCATCGTCCAGGTTACTCGCGTTGCCAGCGCGGGAACCCGGGCGGGTTGGAGGTGCACCACCGGGATCTCCGGTTGGGGTCGTCCATTTCATGGCGTTCCCCGAGGTCATGCGAGGGGACGGCCCGTATGCCGACACGATCCGCCAGATCGTTCGGGACGAGTTCTTCACCGCGATCGAGGTGGGTTGGGCACACGACGCGGCCAAGCGGCAAGCGGCGGCGGTGTTACGGCAGAGCCACCTGAGCGTGGGATTCGGGGCGCAAGGTGCGCTGCTGGCGACGAAATCGGACCTCAACGCGCTCGACGAGCCAGCCCGGCGCAAAGCGGTCGCGCTCGTGTCAGCCGCGCTGGGCGCGAAGCGTGTCGCCGTGTTGAGCGGTCCATACCCGGGACCGTCGGACGAAGCCGGGGACAAGGAGCGGCTCGTGGAGTCGCTCAAGGAGCTGTCGGCGTACGGCCGTGATCGCCACGTGGCGATCACGCTCGAGACCTTCGACCGTACGATCGAGAAGAAGGCACTCGCCGGGCCCACGACGTTGTGCGTGGAGATCTCGGAGGCCGTGCGGCACGAGTATCCCGAGTTCGGCCTCCTGTTGGATCTCAGCCATATGCGCCTGCTCAACGAGAGCCCGCGCGAGTCGTTGACGATGGCCCGCGACCATCTGGTCCACGCGCATATCGGTAACTGCGTGCTGGGGGATCCGAAGCATCCCGCCTACGGCGACCAGCATCCCCATTTCGGGATCGCAGGAGGCGAGAACGACACCCCGGAAGTGCGGAGTATCTACGAGTGCTGTTCGAGATCGGGTTCCTGGGGAGCACGGCCCGCCAGCCGGTCCTGAGCTTCGAGGTGAAACCCCTGCCCGGTGAGGACACCGCGGCCGCCATCGCCGGCACGAAGCGTGTCTTTGCCGACGCCTGGGCGCAACCGTAGCAGAGCGTCTCGAAAGTCGTAGGAGGCTACCTAGGCGGCGAGGCAGGTCCTCGCCGCCTCTCTATTCTCGCTGGTCCTTGTCGGCCGGCCGAATAAGTGAATAGTTGATCGGAATCGTGACGTATTGATAGGGTAGCAGTGACCAGGTTGACGACAGGAGGGCGCTCGATGGCAACACCGCGGATCTACATCACCCGTCCGCTGCCGGCTCAGGCGCTCCGGCGCCTCGAGGGAGCCGTGGAGTACCGGATGTGGGACCGCGAAGCCGAGCCGGTCTCCCGGGACGTGCTGCTGCGCGAGATCGTGGACGTCGACGGCATCATCTGCTTGCTCACCGAGAAGATGGATGCGGAGGCGATCGAACGAGCACGACGGTGCCGGGTCATCTCGCAAGTCGCCGTCGGCCACGACAACATCGATGTCGCGGCGGCGACCAAGCGCGGCATTCTCGTCACCAATACCCCCGGCGTGCTCACGGAGACCACTGCGGACATGGCATGGGCGATCCTGATGGCAACGACCCGCCGAGTCGTCGAGGGCGACAAGTTCACCCGCTCCGGCCGCTGGAAGACCTGGGAGCTCATGGGGTTTACGGGACAGGACGTCCACGGCGCGACGCTCGGTATCATCGGGCTGGGGCGGATCGGCGCGGCCATCGCGCGCCGGAGCCTCGGATTCGAGATGCCGTTGCTGTATTACAGCCGCCGGCGCGACGAAGCACTCGAAAAGAAGCTGGGAGCGACGTACGTATCCCTCGACGACCTGCTCCAGAGGAGCGACTTCGTCGTGGTCTCAACCGCGCTGACCCCGGAGACGCGTTATTTGATCGGCGAGCGAGAATTGGGGCTCATGAAGCCGACGGCCGTTCTCGTCAACATCTCGCGCGGCCAGGTGGTCGATCAGCGAGCACTGTACCGCGCGCTGGTAGACAGGAAGATCTGGGCGGCCGGGCTGGACGTGTTCGAAACCGAACCGATCCCGATGGATGATCCGCTGCTTCGCCTCGACAATGTGGTGATTCCCCCGCACCTCGGCAGCGCCAGCATCGCGACCCGGATCAAGATGGCGACGATGGCGGTAGACAACTGCCTTGCCGGCGTGACGGGAAGGATTCCGCCGAATCTGGTCAATCCCGAGGCGCTGGAGTCGCGGTAGTATGCCTGCGGTCGACGACACTCTGCTCGACCGTCCCGCCTTTGCGGCGACGGATCGATGCCGAGTCTTCCACGACGTCTACGTGCGGCTGTGCGACGCGGTGCGGCCGACGGTTCTCGACCTCGCGTCCGTGGCGGCGCCAAAGGGGTGATGGAGATGACGGTGACGGGCGACGAGCGCCCATTGGTGGCGGTGACGATGGGCGATCCGGCAGGGATCGGCCCGGAGATCATCCTGAAGGCGCTTGCCTCGTCCGACCTGTACGGGCTGTCTCGGCCGCTCGTCGTAGGTGATCTGCGCACGATGGCCGATACGGCGCGTGCCCTCGCGCTTCCGGTGACGGTTGCGTCCGTTCCGGCCCCCCGCGAAGGCCGCTACGCGCACGGCGTCGTCGACGTGCTCGATCTCGGCAACGTGGATTCGTCGTCACTCCGGATGGGGGTGGTTCAGGCGGACGCCGGCCGAGCGGCCGGTCAGGCGGTGGAGCGGGCGATCCACCTGGCCCAGGCCGGCGAGGTGGACGCAATCGCTACCGCACCGCTCAACAAGGAAGCCCTGTGGGCCGCCGGTTATCCGTATCCGGGACACACCGAGATGCTGGCCGAGCTCACCGGGAGCAGCGAGTCGCTCACGATGTTCGTGATCGGGTCGCTGCGCATCTTCTTCCTCACCAGGCACGTTTCCCTTCGCGAGGCGATCACCCAGGTAACGCGCGCGCGGATCCGTGACACTCTGGGCGTGATGGCGCGGGTCCTGGAGGAACTGGGACTCAGGTCGCCGCGCCTGGCCGTCGCAGCGCTCAACCCGCATGCCGGGGAGGGTGGGAAGATGGGCGACGAAGAGATCCGGGAGATCATCCCCGGCGTTCAGGATGCCCGCGCGGCCGGGCTGGACGTGGTGGGTCCGATTCCCGCCGACGCCGTGTTCCATCTGGCCGCGGAGGGACGATTCGACGCGGTGCTGTCGCTCTATCACGACCAAGGTCACATCGCCGCGAAGATGTCGGATTTCTACAAGACCGTGAGCGTCACGACGGGATTGCCGTTCGTACGAACCTCGGCGGACCACGGGACCGCGTTCGACATCGCGGGCAAGGGCGTGGCGAGCGCGGTCAGCATGATCGAGGCGATCCGTGTTGCCGCCGAGCTCACGGCGCGCCGTCGGGCAAAGATGGCGACCGGCCGATAGCGAATCTCGGTCAATGTCCGGTGATGGCGGGAACGACTTCCAGATCTCCCGCTCGGTGCGATGCTATAATACGGCTACGGCGTGTGGCGGGAGCGCTCCATGCGGTGTCCGCGTTGTGGCAGACAGACGATAGTCGGTCACGTCACCATTCGGTGGCTTCAGGCCAAGGGCTCGTTGCTACCGGAGCGGGGGTACTACTGCACCGCGTGCGGACATGCTTTCGATGAGATGATCCCCCAGCGCGGTGACTTTGCGTTTCAATCCGTCCGCGTCGACTCAATGAGCGATGCCCTGCGCCGTCTCCAGGAGAACGGGGACGTCGTCGTTGTCAGGCACAAGGGCGGCGTTCGCGAGGTTCTGTACTGACCCTGCTCGTGGCGGGGCTCGTCGGTCTCGCCGCCGGATGGATCCGAGGCGGACGGTTCAATCGGCTCGCCGGCGTATCCCTGCGATGGTTCCCCGTGCTGGTCTTCGGCGTGATCCTGGTTTTCGCGTCACAGCTTGCGTGGCTTCCCGACCCCGCTCCGAGGCTTCTGGTCGGCGCCGGATACCTTGCGGCGGTCGCGATGCTGGCGGCCAATCGGGACCGGCCATGGCTCGTCGTTGTGCTCGCGGGCGCCGTCCTCAACGCCGTGGTGATCGTCGCGAACGAAGGGCGGATGCCGGTTTCCCCGGGCGCCCTGGCGATGGCCGGGCGTCCAGCCAGCGGCGCGCTCATCGCCGGGACCGACCCGCGGCATGTGCTCGAAACGCCGTGGACGCCACTAGGGTTTCTTGACGATCGAGTGGCGTTTCATATCGCCGGCCTCGCGGGTATCCTGAGCCCGGGAGACGTCCTCATGGCCGTGGGGGCAGCGGGATTCGTTCAGGCCGCGATGGGAGAGACGCGGCGCATCTGAGTCTCATCCGCGCTGGTCGCATGCACGATCGCGAGGGCCCCAGCGCACCCGACTGAGTTACCGCCCGCCGGCATCTTGCGACGAACCTCTTTGCAGATTCTTGCGGATTACCTCGCGTTAACCTTACCCGGCCATACCAGAAGCGAACGTGTGTGCGATTACTGCACAGCCCGCTTCCGACCGCGCGCAGACCGCGACTAATTTGAGTTTCGTGGGATCGGAATGCAGGAGATTGGAAACAGGTGGAGAAAGGTGGTGATCCATAGGGAATCGTGGGGACTGCGGCGTGAGGATGGATGCGAGGCGAGACACGGTACACACTCGACGACAAGGGCCGGGTGGTCATTCCCCCCAGGTTCCGGCTGGAGATCGGGGACCGTGTCATCGTGACCCGCTGGATCGACCCTTGCCTCGCGGCGTTCTCCCCCGCGGTATGGCAGTCTGTGGACGAGAAGCTGAGGGCCCAACCGCTTGCCAACCGCGACTTCGTGCGGTTGCTGTCGGCGGCCGAGCCGTGCGACCTGGATCGGCAAGGGCGGATCACGCTCACGCCGCAACTGCGGGAGTTCGCTTCGATCGCACGCGACGTGACGATCGTCGGCGTGGGAAACCATTTGGAGATCTGGAGCAGTCAGAAGTGGCGCCGCCGGATCCAGACAACGCTGCAGAACAAGGAAATCGCGCAACAGGTCGGGTCGCTGGTGTTGGGATGACGGCAGACAAGCGAGGGGCGGGTCACGGTTGGACGGACAGGCGCGGGCGCGGCATCTTGGCATCAACCGGTGCACGTTCCGGTTCTGGTGGATGAGGTGCTCGCGTATCTCGCGCCCCGCGCCGGGGCGTTGATCGTGGACGCGACCGTCGGCGACGGCGGACACGCCGAGGCGGTACTACGCCGCATTGCGCCCGCGGGCCGGTTAATCGGATTCGACCGCGACGCCGACGCGATCGCGCACGCGGAGGAGCGCCTCCGCTCGTTCGGGCGCAACGTCGTGCTTCGGCAGGCGAGCTTCGAGGACCTGGACACGGTACTCGACGAGGCCGGGGTGGGGACGGTTGACGGCATTCTGTTCGACATCGGGATCTCGACCCGGCAGCTTCTTGAGCCGGGCAGAGGGTTCAGCTTCGACCGGCCTGGGCCGCTCGACATGCGCATGGATCAGAGTCAGGCTCGCACCGCAGCGGACCTCGTGAACACGCTTCCCGAGCGGGAGCTCGCCGACCTCATCTACCGCTACGGCGAGGAGCGCGCGTCGCGCAAGATCGCGCGGCAGATCGTGGCGCAGCGGCCACTCGCCACCACCCGTGATCTGGCCCGGGCGGTCGAGGCGGCCGTGGGCGGACCGCGCGGCAGGTTGCATCCCGCCACTCGGACGTTCCAGGCGATCCGCATCGCGACCAACAGGGAACTGGAGGCGCTCGAGCGCGGACTACCCCAGGCGATCCGGCGCTTGCGTCCGGGTGGACGCCTATGCGTGATCGCCTTCCATTCGCTCGAGGATCGGATCGTGAAGCAGGTTTTCACCCGATTCTCGCGTGGGTGCACGTGCCCGCCGGGCCTTCCTGAGTGCCGCTGCGGGGGCGAACGGCTGCTTCGGGTGCTCACAAAGAAACCGGTCATGGCATCGCCGCTCGAGATTCGGAACAACCCGCGGGCACGTAGCGCCCGGTTGCGTGCGGCCGAGCGACTCGGCGAGGGTACGGCACGGGATCAGCGGGCCGGCCCGCCGGGAAGCGGGAGCGAGGTTCACTGACGATGGCGCTTCGGCAGGCACAGACATTAACCCCACTGCTCGTGTCCGAGCCTTGGGGCCTGAGGGGGAGGGAGGCGACCCGGCGTCGGCGGAGACGGTATCCCACGATCGCGACACTCACGATCACGACACTCATCGTGCTTCCATTCGTCGCATACGTCGCAGCAGTCTCAAACGCAGCACGCATCGGCTACCGCATCCTCCAGGAAAACCAGGAAATCGCCGCCCTAGAGACCGACCATGAGCGTCTCCAAGCCATCGCTTCCTCCCTCAGGGCCCCGGAACGGATCGAATACCTGGCCGTGACGCGACTCGGGTTGCAGCCGCCGAACGTGGGCCAGATCGCGTCCCTGTCCGTGCCCGCACCGAGTCTCCGCCGGGATGCCCAACGCGCCCCGGGGCTGTGGCAGCGGGTTGGCGAGTACTTCCATCGAAACGAGGCGGTAGCCGCACCGCGATCCCCATGACGCGCCGGAGCGGGCGCCCCCGGCCGGTGGCCCGCGATGGCGTGAGCCCTCGGCGGATCACCTTCGTTTTCGTGGTCTGTATCCTCGCGTGCCTGTTGCTCATCGGACGGATGGTGGATCTTCAGGTCGTGCGAGGCGCTGCGCTCGGCCGCCTGGCGCTCGACCAGCAGCTCGAGTCGATGCAGATCCCCGCCCAGCGTGGGCTGATCGTGGATCGCATAGGACGCCCCCTTGCGATGGACGTTGCGGCGGACTCGGTCTACGCGGTGCCGCGTGCCATCGAGGATCCGGATGTATTCGCCGCGCGGGTCGCTCCCGTGCTGGGATTGAGCACGAAGGTCGTTCGCGATCGGCTCAAGAGCGGAGGTCCCTACTTCGCGTGGCTTGGGCGGCGGTTCCCCGTCACTGTCGCACCGGCGCTGGCGGCGCTCCACCTCGGCAACGCCGTCGGAATCGTTCCGGAGGCCAGGCGCGCATACCCGAACGGGACTCTCGCGGGCAGCGTGATCGGGTTTGTTGGTGTGGACGACGCCGGGCTCGCCGGGCTCGAGCTGACCTATGATCGATTCCTACGAGGGACCGATGGGGTCGGAACCGCGGACCGCGATGCGATCGGTCGGGAGCTCGTGCAAACGCTGCGAATCGTGACGCCGCCACGCGACGGCGACACGCTCGTGCTCACCGTGGATGAGGTGATCCAGCACGTGGCCGAGCGTGAGCTGCAGCGGGAGATCGACCAGGTCGGTGCCAGTGACGGGGTCGCCATCGTCATGAACCCACAGACCGGGGCGATCCTAGCCCTGGTCGCGCTCCCATCGTTTGATCCCGGTCACTACCAGACGGCGCCGGCGGCGCTGTGGAAGAACCGCGCCGTCGCCGATGTGTACGAGCCCGGCTCGACATTCAAGCTGGTGCTCGCCGCCGCGGCTGTGGCGAGCCACGCGATCTCACCGGACGATCGATTTCGAGATCCAGGACAGATACGCATCAACGGGGCCACGATCCATGATGCGGAACGGTCGGAGCACTTCGACGCGCTGAGCCTCGGGGACATCGTCAAGTACTCGAGCAATGTCGGGGCGGCCCAGGTGGCGACGCGGGTCGGCAAGGCGACGTTCGACGCGTACATTCGACAGTTTGGATTTGGACGCGCCACAGGGATCGATCTCCCGGGCGAAGCATCCGGGATCATCCGGCCTCTGCGGGAATGGCTGGGGCCGACGCTCCAGAACATCGGGTTCGGGCAGGGCATCTCGGTCACCGCCATCCAACTTCTCGTCGCAGCGTCGTCGTTGGCAACCGGGGGAATGGAGGTGCGGCCCCACTTGGTCGCGGTGATTCGCGACGGGGCGGGCCACGTCGTCGCCACTCCGGACGACGCGGCGCCTCACCGCGTGATCTCTCCGGGTGTCGCAGGCCAGGTCCTGGCGATGATGCGGCAGGTCGTCGTCGGCGGCACGGGCGTCAAGGCGCAGATCCCCGGGTACACCGTAGCCGGCAAGACGGGCACGGCGCAAGCGCCGGACCCGGCCGGCGGTTACAAGCCCGGTGCGTACGTGGCCTCGTTCGTCGGGGTCGTCCCCGCGGACAACCCCGTGCTCGCGATTCTCGTGGTGGTGGATCGTCCGCATGGGGTATACTACGGCGGTGACGTGGCGGCGCCAGTGTTCCGAGAGATCGCACGGCAGGCGCTCTGGTACCTGCGTGTCCCGCCAGCGTCTCCCGTCGCCGCGTCAGAGACGGCGCAAGCGCCAAACGCGGCCGGAACCCCGGAGGCCGGTTCCGGTCGCTGAGGGTGTTGCGTGAAGGCCGTCTTGCGAGTCGGCGGCACTCGCCTATCGGTGTGGGCGCGGTCTTGCTATAGTGGGATTGGGCAGCCGAGGCTGGCCTCCGCCGGAGCCGGCTTTGTGCGAGGAGGAGCAAGGATGAATCTGGCAGACCTCCTGGCGGCGCTCCCGGCGTCTCCTTGCGGAGACGGTCCGGTGGTGCTGGGCGCCCGGAATCGGGACATTACGGGACTCGCCGTTCATTCCGCACAGGTGCGGTCGGGCGACCTCTTCGCCGCGATCCGCGGACTCTCGCACGACGGTCACGAGTACGTCGCGGACGCGGTCCGGCAGGGCGCGGTCGCCGTGCTCGTCGACCATCCGTTCCCGGGCCTTGGGGCGACTCAGGTCGTGGTATCCGACACGCGACTGGCACTCGGCCAGGTCGCCGCGGCGTTCCACAGTGCTCCGTCGGCGCACCTCTGGGTATGCGGCGTGACCGGGACGAACGGCAAGACCACGACGACGTACCTGCTGGAGGATATTCTTGCGCGCGCCGGCCACCGCGTCGGCCTCGTGGGCACCCTCGGTGCGCGGCTGCTCGGAGCCCAGATGGAGCTCCACTCCAGCACCCCGACGACTCCGGAGGCGCCGGTTCTTCAGCGCCTGCTCGCCGACATGCGGGCCGCCGGGGCCCGCGACGTCATCGTGGAGGTGACCTCCCACGCGCTCGTGCTCCACCGCGTCGAAGGGTGCCGGTTCAGTGCGGCCGTGTTCACCAACCTGACCCAGGACCATCTTGATTTTCACCAAGACTTTGCCGGCTACCGCGACGCCAAGGCGCGCTTGTTCGAGATGGTCGTTCCCGACGGGGTGAGCGTCGTCAACGCCGACGACGAGGCCGGTGCCGTGATGATGAGGAGCAGCCGTGCGCCCGTGTGGACGTACGGGATCGAGCGCCCCGCTGACGTGACCGCCGAACGGCCTGAGTTCGGGCCGCAGGGGACCCGGTTGTCGATCGCGTGGCCCGGCGGACGCATACCGGTTGAGCTCCCGCTCCCGGGCCGGTTCAACGTAGCCAACGCTCTCGCCGCCGCAACGGTGGCCCTGGCGCGCGGGATTGCGCCCGAGGTTGTGCGCGAGGCTCTGGAGACCGCGAGCGGCGTGCCCGGACGGTGCGAGATAGTGGACGAAGGCCAGCCGTTCACGGTGATCGTGGACTACGCCCACACGCCGGATGGGCTCGAGAAGGTCTTGGAGCTCGCCCGCGAGGTGGCCCCGGGGCGCTGCCTCGCCGTGTTCGGATGCGGAGGCGACCGCGACCGGACGAAGCGCCCACTGATGGCGCGCATCGGGACCACGCTCGCCGACTACGCGGTCTTCACCTCCGATAACCCGCGCAGCGAAGACCCGGTGGCGATCCTTCGTGACATGGAGGCCGGTGTCCCCGGGAGCCGCAATTTCGAGAGCGAGCCGGACCGGCGCCGGGCGATCGGACGGGCGCTGGCGCTCGCGCGTCCCGGCGACGTCGTCGTCATCGCGGGGAAGGGACACGAACCGTACCAGATCCTGCGCGATCGCACGGTCGCGTTCGACGACCGTGAGGTCGCGCGGGAGTGGCTCCGTAACGGCCGCAGGGAGCTGGGAGCGTGACATCCTTGAGGGGACCGGAGCGTCTCCTGGCGCCGGCCGTGCTGGGCGTTCGGGACATCGCCGCTTTGTGCGGCGGCACGGTGACGCGTGGCGATCCGGAGGCGTGCGTGCGCGGCACGACGGCGGACAGTCGTGCGGTGGTGCCGGGCATGCTCTTCGTCGCGTTGCGAGGCCAGCGAACGGACGGACATCGCTTCGCGGCCGAGGCCTGTCGGCGGGGTGCCGTGGCCGTGCTCGCGTCGGCGGACGTGCCCGACGTGCCTTCGGGTGCCGTGGTCGTCGTCGTCCCGGACACGCTCCGCGCGCTGCACTGCGTGGCGCGGGCCGTCCGGGACCGCGAGGCGCTTCGGGTCGTGGGCGTCACCGGCAGCGTCGGCAAGACGTCGACGAAGGAGTTGATTGCCGAGGTGGCCGGCCGGTCGTTCCGGACCGCCCGCTCGCCGCGCAACTGGAACAACGAGATCGGCATTCCTCTCGTGTTCGCGAACATGCCCGTCGGTACCGAGGTCGCCGTCGTCGAGTTGGCGATGCGAGGTCCGGGCCAGATCCACGAGTTGGTGAGCGTCTCACGTCCCGAGATCGGCGTCGTCACCAATGTGGGCGAATCTCACCTGGATTTCTTCGACGGCCCCGAAGCTCTTGCCAGGGAGAAGGGCGTGCTGGTCGAGACGCTCCCGCCGGACGGGGTCGCGATTCTCAACGCCGACGATGCGCTGGTGTTCGCGATGCGCCGGCGAACGTCCGCCCGTGTGTTGACATTTGGCTGGCGGGCGGGGGACGTCACGGCGAGCGAACCCCGAACCCTTCCCGGGGAGGGAAGCGCGTTTCGTCTCCGCACACCGGGCGGCGAGGCCGACGTTGTGCTCCCGCTCCCCGGGCGGCACGCGGTCATGAATGCGCTCGCGGCGGCGGCGGCGGGCTTTGCGCTCGGGGTCCCGGTCCCGGAGATCGCAGCGGCGCTCGGAGCCGCCCGGGTGCTGCCGATGCGGCTGGCCGTGCGGCGGATCGGTGAGATCATCCTTGTCGACGACACATACAACAGCAGCCCTAGGTCGGTCGAAGCTGCGCTCGACGTGATGGACGAACTTCCCGGCGCGCCGCGCATCGCAGTGCTCGGCGACATGCGGGAGCTCGGGGCGGCGTCGCGCGACGCGCACCGGCGGGTGGGGCGCCTCGCTGCGGGGAGACGGTTCGATCTCGTGATCGCGTTTGGCCCGCTGGCCGCAGACCTCGCGGGTGCGGCCGACGAAGCGGGTGGCGTGCGAGTGGTGCACACGCTGGAGCCGGACGAGGTCTTGCGCATCCTTCGGCGCGAACTGCGCCCCGGTGCCGTGTTGCTGGTCAAGGGCTCGCGCGCCCTCGAAATGGAGCGGATCGTGACGAGCATCGAGGACGAGCGTGTCGGTGACTCGACGGTGCGCGAACGGGGTCTCGCATGGACGTGACCCCGCCCGCGGCGGCGTCGGCGCTCGCGCTTGCGCTCACCCTTGGGGCCGGTCCGCCGGTCGTGGCGTGGCTCAAGCGGGCCGGCCTCGCGCAGATCGTGCGCGAGGACGCGCCGCGGCGCCACTTGGAGAAGACCGGCACGCCGACGATGGGGGGTGTGCTGCTCATCGGGGCGGCGCTTGCGGCCTCGGTTGTGGCGGCGGCCGCCGCCGGGTGGTTCTCCGGCAGTGTCGCGGTCGGGCTCGCGGTCATCGTCATCTTCGCTGCGATCGGCGGCGTGGACGATGCATTGGGAATCGCGAGAGGACGCAATCTCGGGCTTCGCGCACGGGAGAAGCTGGCGCTTCAGATTCCCGTGGCGCTGCTGCTCGGCGCGTACGTGGTGCGCACCCCGCGTCTCGGGAGCGCCGTCGGGCTGCCTGGGACACCCTGGCACCTGGACCTGGGCTGGTTCTACCCGGTGCTGTGCGTGCTGCTGGTGGTGGGGATGGCGAACGCGGTCAACCTGGCAGACGGTCTTGACGGCCTGGCAGCGGGCGGAGTTGCCATTGCGGCCACCGCGCTCGTGGTGATGGCCGCTCGCGTGGGGGCCGCTCCGATCGGTGTGATCGCAGGGGCGGTCGCCGGCGCGTCGCTGGGATTCCTGTGGTTCAATGCTCACCCCGCGCGCGTGTTCATGGGCGATGTCGGGTCGCAGGGACTCGGGGCAGCGCTCGCCGTCACCGGCATTCTGGCCAAGCTGGAGATCCCGATGCTGATCGTCGGCGGGCTGTTCGTCGTCGAGGCGTTGTCCGTGATCCTCCAGGTCGTGTATTTCCGCATCACGGGCGGCCGGCGTCTATTCCGCATGAGCCCGCTGCACCATCACTGCGAGCTGATCGGCTGGTCGGAGACCCAGACCGTGGTCCGGTTCTGGATTTGCGGCGTCCTGCTGGCCGCGCTCGGGATGGGGCTCGCCCCGTGATCCCCGACGTCGTGCGCCGTCTGCGCGGCAGGGCGATCCACGTCGTGGGGTTGTCCGGCACCGAGGGGTCCGCGGTTGTCGAGTTCCTCCTCCGATGTGGGCTCACGAACATCACGGCGCACGACCTGCAGACCCGAGAGACATTCCCGGAGGCCTTCCGCCGGACGCATGAGTGGCTGGCGCCGGCGGAGCGGGAAGCGGCGCTCGCACGCCTGCTGGCCGCGCCCATCGCGTTGCGGTTTCGCGACCGGTACCTGGAGGGGATGGACCGCGCGGATCTCATCTACACCACGCAGGCGTGGTTTCGGTATCCCGAGAACGCGCCGGTCAGACAGGCCCGGGAGGCGGGCGTGCCGCTCAGCAGCATGACCGCGCTGTTCTTCGAGACGGTCCCCTGCCCGATTCTCGGGGTGACCGGCACGAACGGCAAGTTCACGGTCGTGCACCTCGCCGCCGCGATGCTCGAGGAGAGCGGTCGCCGGGTGTTCGTCAGCGGTAACGATCGCACCCACGTGCCGATTCTCTACCGGCTTCACGAGGTGACGCCCGATTCGATCCTCGTGCTGGAGATCAGCAACCGCCAGCTCGTCGGACTGCCGTATAGCCCGCAGATCGCCGTGATCACGAACCTGGCCCCTCATCATCTGGACGATCACGGCTCGTTCGAAGCTTACGTGGAGACGAAGCGCGGGATCCTGGCGCATCAACGGGCACACGATCGGGCGATCCTCAACGGCGACGACCCGACGACGTGCGCGCTTGCACGCGGCGCCCCGGCGCGGACCCTGTTGTGGAGCAGGCTCCGGACACTCGACGAGGGCGGCTGTGTCGTGGACGGCCAGATCGTACTCCGGCTCGACGGAAGGGACGAGCAAGTCGGTCCGGCCGATCTTCCGGTTCCCGGGGCACACGCGCTCGAGAATGCGCTCGCATCGGCGCTGGCCGCGCGGGTCGCCGGTGCGTCCCCCGCGGCGATCGGGACCGTGCTGCGACGATTTCGCGGACTGCCCTACCGCCTGAGGCTCGTGGCGGAGATCGAAGGGGTGCGGTATTACGAAGACTCGCTGGCCACCAACCCGGCGGCGGCGGCGGCGGCCGTGCTGGCGTTTGACCGGCCGCTCGTCCTGCTCGCCGGAGGCCAGCGGCCGGGAGCGACCGCGCGCGATTTCCGCCCGGTCGCCGACGCCCTGCGGCGTCGCCCGCCTCGTGCGGTGGTGGTGTTCGGCGCGATGGGACCCCGGATCGAGGAGGCGATCAGCGAGACCGGGGGTGATGTTCGAGTCGTTCGATGCGAGACGCTCGACGAGGCGGTGGCTGCCGCGCATGCATTGGCGAGACCTGGGGATGTTGTCAGCCTGTCGCCGGCATGCGAAAGCTTCGACCAGTTTCGCGACTACCGCCACCGAGCCGAACGTTTCTGCGAGTTGGTCGCCGTGCTGCAGCGAGGCGCGGCTCCCGGAGCGGGGGAACCCCGCGCGGCATCTCGGATGACACTCACGTCTGAGACCCCTCGGGGGCATCGGGTGGACGAGCCATGGACCTGATCCACAAGCGCGGGGCCGCATGGGAGTTGTTCGTGACCGTGCTGGTCCTGGCAGGCACCGGCGTCGTGATGGTCTACAGCGCGAGCGCGGTCGTGGCGCAGGCGCAGTACCATGACAGTGCCTGGTTCCTCAAGCGCCAGCTTCTGTACACGGGCATCGGCCTCGCGGGGATGTCCGTCGCATGGCGGCTGCACTACGCGAAGCTGCGGCTGGCGACTCTGCCGCTTTTGGGCTTCACATGCATCTCGCTCCTGCTCGTCCTTGCGCCCCACATCGGCCGTGAAGCGGGGGGAGCGCGTCGCTGGCTCGCGTTCGGCGGGCCGCTCAACTTCCAGCCCGCGGAACTTGCCAAGCTCGCGATCATCCTGTACCTCGCCAACTTCCTCGCCAACCGCGGCGAGCGCACGCGAGAGTTCGGCGCGGGGATGCTGCCTCCGCTGATTGTGCTGGCAGTGCTCGCGGTGCCGATCGTCAAGCAGCCCGATCTCGGCTCCGCGTTGATTCTCGCGCTCATCACGTTCGTGCTGTTGTTCATCGGCGGCGCGCGCGTCGCCCACCTCGCCGTGGCCGGTGCCGTCGCCTCGGGCGTGGTCATGGCCGTGATTATGCACGCCGGATACCGCGCGCATCGGTTCTTTGCGTTCCTCGATCCGTGGAAGGATCCCCGCGGCGCGGGATTCCACATCATCCAGTCGCTGCTCGCACTCGGGTCCGGGAGCGTGTTCGGCCTCGGGCTCGGACACAGCCGACAGAAGTTCTTCTACCTGCCGGAGCGTCACACAGATTTCATCTTCTCGATCATTGGCGAGGAACTCGGCCTCGTCGGCACCGCCGCGGTGATCACGCTGTTCCTGCTTCTCGCAGTGTGGGGGTACCGGATCGCCTCGCGCGCCCCCGATCGCTACAGCGCGTTGCTGACCTCCGGCCTCACGACGATGATCGTGGGACAGGCCGTCGTCAACATCGGCGTCGTGTCGGGGTTGCTCCCGATTACGGGGGTCCCGCTGCCCTTCATCAGCTTCGGCGGGTCGTCGCTCGTCCTGAGTTACATCGCCGTCGGGATCCTGTTGAACATCTCGCAGTACGCGCACGAGGAAGAGCGGGTCGTGGAGCGTCCGCCGGACTCCCGAGCCCCGGCCAAGCACCGGTCCGCTTGGGCCCGCGGATGAACCTCTTGTTGACCGGTGGGGGAACCGGCGGTCACGTCTACCCGGCGCTGGCGCTGGCGGAGGCCATCCGGCGTCGCGATCCCCGCGCCCACGTCACGTTCGCCGGCAGCCACGCCGGCATGGAGGCATCGCTGGTGCCCGCGGCCGGAGTACCGTTCGTCGGGCTCTCCGTGCGTCCACCCCGCGGGCGGTCGTTGCCCCGCACGGCGGCTGCGCTGGCGACCGGAGCAGTGAGTCTCTGGCAGGCTGCCGTCCTCGTCCGGGGATTCCGTCCGCATGCGATCGTTGCAACGGGAGGCATTGCGGCGGCGCCTGTCGTCATCGTCGGCGCCTTCTTCCACGTGCCGGTGGTGATCCTCGAGGGCAACGTGCTTCCAGGCCGGATCAATCGCGTGCTCGCCCGGTGGAGCCGTGCCGTGGCGGTTGCATGGGACGACACGGTTCCGCACGTCCAGGCACGCCGCGTCGTGGTGACCGGGCTCCCAGTCCGCGCCGAGGTACGCGCGGTCCGCCGCGCAGACGGGCTGAGGGAATTTGGGCTGGCGGGAAGCCGGTACACCGTGCTCGTGCTTGGGGGCAGCCAGGGAGCGTCGCGGTTGAACGCTGCGGTGGAGCAGGCCGTGGGACTTCTCCGTGAGCGGCGGGACGTGCAGGTCCTCCACCAGGTGGGTGGCGGCTGGGCGGGGTCGACCGCGAGCGCGCGAGAGGACCGCGTCGTGGGGGCGGCAAGATACGTGCGCGTACCGTACATCGACCGTATCGGCGCCGCGTACGCATGCGCGGACGTGGTCGTGAGCCGCTGCGGCGCCGCAGCGCTCGCCGAGATCACCACGGCCGGACTGCCCGCGATCCTCGTTCCGTACCCGCACGCCGCGGAGGATCACCAGGCCCGGAACGCGGAGCCGCTTGTGCGAGCCGGAGCGGCGTCCCTGATTCCGGACGCATCGCTCGACGGCGAGACGCTGGCCCGGGAGATCGTCTCCGTGCTCGACTTTCCCGGGCGCCTGGCGCGGATGGCCGCCAGCATGAAGGGCCTCGGACATCCGGATGCGGCGGAGCGGGTGCTGGCGCTCGTAACGAGCCTCGTGCGCCAGCCGGTTGCATCGGAGGTCGGCGGATGATCGCGCCGGGGACCCGCGTCCACTTCGTGGGCATCGGCGGTGCCGGCATGAGCGCCATCGCCTCTGTCCTGTTGGCGCGCGGGTACCCCGTGTCGGGCTCCGATCTCCGGGAGAGCGACGCGACGCGGCGCCTGCGGGCAGCCGGTGCGTGCATCCAGATTGGCCACGCGCCGGAGCACGTGTCGGCGGGGCAGGTGGTCGTGATCAGCCGCGCTGTCCCCGACGAAAACGTCGAGATCCAGCAGGCGCTCGCGCAGGGACTGCCGATCATGCACCGCGCGCAGATGCTCGCGTCCCTGATGGAGGGTGCGCGCGGCATCGCCGTGGTGGGAACGCACGGGAAGACCACGACCACATCGATGACGGCGATGGTGCTCGAGCGAGCGGGGCGCGATCCGACGGTGCTGATCGGGGGTGAGGTCGAGGACTTTGGCGGCAACGCGCGCGTCGGGGCTGGCACGGACCTGGTCGCCGAGGTGGACGAGAGCGACGGCTCGCTCCTTTGGATCACCCCGAGGGTCGCGGTCGTAACGAGCCTCGACGCAACCGATCACCTCGATTTCTACGGCACCGAGGCCCGGCTCGTGCAGACATTCGGGACATTTCTCGACACGCTGCCCCGGGACGGATTTGCCGTCATCTGCACGGATCCGCCGGCGGGCCGGGACCTGGCGCGCCGTGTTCGCCCGAGGGTCGTGTCCTACGGGCTCGAAGCGGATGCGTGCTACACGGCCCGCGTCATCGACATGGCGGGACGACGCACCGTGTTCGAGGCCCACCGCGCGGGCGCCACGCTCGGCCGCGTCACGCTCGAGGTCCCCGGCCGATACAACATCCAGAACGCCCTGGGCGCGCTCGCGGTGGGAAGCGAAGTGGGCGTACCATTCCCGGTGTGCGCCGACGCCCTCGCCTCGTTTCGAGGTGTGCAGCGGCGGTTCACGGTGCGAGGCGATGTCGACGGCGTGCTAGTGGTGGACGACTACGCCCACAACCCGACCAAGGTGGCGGCGCTGCTGCAGGCGGCGCGTGAATGCTGGCCGGGCGCCCGGATCATCGCGGTATTCCAGCCGCATCGGTACACGCGCACTCGGACGGTTGGCGAACAGTTCGGGCAGGCGTTCGACTGTGCCGACGAGGTGGTGCTCACCGACATCTATTCGGCGGATGAGGCGCCGATCCCGGGTGTCGATGCGGGCATCGTCGCGCGCGCGATCGGCGGGCGCCGCCCGGTGCGATTCATCGGCGATGCCGCGCGCGTCGCCGCCGCGCTTGAACCCGACGTTCGGCCCGGCGATCTCGTGCTGACGATCGGCGCGGGCGACATCTGGAGGGTGGCAGACGAACTGGTCGTCCGCCTCAAGCGCCGCGCGATGGAGCGGCAACAGGCGCCCGGAGGTACAGGTGTCTAGTCCACAGACCGCCGCCGCACTGGAGCGTCTGTGTCCTGGGGCGGTTCGCCGGGACGAGTTGCTCTCGCGCCACGTCTCGTTCCGCATCGGCGGTCCGGCGGACGTGCTGGTCCTGCCGCGCACTCTCGACGAGTTAAGACAGGTTGCCGCGTGGCTGTACCGTGCACACGAGCCGTTCGTCGTGCTCGGCCGCGGAAGCAACGTGCTCGTTGCCGATCGCGGCGTGCGCGGCGTGGTCGTGAAGACCGGGCGCGGCCAGGATGGGCTCCGCCTCGATGGCCCTCAGGTGACCGCCGAGTGCGGCGTGAGCCTGCCGTACCTCGCCCGTCAGGCATCGCTGCGCGGGCTCGCGGGGCTCGAGTTCGCGGGAGGGATCCCCGGGTCGGTCGGGGGCGCCGTCGTCATGAACGCGGGAGCTCACGGGCACTGTATGGCCGAGATCGTCAGGAGCGTCCGGGCCGTGTCGCCCGAAGGCGAGCGGGCGTGGCTCGCCGAGGAACTGGCTTACGGTTACCGTGAGAGCCGGCTGCAGCATGCACCCGTGGTCGTGCTCGATGCAGAACTGGAACTTGCACAGGAGAGGCCGGAAGTCACCGTTGCGCGTCTTGAGGAATGGCTACGGTACCGAAGCGAGACGCAGCCGCTCGGCCCGCCGAGCTCCGGCTGCGTTTTTCGAAATCCGGTCGGGGACCACGCGGGGCGGATGATCGACGCAGCCGGAGGCAAGGGGCTTCGGGTCGGAGACGCGGTCGTGAGCGAACGCCACGCCAACTACATCCTCAACACGGGTCACGCGACCGCGTCGCACGTGCTCGATCTCATCATGGTTGTCCGGAACCGGGTGCGCGAGCGGTTCGGCGTCGAGCTCGAAACCGAGGTCAAGCTGTTGGGGTTCGACGGATGATGACACCGCATGGCGGGCGGCAGGCCGGTCGGGACGCCGACTCCGAGCGTTCCTCCGATCGCGCCGTTACCCCTGACGCAGTCGCGATGGAGCGTCCGCGGGGTCGGTCTGACGAATTCGATCCATCCGCTCGCGTCGTCACCCCCGACGCAGCCGCCTCGGAGTCTTCCAGTGCCGGCCCACGCCGTGGGCTCAGAGGCTGGTTCCACAGATTCAGCATATCCGTCCGCCGGCTCCCGATGCCGTCGGAGGGCCCGGCGCGGTCCGGCGATGGCGGTGCCGCTCCTGCGGAGAGCCGGACAGCACCGCACCTGCTCCGACTGGCTCGGTTTCTCGCCGCCGTCTGCGCCCTGTGCGCGGCAGCCGCCTTCCCGGGATCGGTGCTGTTCAATCTCGAGACGGTCGTCATCCGAGGCAATGCGAACGTGCCAGCCAGCGAGCTCCTCCAGCGGATCGGCGTCGGTCCCGGAGACAGCGTCTTCCGCGTCAACGCCGCGGCGATCCGCGCGCACCTTCGTCAGGATCCTCGCATTGCGGACGCCTCCGTCGTTCTGGGATTTCCGCGCAGCCTCACCGTATCCGTCCGCGAGCGAGATCCCGTCGCGGCCCTCGCGTACGGCGACGGGTACGTGCTGCTCGGCGCGGACGGCGTCGCGATTGCGCGCACGCCGGGACCTGGCGCCGTCCTGCCGCTTGTGGTGGACCGCCTCCAGCTTCCATGGGTGCAGGCCGGGGTTCCCGTGCCGTCGCCAAGCGTTCGGCTCGGGGTGGCCGTGGCCACGACCCTGCCCCCCGATCTTCGGCCGGGGATCATTGCGGTGCGCGTTGACCCCGAGAACGAGATCGTGCTCGAGATGCGCGACGGAGTTTTGGTCGAGGTCGGCGGCGCCGCCGGTCTGGCCGACCGGCTGGCCATGGTTTCGCGGGTGCTCGCCGCGGTGCGCGCGCGTGGCATCCAGGCGCAGTACGTGGACCTGCGCGTGCCAGGCAGCATCATCGTGATGCCGGTGGACGCGTCGCCAACGGACCATGCGACGTCGTCGCCAGGTCCGGGTGTGCCGGCTGCAGAGCCGGCGACGCCCGAAGCCGCACCCGCGGATCGGAGCGGGCAGGAGAACCCCCTGCATCGTGGAATACAAGTTAGACCACCATATCTAGTGCCCCCGTAGTGAGTGGCCGGAGGAGGGATCGCGTGGCCAGACGGGGACCGCTGGTGGGACTGGACGTTGGGACCACCAAGGTCTGTGTCGTCATCGCGGAGCAAGGCGAGGAAGCGGAGGTCCACATCAAAGGGATGGGGACCTCTCCTTCTACCGGCGTCCGGAAGGGTGTCGTCGTCGATCTGGACGGCACGACGCGCGCCATTGAAGAGGCGGTAGACCGAGCGGAGCGGATGGCCGGCGTCAAGGTGGTCGCGGCGCTGGTGTCCGTCTCTGGCGAGCACGTCGCGTCCCAAAACAGCCGCGGCGTCGTCGCGGTGTCGCGGGCCGACCATGAGATCGGGGAGCAGGATATCTCGCGGGTGGTCGAAGCGGCGCGGATGACCGCGATTCCAGCGAGCGACCGTGAGATCGTCCACCTGATCCCCCGCGATTTCGTCGTGGACGGGCAGGACGGTGTAAAGAACCCCGTCGGGATGTATGGCTCCCGCCTCGAAGTTGAGGCGCACATCGTCACCGGCGCCGGGACGCTGCTCGCCAACCTGCTGAAGTGCGTGCAACGCGCCGGGCTCGAGATCGAGGAGCTCGTCCTCGAGCCCTTGGCCTCTGGCCAGGCGGTCCTCGCGCCGGCCGAACGCGATCTGGGCGTGGCGGTCGTGGACATCGGCGGCGGTACCACGAGCGTCGGGGTGTTTTCGAACGGCGGGCTGTGCCATACCGCGATTCTGCCGGTAGGCGGAAGCCATATCACCAACGACATCGCGGTCGGATTGCGCACGCCGATCCTCGAAGCCGAGCGGCTCAAGGTCACGCGCGGGTGCGCGTCCGTCGCGACGGTCGGCACCGACGAGACGATCGACGTGCCCCGCATCGGCTCCAACGAGGTGTTGAAGAGACCGCGCCGCGCGCTCGTGGAGATCATCGAGCCGCGCCTGCTTGAGATTCTCGCCATGGTGAAGTCCCAGATCAAGCGCTCGGGCTACGCGAACTTGATTCCTGCGGGCGTTGTGGTCACCGGCGGAACCGCGCTGCTCGCCGGCCTCGCGGACGCGGCGTCCGAGGTCCTCGAAGCGCCGACCCGTATCGGCCTCCCCGAAATGCGCGGGACGATGGCACCGATGGTGGACAGCCCCGCGTACGCCACGGGGGTCGGCCTCCTGCTGCATGGGGCGCGCCAGCGCGCACCCAGCCGCCTAGTGCGCAACGTGGACGGCGCGGGGTCGGCGTTCGGACGCCTGCGGCAATGGCTGCGGGAGTTTACACATGGCGCCTGAGCAGGGAACGGCGTGGGAGGCTGGGAGAGAGCAAGCGCACCCGGATGGATGTTACCCAGGGCAGCGTGACGTCGCAGCATACGTCGTGAAGCGAACGGAGCGGACAGATGAAGGAGAAGCGCTGGCATCACCCGGTACAGCGACTGCTCTCGGAGCAGCGAGGTCAGGCGGCGGTCATACAGCGCCCGGCAGCAGTGACGACACGCCCCGGGGAACCGGACGCGGCGTCCCCTGAGGGTGCGGGAGGAGTGCGGATGGCGAACGTCGAGCGGGATCTCAGGCGCTACGCGGCGATTAAGGTGGTTGGGGTCGGCGGCGGCGGGAGCAACGCGGTGAACCGCATGATCACGGCCGGTCTTCGTGGCGTGGAATTCATCGCGATCAACACCGACGCGCAGGCCCTCGCGCTCTCGAACGCCGACAAGAAGCTTCACATCGGCGGGAAGCTCACGCGGGGACTCGGCGCCGGGGGCGACCCCGAGGTCGGGCGGCAGGCCGTCGAGGAGACGCGGGAGGAGTTGACCGAGGCGCTCGAGGGCGCCGATATGGTGTTCGTGACCGCCGGCATGGGTGGCGGCACGGGCACCGGCGGAGCACCGATCATTGCGCAGGTCGCCCGCGAACTCGGTTCGCTGACGATCGGCGTCGTAACCCGGCCGTTCAGCTTCGAGGGCCGCCGCCGGGCGAGCGTCGCCGAGGAAGGCATCCGGAATCTCCGGCAGCGTGTTAATACTGTGATCACCATCCCGAACGACCGGTTGCTGCAGGTCGTGGACAAGAGCGCGACTGTGGTCGAGGCGTTTCGGGTCGCGGACGACGTGTTGCGCCAGGGTGTGCAGGGGATTGCGGACCTCATTACCGTGCCGGGGCTCATCAATCTGGACTTCGCCGATGTCCGGACGGTCATGTCGGAAGCCGGGTCGGCACTCATCGGGATCGGCATCGCGAGCGGCGAAGGGCGGGCGGCTCAGGCGGCGCAGGCCGCGATTGCGAGTCCCCTGCTCGAGACCTCCATGGAGGGTGCTCGGGGCGTGCTCATCAACGTCACGGGAGGCATGGACCTCGGCATGCTCGAGATCAATGAAGCGGCGCAGGTCGTGCAGCAGGCCGCGGATCCCGAGGCGAATATCATCTTCGGTGCGGTGCTCGACGAACACCTGGACGGGAAGATCCAGATCACGGTGATCGCCACCGGATTCGAGGGATCACGCCGTTTGGCGGATGCCACGGAGGCGGCTGCCGAGCCGGCACTCCCGGCACGGGAGACGTCCCGTGTCGGGCTGGAGGATCTCGACATTCCGGCGTTCTTGAGGAAGCGTTAGACGGTATTAGCCGGCGCCGAGAGGTCACGCGGATCCCAAGGGAATCGGAGTCCCGAGGCGGG
>Ga0187784_10000174_pt1 | contig 42769 bp, 34 predicted proteins | sample 1015_SJ02_MP15_2_FD_132964 | JGI IMG/M metagenome (GOLD analysis project Ga0187784, IMG submission 132964) | Tropical peat soil microbial communities from peatlands in Department of Meta, Colombia - 1015_SJ02_MP15_20_MG | ecosystem: Environmental > Terrestrial > Soil > Wetlands > Peat | place... | reverse complement strand
GTTGACCGCGGATGGCGGGCGCATGAGCGAAGAAGGTAAGCGAACATGGTCGAGGTGAAGGAACGGCCGAAGACGCCGGGCGATCGGGCCGGCGTGACGGCGCAGTCCATTCGCAAGATCGGGGTGATCGGCGCAGGGCAGATGGGCAGCGGCATCGCCCATGTCTGCGCGCTTTCCGGCCTCCAGGTCTTGCTCAACGACGTCGCCGCCCAGCGCATTTCCGACGGACTCGCCACCATCAGCGGCAACCTCGCGCGCCAGGTCAGCCGCAACCGCATCACCGATGAGCAGCGGCAGGGCGCCATCGAGCGCATCAGCGCGGCGCCGAGCCTCGCCGATCTCGCCGATTGCGATCTGATCATCGAAGCGGCGACTGAGAAGGAGGAGATCAAGCGCAAGATCTATGCCGCGCTGTGCCCGACGCTGAACAAGGACGCGATCATCGGCACCAGCACGTCGTCGATCTCGATCACGCGGCTGGCTTCCGCGACCGACCGGCCGGAGCGCTTCATCGGCATTCATTTCATGAATCCGGTGCCGTTGATGGAGCTGGTCGAGGTGATCCGCGGCATCGCCACCGACGATGCGACCTTCGACACCACCAAGCAATTCATCGCCAAGCTCGGCAAGCAGATCGCAGTCGCCGAGGACTTCCCCGCCTTCATCGTCAACCGCATCCTGCTGCCGATGATCAACGAGGCGATCTACACGCTCTATGAAGGCGTCGGCAATGTCGAGGCGATCGACACCGCGATGCGGCTCGGGGCCAATCACCCGATGGGCCCGCTGCAGCTTGCCGACTTCATCGGCCTGGACACCTGCCTCGCGGTGATGCAGGTGCTGCACGAAGGCCTGGCGGATTCGAAATACCGGCCGTGCCCGCTTCTGGTGAAATACGTCGAGGCCGGCTGGCTCGGCCGCAAGACCAAGCGCGGTTTCTACGATTACCGCGGCGAGAAGCCGGTGCCGACCAGATGACGGATGTCAGATTTCGGATGTCAGATGTCGGCCGTTAGAGAAAGCCGGACGTCTTTCAAGATCTGACCTCTGACATCCGATCTCTGACCTCTAATCGCAACAGGAATCCGACTTCTTCGGCTCCTTATAGGTCGCGGCAGGATCGACGGCCGCGTCAACGTAACGGTCGTGGTGGCGAACCCACGCCATGCCGTAGGCGAGGCCGTCCTCGTCGCGGCCTTTAGGGGCAAGGTCGAGGAAATTGTAGGTGCCGATCAGGATGTCGAGGCCGCGTCCGTAGCTCGAATAAGTGTGGAAGATGTTGCCTTCGGCGTTCTTGTAGAACACGCTGGCGCCGGGGCGTTCCTCGCTCGGGAATTCGGTCATTTCGTAGTTGTACATCGCCTTGCCGGTTGCCTTCTCCTCCGGCGTCGCCGACGCCTGATAGTCGTAGTTGAAGTCGCTGCCGAACGACGACACCCATTTGAAATTCCAGCCCATGCGCCGCTTGAACGCCTCGATTTGCGGCAATGGCGCGCGGGAGACGACGACGAAGGCGACGTCGCGTTGGGCGAGATGGATCACGGCGCCGTCGAAATGGTCGGCGAGCAGCGAGCAACTGGGGCAGCCCTGTTCCCAGTCAGGCCCGAACATGAAGTGATAGACGATCAACTGACTTTTGCCGGCAAAGAGGTCGGCGAGCGTCTCCTTGCCGTTCGGGCCGCCGAACACGTAATTCTTCTCGACTTTCTCCCAGGGCAGCTCGCGCCGTTTACGGCTGAGCGCGTCGCGCGCGCGGGTAAACGCCTTTTCTTCGGCGAGGTGCGCCTTGCGCGCCACGAGCCATGCGTCATGGGCAACGATCTTGTGCGGCTCCATGTTAGATCCTCCGCTCTTCTTGCTTATCTGATCTGCCACAAATTCAGCACCGCGACCGCGGCAATCGTCAGCCACGTCAGGGTCTGGCCGACAATGCGGCCGAAGGTCGGCTCGACCGTGCTCCACATGCCCCAGGCATGCAGCACGCGGCCGACGATCAGAGCGATGCCGAGCGCGTGCAGCGCCAGATGGGAGCCGCCGTCGAGCTCGTAGAGACCCATCAAAATGAGGCCGAGGGGCACATACTCGGCGGCGTTGCCGTGCAAGCGAATCATGCGCAGCATCTGCGCATTGCCGCCGTCGCCGATCTCAACCTTGAGCCTTGTCCGGTGCACGGTGACATTGACGGCGAGCGCCGTCAGCAGCAGTCCGAGGATGGCGGCGTAGAAGGCCGTGATGGCTATCGGCATGGCTGAGCTCGCCTGTCGTGGTCCGTCCGATGACGTTGTGGTGCTCAGGATGCCGGAGTCATCCAGCCGATGCCGGCGCCGCCGGGTTCGAGCAGCATGACGATGCGGCCGACGCCGGGCACGTCAAAGGCCGGCTTCATGACCTTGGCGCCCGCCTTGGTCGCCTTCTTGACGCGCGCGTCGACATCGTCGACGGCGATATAGGGCATCCAGCTTTCCGGTACGTCCTTATACTCGGGACCGCTGATGTCGAAGATGCCGGCGGCGGGCTCGCCGCCGCTCTTGGCGACCCAGTAGGCGCCGCCGCCGGGCATCGGCATCGCGTCAAACGTCCAGCCCATCGCCTCGGAATAGAACTTTTTCGTTCGCTCGACATCGCGGGTCATCAGCTCGTTCCAGTAAAACTTGCCGTGTGACCAGGACATGGTGCTGCTCCGACGTTGCTGATTGGCGTTTCCTATTCGGCGGTCATTGCGGGTCGTGTCGTCAAGCTCAGGCGAGGAACTTCTCGAGCTTGTCGAGGGAGCCGGTCCAGCCCTTCTCGTGGTTGTTGCGCGCCTGCTCGTCGAAGAACTGTTCGTGCGTCAAGGTGAGCAGGGTGCCGGCACCGTCCGGCTTGAGCAGCACCGTTACCAGCGATTCCCGTTCCGGCGTGGTTTTCCACGCCCAGGTGAAAACGAGCTTCTCATTGGCCACCACCTCGCGATAGACGCCGCTCACGTCGTGCTCCTCGCCATCGGCCGTGCGCATCACGACGCGGTAGCGGCCGCCGACGCGGGTGTCGCTTTCCGCCCGCGCGGTCTTGATCTCTCCCGGTCCCATCCAGCGCGTCATTTTTTCCGGATCGGTCCAGGCGGCGTAGACTTTGGCGGGCGGCGCCTTGAGCCGGCGCTTGAGGGTGAGGCTCGGTTTGACGGCGGATTGGACGGACATGACTCTTCCTCCTCCAGGAACGCGGCCAGGCGGTGAAGCTGCTCGGACCAGAACCGTTCGTAGCGATTGAGCCAGCCGATGGCGTCCTGCATCGGCGCCGCCGTCAGCCGGCAGGCGACGGTGCGGCCCGACTTCTCCCGCGCGACCAGTCCGGCATCCGACAACACGTCGAGATGTTTCATGATCGCCGGCAGCGACACCTTGAACGGCGCCGCCAGCGCGCTGACCGACAGGCCGGGTTCTTCGGCGAGCCGCGCCAAGAGCGCGCGGCGCGTCGGGTCGGCGAGGGCGGCGAAGGTCCGGTCGAGGCCGGCGCTTGAAACCTTAACCATATGGTTAAGTATAGGGCAGGGCGCCGCCGTGTCAATCCTGCGCGGCCGGGAACCGTTGCCGGATCAGGCCGTCGCCTTGCCCGGCAGGGACAAGTTTGCCGATCGGATTCAGTGGTTCTTAAACGTCGCCGCCGTAATCATTGGGCGTCATGGGCACGAGCCTCATTTCCGCGTTCATCGCCGCGCAAATCGGCCAATTGCAGCTCGCCGTGGCGGCGCGGTTGGCGCAAGAAAATCCGCAGAGCGGCTCCTCGGTCGCGCAGCTGATCGACGCCGCGCAGCAGAATTTCGACCCGCTCGCCAACGTCGCCGCGGGTCTCGGAACGAATCTCGACCTCAGCGCGTGACGTCGGTCTTGTCGCCGGCGAGCGCCGCGCGCACGAGTTTGACGCCGTCCTCGCTTGCCCATGCAGCCGGTCCCGCCATCTCGCCGATCTCGCAGCCGGCGCCGTCGACGATGAGCGTCGTCGGCATGCCGAAGGCTTTGCCGGCAAGTTTCAAGTCCTGGAATACTTTCGCGCTCGGATCGGAATAGTAGGCAAGGTGCGTCACGCCGATATCCTTGAGGAAGGCGGGCGGTCTTTCCGGATTGCGGGTATCGATATTGACGGCGACGACCTCAAAATCTGCCGCACCCAGTTCGCGCTCGAGCGCATCGAGCGCCGGCATCTCTTTGCGGCAGGGCACGCACCAGGTGGCCCACAGGTTGAAGAGCACGGTGCGGCCGCGCCAATCCTTGAGCGTCCGTTCGTGGCCCTGGGCATCCCTGAAGGCGAGATCGGGGAGGCGGAACGGGGTCTGCGCCACGGCCAGCGCCGCGACCTCGCCATGCGCAAGCGGCGCGATCCGGCCGGCGGTCCTGACCGCAGGCGCGCAGGACGCCGCCGCCGGATTGCCTCGCAGACGCTCAATCCCGTATACCCCCGCCAGCACGGCCAGGATGACCGCGGTCGCTGCGAGGGGGATGCGGCGCACGCGGCCCGAAGCGGGACGCGGCGGGGTGGGCGGCTCGGTCATCGACGAAGGAACCTCGGCGCAAACTTCATGTGTAGTCGGTCATGAGCAACAAAATGTGGGGCGGACGCTTCGGATCGGAATCCGATCCGATCATGGAGGAGATCAACGCCTCGATCGATTTCGACCGCAGCCTCTACCGCCAGGACATCGCCGCCAGCAAGGCCCATGCGGCAATGCTCGCCAGACGCGGCATCATCACGGCGCAGGATGCAAAGAGCATCGCTCACGGTCTAGACACGATCCTGTCAGAGATCGAGGCCGGCAGGTTCGCCTTCCAGCGCGCGCTCGAGGACATCCACATGAATGTGGAGAGCCGGCTTGCGGAACTGATCGGGCCGGCCGCCGGGCGGCTGCATACCGCGCGCTCGCGCAACGACCAGGTGGCAACCGATTTCCGGCTCTGGGTCCGCGACGCGATCGACCGCATCGATGCTGCGCTCGCCGCCTATCAGCGCGCGCTCGCCGAGAAGGCGCTGGCGCATGCGGCAACCGTGATGCCGGGCTTCACGCATCTGCAGACGGCGCAGCCGGTGACGTTTGGCCATCATTTGCTCGCCTATGTCGAGATGGCGGCGCGCGACCGCGGCCGCTTCGCCGACGCGCGCGCGCGCCTCAACGAAAGTCCGCTCGGCGCCGCCGCGCTCGCCGGCACCTCCTTCCCGATCGACCGCGACATGACCGCGAAGGCGCTCGGCTTTGCCCGGCCGATGGCGAACTCGCTCGACGCCGTCGCCGATCGCGATTTCGTCATCGAGACACTTGCCGCCTGTGCCGTTACCGCAGTGCATCTGTCGCGCTTCGCCGAGGAGATCGTGATCTGGGCGTCGCCGCTCGCCGGCCTCATCCGCCTGTCGGACAGGTTCACCACCGGCTCCTCGATCATGCCGCAGAAGCGCAATCCCGACGCGGCCGAGCTCGTCCGCGCCAAGGCCGGCCGCATCGTCGGCGCGCTCACGGCGCTCCTGGTGGTGATGAAGGGGCTGCCGCTCGCCTATCAAAAGGACATGCAGGAAGACAAGGAAGGGGCGATCGACGCTATCCGGGCGCTCGCGCTCGCGATCGCGGCGATGACCGGCATGGTGCGCGACATGGAGCCCGATGTCGGGCGCATGCGGCAGGCCGCGGGCGAGGGCTTCGCCGTCGCCACCGACCTTGCCGATTGGCTCACCCGCGCGCTCAAGCTGCCGTTCCGCGAGGCCCATCAAATCACCGGCCGGATCGTGGCCAAGGCGGCGGAGGCCGGGGTTCCACTGGAAAAACTGCCGCTCGAGGTCATGCAGGCGGTTGAGCCGCGGATCAGCAAGGGCGTGTTCGGCGTCCTCTCGGTCGAGGATTCGGTGAACAGCCGCGCGGTTTACGGCGGCACTGCGCCAAAAAATGTGCGCGCGCAGGCCAGACGCTGGCTCAAGCGGCTCGACAAACGGGCGTAAAGGCGACGGCAAGACATTATCGACAAAATCTCGCCCCCGCGGCGTCAACTTGTTATGCTGTTGCGTCCGCGGAGGAGACTAAGGAGCGTCCTTTGGCCTCTGATCGGTTGCGAGCATCTTGCGCCTTGACCGCGGCCGTCATCGCCGCGCTTGGATTATCCGCTTGCGGGCGCAACGGCCCGCTCGAATTGCCGCCCGGGCCCGCCGGGCAACCGCCACCCGCGGCGGCGGTTTCGTCTCCGAGCGCCGCGTTGTTGCCCACCGCGTCTTCGACTGCGGAAACTTATGCCGCGCCCGGCACGCCGCAGGATACCGCGGCGAAAACTGGTTTCGATGCGCAAGGCAATCCCGTGGCCGCGCGCGGGCCGAAAAGGCCCTTTGTCCTCGATCCATTGCTGCAATAGCCCCCTCGGCGCGAGGGTCGCGGCGAAGCTGACCAAAGCCGGTTTCCACTTTTCCCGATCATGCTCTAAACAAGCCGCATGCATCACTTCGTCTATCGCCACGGCGCGCTCAACGCCGAGACAGTCGATCTCGTCGCGCTCGCCGAGGCCGTCGGCACGCCGTTCTATTGCTATTCGAGCGCGACGCTCGAGCGGCACTATCGCGTGTTCGCCGGTGCTTTCGCCGATGTCGATGCGCTGATCTGCTACTCGCTGAAAGCGAATTCCAACCAGGCGGTGATTGCGACGCTGGCCCGGCTCGGCGCCGGCGCCGATGTCGTGTCCGAGGGCGAACTCTTGCGCGCGCGAACGGCAGGCGTCCCGCCGGAAAAGATCATGTTCTCCGGCATCGGCAAGACCGCGCGCGAGCTGGCGCTCGCGGTCGATCAAGGCGTTCTCTGCGTCAACGTCGAATCCGAACCCGAGCTTGAACTTCTCTCCGCGATCGCCGCCGGCAAGGGCCACCGCGCCGACATTTCGATCCGCGTCAACCCCGACATCGATCCCAGGACCCACGCCAAGATCGCCACCGGCAAGGCGGAAAACAAATTCGGCATCCCGATCAGCCGCGCCCGCGAGGTTTATGCCCGCGCCGCAAAACTTGACGGCGTGCGCGTCGTCGGCGTCGACATGCATATCGGCAGCCAGATCGTCGAACTCGACCCGTTCGGCGACGCCTTCGCGCTGCTCGCCGACTTCGTGCGCGTGCTGCGCGCGGACGGTCACAGCATCAGCCAGGTCGATCTCGGCGGCGGGCTCGGCATTCCCTACCGCGAGGACAATGAGCCGCCGCCCGACCCCGACGCTTATGCCGCTGTCGTCAAGCGCGCGACGCGCGACCTCGGCTGCAAGCTGATCTTCGAGCCCGGCCGCCTGATCGTCGGCAATGCCGGCATCCTGGTCACGCGCGTGCTCTACGTGAAGCACGGCGAGACGAAGACCTTCGTCATCGTCGATGCCGGCATGAACGATCTCGTCCGCCCCACCCTTTACGAGGCGCACCACGATATCCGCCCGGTCCGGGAGCCGGCGGCGGACGCCGAGCGAATCATTGCCGACGTGGTCGGACCGGTCTGCGAGTCCGGCGATTTCCTCGCGCTGGATCGCTCGCTTGTCACGCCACAGCCGGGTGACCTTCTCGCCATCATGTCCGCGGGCGCTTATGGCGCGGTGCAGGCCGGCACCTATAATAGCCGCCCGCTGGTCCCGGAAGTCCTTGTTCGTGCAGGCGAATGGGCGCTAGTGCGGCCCCGCGTCACGGTCGAGGCGCTGATTGCGCACGACCGTCTGCCGCCTTGGCTTTGATCTTGCATTCGATCGATTTGCTAGGCGCCGCGCGCGGCGCGCCGCCGCCTTGAACTCGCCCTCGTGCTACGGTGTTGTCATGGCGTTGTCTCTGCGGAGACCTCGGTGATGAATACATCTTCGAGCAGTCCTACCCCCGCACTGCGCGGCGCGGAGCAAGCTGCCGGGTCGCTCGCCGCTGCATTGCGCCATGCGCGCTGGTCGCTTTTCTGGGAGCGTCTGTGGCCGGCCCTCGCCCGGCTCGCGACCGCCATCGGCCTTTTCCTGACGCTGTCCTGGCTCGGCCTGTGGCTTTTTCTGCCGCCGCTCGGCCGCGCGGCGGGGGTCGCCGCGTTTGCGATCGTCGCCATGGCGGCAGCCCTTTCGTTTGCTTCCGTTCGCATTCCCGCGATCGCCGAAGGGCTGCGCCGACTCGATCACGACAGCGGAATCCGCCATCGTCCGGCGACCACGATCGCCGACGAGCTGGCGATTACGCCGAGCGATTCCTATTCGCTCGCGTTGTGGAACGCGCACGTCGCACGCACGCTCGCCGCCGCGCGGGCCTTCAAGGCCCGCTGGCCGTCGCCGCGCGTCGCGGCGCTCGATCCCTATGCGCTGCGCGGCCTCATCCTCATCGCCTGCATCGCCACGTTCATCGCCGCCGGCGGCGAACGTTGGAAGCGGATCGCGGCGGCGTTCGATTGGCAGGGCGTGGTGCTGCCGGCGAATTTCCGGGTCGACGCCTGGGTCACTCCGCCTGCCTATACGGGCAAGCCGCCGATCATCCTTGCCGGCATTCATCCCGGCGAAAGCGGCCGACAGCCGGGCGCGGCCGGCGAGGCCCTTTCCGTTCCCGCCGGCAGCACGCTGGTCGTGCGCGCAACCGGCAAGCTCAACATCGACGTCTTCGGCAGGGGCGGCGTGACCGCCGCGAACGAGCCGACGCATGCCCCGAGCGGCAGCGAGGAGCACCGGTTCAAGATCAATGACGCCGGGACGGTGACGCTGCGCGGCGTCGGCGAGGACCTGACTTGGTCCTTCACTGCCATCCCGGATAAGCCGCCGACGATCGCGCTCACCAAGGACCCCGAGCAACAGAGCCGCGGCTCGCTGCTTTTGTCCTACCGGATCGAGGACGATTACGGAGTGACCGAGGCGCAGGCGAGGTTTGCGCGCAAGGAGCAGCGAGCGGCCGACGGCGGCGACCCGCGTCCGTTGTTCGGGCCGCCCGATTTTGCGCTGGTGCTGCCGCAGGCGCGCACCAAGAGCGGCGTCGGCCGGACCATCAAGGATCTGACCGACCATCCCTGGGCCGGCGCCGAAGTGGTGATGACGCTGACCGCGCGCGACGAGGGCGGCAACGAAGGCAAGAGCGAGCCGTTCGCATTCCGCTTGCCCGAGCGCTTATTCACCAAGCCGTTGGCGCGGGCCTTGGTCGAACAGCGGCGCAACCTCGCGCTCGACGCCGGCGCGCGTCCACTCGTCACCACCGCCGTCGATGCGCTGTCGATGGCGCCGCAGCGGTTTGTGCCCGATGCCGGCATCTATCTCGGCCTACGCTCGATCTTCTGGTCGCTGGTACGCGCCAAGACCGACGACGATTTGCGCGAGGTGGCGGCGCGGCTGTGGTCGATGGCGGTCGGCATCGAGGACGGCGACATATCTGATGCCCAGTCCGCCTTGCGCAACGCCGAGGAGGCGCTGCGCCAGGCGCTCGAGCGCGGCGCCAGCGACCAGGAGCTGAAGGCGCTCATGGACCAGTTGCGGGCGGCGATGGACCGTTTCATGCAGGCGATGCAGGAGCAGCTGAGAAACAATCAGCAACTCGCCCGCCCGCTCGACCGCAATTCGCGCCTGCTGCGCTCGCAGGACCTCAAGAGCCTGCTCGACCGGCTGGAGAAGATGGCGCGCAGCGGCGCCCGTGACGCCGCGCGCGAGCTTTTGCAAGAGCTCGAGCAAATGATGGAAAACCTGCAGATGGCGACGCCGAACGGCGATGATTTGGGCCTGGACGACATGATGTCGCAGCTCGACGAGCTCGGCGACATGATCCGCCAGCAGCAGGATCTGCGCGACCGGACCTACCGTCAGGGCCAGGATCAGCGCCGGCAAAGCACACCGCGCGGCCAGCAGGGCAGACAGGGGCAACAGGGGCAGCAGGGCGAGGCGATGGGCGAGTTGCGGCAGAGCCAGCAGGCATTGCGCGACCGGCTCAACAAGCTGCTCGACGAGCTGAAGAACCGCGGCTTCGGCCAGCAGGGTCAGCAAGGCGCGGGCCAGGACGAGATGATGGACCAGCTCGGCCGCGCCGGAGACGCCATGGGTGAGGCCGAGGGCAATCTCGGCGACGGCAACGCCGACAGCGCCGTCGACTCGCAGGGCCGCGCGCTCGAAGCCCTGCGTCGGGGCGCGCAGGGCTTGGCGCAATCGATGCAGCAGCAGCTCGGCCAAGGCCCCGGTCATGGCCGCAACGGCCGGCTCGGCCTGCCGCGCGCGCAGCAGGACACCGATCCCCTCGGCCGTCCGCTGCGCGGCCGCGACTACGGCGACGACTACACCGTGAAGGTGCCGGGCGAGATCGACGTGCAGCGCGCGCGCCGCATCATCGAGGAATTGCGCCGCCGCTTCGGCGACATCCTGCGCCCGCAGGAAGAGCTCGATTACATCGAGCGACTGCTCAAGGACTATTGACCGGTCCGCGTCACTGCGAGGCGCGCTGCGACGAAGCAATCCAGACCCTTACGTCACAGTCCCGGATTGCTTCGACCCTTACCGGCCTCGCAATGACGCTGCTATGCATAATGGCGGATCGTTCGCCACACGTCTCAGTCAAACGGCGGCAGGTGTGGCAGCGCAAAGCAAGCCGGACGCTTGCTAAGACGTCCATTTCGTGCGGGCCGCAACTTGCCACAAAGCGCACAAGACGGTCCGGAGCAAAGTAATAGCAATCGAGACGGTGAATGGGAGCTTTCGCTGTGCGAATTTTACACGAACCAATCGAAACAATAACCTCAAATGACGTGACGCAACTCTGTGCCGATCAAATAAGTGAGGGCACTGAGATCGAGCTTAAATCCGATCTGCCATCCAAAAATGGGAGGGCAACCGATCCTTGGCACGCTGGAAAGTCGTTCGGTCAATATGCACGCGACGAAATTGCGGAAGAAATCATTGCGTTTGCGAATACATTTGGGGGCGTAGTTTGCATTGGCCTCAACGAAACCCGCGATCACCCCAAACGAGCTGACAGCCCAAATCCGCTGCCACGTGTCCACGAGTTGGCGCGGCAACTTCGACAGGCTGTTTATGACATTATCGAACCACCCCTGCCGGTATTAGAATCTTGGGGTGTCGATCTTGGTGGAGGTTCCGGGGTTGTGATACTGCGAGTTTCAGCATCTCGCAGGCGGCCCCATCGTCATCAGGTAACAAAAGAAGTATACGTTCGTCGCGCGGATGAGTCGGTGAGACTGAGTATGCGTGAAATACAAGACCTAACAATCACTGCGGTTTCGGAAGCAAGTAAGGTCGACGCGTTGATAGCTGCAAGACGAAAGAAGAACTACTCCGAGGCGCTCGGATATCTTAAATCAGTGTACACGCCTCAAGAATCTGCGTGGGGAGGCGGAATTCATTTTTTAGCAACCCCTACTACAGCCTTTGATCTTGGGCGCGTCGTCGGTCGACCCGAGCTCACTAAATTCTCGACCGCTGTCACGGCCAATTTTGGTCGCGATGCGTATCCCTGTATGTGGGTACACGCAGCCAATCTAGATTGGCGTCCGGGCTTGCGCATGATTTCCGCCGAAAAAGCGTTTCGTGACCGAAAGGTGACCTACACGCTTCTGACCGACGGGACATGCGAAATTTCATTCTTCTTCAAGGCAACGGATGAATGCCCCGGCTTATTCATAGGCTGGTTGATTGGGGGGCTCGGAGCAATGTTAAATTGGATTGAAAGCATTAGAACAGAGGCCGCAGCGAACGCGGAGTTTGCGTTAGCTGTGCAGTTGACTGTTTGCGGCAAGGAAGTCTCGTTGTGCGGTTATGGCTCTAGCTCCTTTGCTGAGGGCCACGCGACGTTTTTGCCCACCGGCGTGCATCAATTTCCTATCATCAGCGTCGGCCCAAAGGCGGAATTTCCGCTACACCTTGCCCGGTTCGACGAAGACGTTTGGAACCTAGGTGGACATGATACGCAACGGACGGCACCTACGTTTACGCTCTAAATTCTGTCTGACGATATGATTCAGGATAGTTCTTTCGTCCACTCAGGTTACGCTGACAAAATTAAACACTCAATTTGACGAAATATCGTTCACCACGAAAGGCAGGGAGAATATCGATTGACTAAGGGTAGCCTGGATTAGTTGCGGCGAAATCCACGAAATCATACCCGGCGCAGATGCAGCTTTCAGCATTTTCAGCGTTCCGTCCCGGCTACGAGAGGCAACGACGTGCGCGGCGTGACTTTTGCCTGTCCCGGACGAAGCAATCGAGAATTGGCGCGCGTGGACAGAGTCGCTACGCTCCGGTCGCGATGACGGGAATTTCGTCGTAATCGTTAATTTCTTCCAACCGATTCTTAACGCTTCCTTGCTAGCTCTTGCCCGGTCGTCCACGTCGCGCTTACGGCGGCGCAGAGGTCCTTGTGGCATCGATCGGTTCCGAGCACGCGCCGCGTTGGTATGGGCGCACGTCCCGGCCGGACTCTTGGCGTGCGGATGTCGGCGGCGCGATCGCGCGTCTGCGTGCTCTGTTTGCTGACGGCAGCGACTCCTCGCTGGCGCGGCGACTCGCCGGCGCGGCCTTCATCATCCGCGTCGCCAGCGCGCTGATCGCCTTCGTCTCGCAGATTCTGCTCGCGCGCTGGATGGGCGGCTTCGAATTCGGCGTCTACATCTACGCCTGGACCTGGGTGCTGCTCATCGGCGGCATGGTCGATCTCGGTCTTGGCTCGGCCTCGCAGCGGCTCATTCCCGAATACGGCGAGCGCCGGCAATTCGCGCTGCTGCGCGGATATCTGCGCGGCAGCCGCTGGCTGGCGACGATCATTGCCGCCGCGGTCGCCAGCCTCGGCGCCGCCGTGGTGGCGCTGCTCTCGCCGCATCTCGGTCCCGAGACGATCGTACCGCTCTACCTCTCCTGCGCCGCGCTGCCCGCCTTCGGCCTGGGACAAGTGCTCAGCGGCGTCGCCCGCTCCTACGACTGGGTCAATCTCGGCTTGGTGCCGACCTATGTGCTGCGCCAGCTCCTGCTGCTGGCGTTGATGGGCCTCGCCTATGCGGCCGGCCTGCCGACGGACGCAACGACGGCGACGCTCCTCGGCATCGTGGCGCTGTGGAGCGTCACCATCGGCCAAGCCGCCGTGCTCAATCGCCGGCTTTCGGCTGCGGTCGAGGGCGGGCCGAGGGCCTACGCGGTCCGGGCATGGCTGGCGACCGCCGCGCCGATCTTCGTCGTCGAGGCGTTTTACCTCCTCCTCTCCTATTCCGACATCATCGTCCTCAAGCAATTCCGCCCGCCGGACGAGGTTGCGATCTACTACGCGGCCGCTAAGACGCTTTCGCTTGTCGCCTTCATCTACTTCTCGGTGGCGCAGACGATCGCCCACAAATTCGCCGAATATCACCTCGCCGGCGACCGCGATCGGCTCGCGGCATTTCTCAAGCACTCGATCCGGCTGACGTTTTGGCCCTCGCTCGCCATGATCCTCATCCTGCTGGCGCTGGGACAGCCGATGCTGCGCTTGTTCGGCCGCGACTTCGTCTCCGGCTATTACCTCATGTTCATTATCGCCGTCGGGCTTCTGGCGCGCGCGTCGGTCGGCCCGGCCGAACGGCTGCTCAACATGCTCGGCGAGCGACGCTCCTGCGCCCTTGTTTATGCCGGCTCGTTCTTCATCGATCTGATCTTGTGCGTCGGATTGATCCCCTGGCTCGGGATCGCCGGTGCCGCGATCGCAAATGCGGTCGCGCTCACATTCGAATCCGCCGGCCTGTTCCTGGTCGCCAGATACCGGCTCGGCTTGCACTGCCTGATTTTCGGTCGACCCAGGGAATGCTGAGGCACGGCCATGACGGTCAAAGCCTCGGCCGATCAGGCGCCGGTTTTCGCGTTCGATGGCGCCGCGTCGGCGATCGCCAGCGTGCGCCGCGCCGCGCTTGCCGATCGCTATGCGACAAGTTCGTTCGCGGTCGAATGGCGCGGCCTGGCACAGCTTGAACCGGTCGCCGGGCCATGGCGCGAGCTCGCCGCGCGCGCGCTCGAGCCCAACGTCTTTTACGAGCCGGCCTTCGCGCTCGCGGCAGCACCCGTCTTCGGGCGCGACGTCGGCGCGATGCTGGTCTGGTCGGGGACGAGTCCGCGCCGACTTCTCGGCTTCTTCCCGGCGCGGATCGAAACGCGGCGCTACGGCATCAAGTTGCCGGTGCTGGTCGGCTGGACGCATCCCTTTGCCCCGCTCGGCGTGCCGCTGGTCGAGCGCGAGGCGGCTGAGCCGGTGATCGCCGCGTGGCTCGCGTATCTTTCCGCCGCGGAGGCGCTGCCCGGATTGCTGCTGCTGCCCTTGCTGCCGGCGGACGGCCCGTTCGCGGCGGCCCTGCAAGCGATTCTGCGCCGCGCACAAATTCCCGCCGCCGATTTCAATCGTCACCACCGGGCGTTGCTGGCGCAGAACGGCGACCGCTCGCTCTACGTCGAGCGCGCGCTCGGTGCACGCAAGCACAAGGAGCTGCGGCGGATTGGCCGGCGCTTGGCCGAGAGCGGTGCCTTGCTGTTCACGGCCGCAACCGAGCCATCGGCGGTCGCTGTCGCGGCGGAGGATTTCCTCGGACTCGAGGCGAGCGGCTGGAAGGGAAGAGCCGGCACGGCCGCAGCGGATCACGACAAACTCGGCGGTTTCATGCGCACGGCGCTGAACGGCTTGGCCGCAGAAGGCAAGGTCTCCATCAATCGCCTCCTGCTCGATGGCCAGGCGATCGCCGCGGCAATCATGTTGCGCAGCGGACGCGGCGCCTGGTTCTGGAAGATCGCCTATGACGAGACGTTTGCGCGCTTTTCGCCCGGCGTCATGCTCACGGTGGCGCTCACCGAAGAACTGCTCGACGACTTCACGATCGCTCAGGCCGACTCCTGCGCCACGGAACGCCACCCGATGATCGACCGCGTCTGGCGCGAGCGGCTGGCGCTGTGCGATCGTTTGATCGCGGCGCGGCCGCAGGCGCCGTATGCACGCGCGCGGCGCCTGGAGAGGTTACGCGCCGCCGCGGTCGCCTGGGCCAAGAGGATTCGCGGCCGCCGGCGTTAGCGCGCAGTCGCTTCAGGTTGAACCGATCGCGCGCTACGCTTCCTTAGTGGAGCATGATCTTTTCGGAAAACCGGTCTCCACTTTTCCGGATCATGCTCTGGCGTGAAAATCGTGCACCACTCGTTAACTCTAAAACAACCGCTTTGCGAATAGCTTCGTTCGATTAATCCGGACGCGCACGACGGCATGGATCGCGGTCAAACTCTGCTGAAGGCCGGTCGGCATTGGGGCCGCATCGTCGTCGCGGCCGCCGCCGGATTTGCGGCGGGCAGCGCCTGCGTCGCCGTCTTCGGCGTCGAGGGAATCTGCCGGGCGCTGAGCGATCTTCCCTCACCGGTCGCCGTTATCGGAATTTCCGCACTGTTCGCCCTTGCCGCGGTGGCGATTGCCGCGCTTTTCGTCATCGTGCGGGTGCACGCGCACAACCGGCTGATGAGATCCGCGCTCAACAACATGTCGCAAGGCCTGTATATGGTGGACCACAAAGTGCGGATCGTGCTGTGCAACGAGCGGTACTTTGAGATGTACCAGCTTGCGCCCGAGACCGTGCGCCCGGGCATGCCCTTGCACAAGCATTTGCGTCACCGCGCCGATGTGGAGGGCGATCCCGCCAACTACCTCAAAGGCTGGAAGCAGACGGCGGCGGGGCAGACGGAAACCAGGACGGTCGAGGTAAAGGGCCGCATCTTTTCCGTGGTCAGTCGGCCGATGCCGGGCGGCGGCTGGGTGGTGACCCATTCCGACGTGACCGAGCAAATGGCTGCAGAACGGGAGCGCGACTCGCTGCGCCAGCGCGAAGAGCGCCGCGGCATGGTCGACGCCAAGATCGCCGCGTTTCGTGCACGGGTCGAGAGCATGCTGCTGACCGTCGGCCAAAGCGCCGCGGCGATGAAGGAGGCGGCCAGGACGCTGCAGACGACATCGGACCATACGCTGCACCGCGCCGAGGGCGCGGTGCGAGGCTCCAATGAGGCGTCGGCGAATGTCGAGACCGCGGCGGCCGCTGCCGAGGAGCTTTCCGCCTCGATCAAGGAGATCAACCGCCAGCTCGCGCTGGCGAGCGAAGTCGTGCGCAGCGCCGCCGCAGACGCCGCTGCGACCAACGAGGACATCGCCGCGCTCGCTCGCGTCGCGCAGAGAATCGGTGACGTGGTCAAGCTCATTCAGGACATCGCCGGGCAGACAAATCTGCTGGCGCTCAACGCCACGATCGAGGCGGCGCGCGCCGGGGAGGCCGGGCGCGGCTTTGCCGTGGTCGCCTCCGAGGTGAAGTCGCTGGCCGTGCAGACGGCGAAGGCGACGGAGGAAATCACGAAGGAGATTTCGTCGGTGCAGAGCGGCACCGGCGATGCAGTGGCCGCGATCCGCGCCATCACCCAGCGCATGCAGGATATCAACCGGCAGACTTCGGAAGTCGCCGGTTCGGTCGCGCAGCAGGAAGCGGCGACCGGCGAGATTTCGCAAAATGTCGCCAGCGCCGCCGCCGGCACCAGGGCCGTCGCCGCGGCGCTCGGCGAGGTCGCCGGCGGCCTGACGCAGACGCGAAGCTCGGCGCAGACCGTGCTGGCGGCATCCGACGAAGTCGAGAAAGCGACCGCCAAATTGCGCAGCGAGGTTGAGGAGTTCCTCGGCACCGTGGCGGCGTGATGCTCATCCGCCTGCGCGAATGCACCGAAGGCGAGAAACGGTTGAGCGGCCGCGGCGATCCCGCAGCCACTCACCCGCCAGCATCTTCGGCAATCTGCAGCCTCTGCAAATATCCGGCGCAGGATTTTCGCGGGGAGGACCAAGGCCGGCTTTTACCGTCCCGCCGCGTAACCTTGCATGCCGCGCGGATTGGCGGCGGCGCGACGGCGACGGCCGTCGCGCGCGGCGGCGGTGAGCCGGCCTTCCGACCATTCCGGCCCGACTTCGACGATGTGACCGCGGCGTTCGAGTTCGGCGACGGTCTCGCGCGGCATCCGGCCCTCGAGGACGAGCACGCCCGGCCGCGCTGTGCGCGGCCAGAACGATGCGGGAAAGTGCTCAGAATGCCAGGCCGGCGCGTCGATCGCTTCCTGCAAATTGCGGCCGCTATGAACGTGGCGCAGGAAGAGCTGCGTGATCCATTGGTCCTGCTGATCGCCGCCCGGCGAGCCCCAGGCGAGATAAGGCTCGCCGTCGCGCAGTGCGAGCGTGGGCGTCAGCGTCGTGCGCGGCCGCTTGCCCGGCGCCAGCGCCGCCGGATGTCCTTCCTCAAGCCAGAACATTTGCGCGCGGGTGCCCAGGCAGAAGCCAAGCTCCGGGATGACCGGCGAGGATTGCAGCCAGCCGCCCGAGGGCGTTGCCGAGACCATGTTGCCGGCTTGATCGACGATGTCGAAATGCACGGTGTCACCGCCGCTGAGAGAGCCGACGGTCGGCTCTCCGGCGCCGGCGACGCCGCCAGCGCCCGCGGCAGCGGGCGGCCTTTCGCGGGAAAGCTTCACGAGGCTGCCGAAACCGGCAATTGATCCGGGGCGCAATTCCAGAGATGCGTTGTGGCCAACGAGCTTGCGGCGCACGGAATTGTAAGTGTCGGAAAGAAGGGTGGCCATCGGCACTTCGACGAAATTCGGGTCGCCGTAAAACGCTTCGCGGTCGGCATAGGCGAGCTTGGCGCACTCCACCTGGAGATGGATGAAGTCCGGTTCCTCGGGAACGAGGCCATCGAGGTCAAAGCCCTTCAGCAGCGCGAGCTGCTGCAGCATCACCGGTCCCTGTCCCCAGGGTCCGGTCTTGCAGACCGTGTAGCGGCCGTAATCGTAGGTCAGCGGCGTTTCGACGCGCGGCGTGAAGCGGGCGATATCGTCGGCGGTCAATACGCCGCGATGCCGCGCGCCGCTCGTGTCCAGGACCTCCTGCGTGCGGCAGAAGCGGTCGATGGCGGCGGCGACGAAACCTTGCGACCAGATTCTGCGCGCCCGCTCGATTTGCGCGGTGCGGTCGCTGCTGGCGCTTTCGGCCTCCTTGAGGAGGCGCAGATAGGTCGCCGCGAGCGCGGTGTTGGTGAACAAGGTGCCGGTCGGCGGCACGGTGTTGTCCGGCAAATAGACCGCCGCTGAGGTCGGCCAATGCTCACGAAAGTGCGCCGCGACCGCGGTGATCGCGGCGTTGGCGCGCTCGAGCAGCGGATGGCCATTCTGCGCGTAGCCGATCGCCGGCGAGAGCACGTCGGCAAGCGAAAGCGTGCCGTAGTCGCGCAGCAGCAGCATCCAGGTCTCGAACGCGCCGGGCACGCAGGCGGCGAGGAGGCCGGTGCCGGGCACGAGGTCGAGCCCCTCATTGCGATAGTGCGCGATCGTCGCGGCCGCGGGCGCCGGCCCCTGGCCGCAGATCACTTCGACCTTGCCGCGCCGCGCGGCGTAGACGATGAGCGGCGCGTCGCCGGCAGGGCCGTTGAGATGCGGCTCGACCACCTGCAGCGTGAACGCCGTCGCCACGGCGGCGTCGAAGGCGTTGCCGCCCTGCTCCAGCGTCGCCATGCCGACGGCCGTCGCGATCCAGTGCGTCGAGGCGATGACACCGAAGGTGCCTTCGATTTCCGGCCGCGTGGTGAACGGGCCCGCGTTGATGTTGCTCACCCGCGCGGCATAGCACGCGGCCGGCAGCAAGCGGAGCAAAATGCAGGAGGGGTGGGCCTGACGGCGCGCCGCTTCGGCTTTGCTGCGGCGCTAAAATGATCAGCTCGATCCGGCGGCAGCCGGCACGAATTTCAAGGCGACGCCGTTCATGCAGTAGCGCAGCCCGGTCGGCTTGGGGCCGTCGTTGAAGACATGGCCGAGGTGCCCGCCGCAGCGCCGGCACGAGACCGCCGTTCGCGTCATGCCGTAGGAATGATCCTGCGTCTCTTCGACGGCGTTATCGAGCGGTGCCCAAAAGCTCGGCCAGCCGGTGCCGCTGTCGTATTTCGTCTTCGACGAATAGAGCGGCAGATCACAGCCGGCGCAGGTGAACGTGCCGGTGCGATGCTCGTTGAGGAGCGCGCTGGTGAACGGCCGTTCCGTTCCCTCGTGCCGAAGCACCTCATAGGCTTCGCGGCTGAGAAGCCCGCGCCATTCGTCGTCGGTGTGCGTGACCTCGTAGGTGCTCGCCGCGGCAGCGGCATGGGGCCGTACCAGGCGAACAACGGAGAGCGCTGCCATTCCAAGAGCGCCGGCGAAGAAAACATGTCTGCGGGTCAGCATGTCGCGTCCTCCATGAGCATGAGCGGGGAAGGGAAGGACCATGCTCAAGACTCAGGCCACTACGCCGTCTATAGACGAGGTCGGCGGCCGGCGTCACGCCGCGGCCGGTAACAGGGAAGGCAACATTTGGTGAGGTGTTCGACAGGCGCAATGACGGACCCGAGAGTCCGACCGTCATCCGCTGCCCCAGGCGCAACAAAAAACCGGGCCCTTGCGGGCCCGGGTGAATTCGTCGGCGTTGGGGGCGCCGACGAGCACCTTCCAGAGGGAAGCAATTGCAAGCACCCGGTTGCCTAGTTGGAGGTCCGCGCAACCAGATGTCTTGTTGGCGCAACTATGCGAGCGGCGATGCGGAGAGGCAACGCGCCGGCAGACATGCCAGCCATGCAAAGTTGGCAAAGATCGCCACGAGATGTCGCCTTGGACCGGTCTTTGTGCTGACGAGACGTTAGAGGTCCCACCCTATTTTCCTTAGTGGAGCATGGTCTTTTCGAAAAAACCAGTTTACCACTTTTCCGGATCATGCTCTAGAAATGCCAGCGCTGCGCGTTGGCGACAAGAAAGTCGCGAAACGCCTGTACGCGCGCCACGGTCTTGAGTTCTTCCGGATAGACGAAGTAGGCGTCGGCAGCGATCGGATCGGCGTCCGAGAACAACTGGACGAGGCCGCCATCCCCCTCGACCAGATAATCCGGCAGCATGGCGATACCGACTCCGCGCTGGCAGGCGCGCAGGATGCCGAGAATATTGTTGATGACCAGATGCGGCTTGCGCGGCTCCTTGCCCTCGCGCGCCACCTCGACCAGCCAGCGCGAGCGCTGCAGGTAGGTCGGCACGTTGCCGCCGAGCAGCAGGATCCGGTGATTGTCGAGATCCTCGAAACTGCGCGGCGTGCCGAAGCGCTTGAGATATTCGGGAGAGGCGTAGACGTGGAAGTGCACGGAGAACAGCTTGCGCTGGATCAGGTCGGGCTGCGTGGGTTGGCGCAGCCGGATAGCGACGTCGGCCTCGCGCATGGCGAGGTCGAGTTCCTCTTCGCTGGTCAACAGCGTGACGTGGATTTCCGGATAAAGGTCGGAAAATTCGCCGAGTCGCGGCGTCAACCAATGGATGCCGATGCCCGGCGTCGTCGTCACGCGCAGGTCGCCGTTCGGCCGCTCCCGGCTGTCGGTCAGCTTGGTGCGGGCGGCTTCGAGCTTCATGAACACGTCGTGCGCGGTGCGATAGAGCAAATCGCCCTGCTCGGTCAGGATCAATCCGCGCGCGTGGCGATGGAACAGCGATACCCCGAGCTCCTGTTCGAGCGCGCTCACCTGGCGCGACACCGCCGATTGTGAGAGCCCGAGCTGTTCGCCGGCATGGGTGAAACTGCCCGCTTCGGCGGCAGCATGAAAGACTTTGAGCTTGTCCCAGTCCATCGTCGTACCTTCTGCCTCTGCGCCTGCGCGCGAGAGGTGAGGATCACTCCGCCGCGATACGCGGCTCGGCCTCGCCATGCGCGGCGAGGAATTTCTCGGCTTCGAGGGCGGCCATGCAGCCGAAGCCGGCGGCGGTGACCGCTTGCCGATAGACGTCGTCGGCCACGTCGCCGGCGGCGAACAGGCCCGGCACCGAGGTCGCGGTCGAATGCGGCGCCGTCTTGATATAGCCGGAGGGTTTCATCTCCACCTGGCCGGCGACCAGCGCGGTCGCCGGCGTATGGCCGATAGCGATGAAGATGCCGTCGATCGGCCGCTCGCTGATTTCGTCGGTCTTGACGTTGCGCAGCACGGCGGCCTTGACCTTGCGCGGATTGTCATCGCCGACCACGTCCTGCAGCACGGTGTTCCACAGCACCGAGATTTTCGGATTTTGATAGAGCCGCTCCTGCAGAATGCGTTCGGCGCGGAAAACGTCACGGCGGTGGGCGACGGTGACCGTTGCGGCGAAATTGGTGAGGAACAGCGCCTCCTCGACGGCGGTGTTGCCGCCGCCGATCACCAGGACATCCTTGCCGCGATAGAAGAAGCCGTCGCAGGTCGCGCAGGCGGATACGCCGTAGCCGCGGAATTTCTGCTCCGAGGGCAGATCGAGCCAGCGCGCCTGGGCGCCGGTCGCCAGAACGAGCGCGTCGGCGAAATAAACATCGCCGGAATCGCATTCGATCCGGAACGGACGCCGCGCGAGGTCGACCTTGTTGACGTGATCGGCGATCAGCTTCGCGCCGACATGGGCGGCCTGCTTGGCCATCTGCTCCATCAGCCACGGGCCTTGGATCACCTCGGCAAAGCCGGGATAGTTCTCGACGTCGGTGGTGACGGTCAGTTGGCCGCCCGGCTCGATGCCCTGGATCAGAATCGGATCGAGCATGGCGCGGGCGGCATAGATCGCAGCCGTATAGCCCGCCGGTCCCGATCCGATAATCACGAGTTTGGCGTGGGTGGATTTGGTCACCGGCTCATCCGTCGTTTGCGGCAGGGTCGAGGCATCCCAGCGCCCGCCTGGGAATCGCACGAAGTCGAATGTGTGGACTTCGATCGGCTTGGCCGCCGGCCGAACCCGGGCACGGCCATTCGCACCGCACAATTTAAGGATTCCCGGGAGCTATGCAAGATACGCAAAGCGCCCGCCCCGGAATGTGGAAAATTCACGGGTCGCGGCGAGACACGGGCTACTTCCACTCCACCTTGACGATTTCATAGGCCTTGGCGCCGCCGGGCGTTACCACTTCGACCTGGACGCCCTTTTTCTTGCCGACAAGGGCGCGCGCCAACGGCGAAGTAATGGAAATCTTGCCCTTTTTGGCGTCCGCCTCGGGCTCGCCGACGATCTGCCAAACCGCCTTCTTGTCGGTGTCCTCGTCGATCAGGGTGACGGTCGCGCCAAAGGTGATGGTTTCCCCGGAGAGCTTCGATACATCAATGACTTCGGCGCGCGCCAGCTTGTCCTCGAGCTCGGCGATGCGCCCCTCATTGAGCGACTGCGATTCCTTCGCGGCATGGTACTCGGCGTTCTCGGAGAGGTCGCCATGGGTGCGCGCGTCGGTAATCTGTTGGATGATGCGCGGGCGCTCCACCTGCTGGCAGTGCTTGAGTTCGGCTTCGAGCGCCGAATACCCCTCCGCCGTCATCGGAATCTTTTCCATAGATCGTTAACCTCCAGTGGCAGAGGCAAAATTCAGGTCGCGGGGCCGGAAGCTTCGTCCGGCCACGCGACCAGAAATCTGTCCTCTACACGTGCCGTTACTTTGGCCGTCCCGACTCCGGATCAGACGCGGCCGCAAAATAATTCTGCAGCGCACACACCTCGAGGTCCCCCCCGAGATAGGCCTTGATGCCCTGCGCTGCGGCGACGGCCCCTGAGAGAGTGGTGTAGTAGGGCACTTTATGCAAGAGGGCCGCGCGCCGCAGCGAACGGCTGTCGGCGAGCGCCGTCGCCCCCTCCGTGGTGTTGAACACGAGCTGGACTTCGCCATTCTTGATGGCGTCGACGATATGCGGGCGTCCTTCCGCCACTTTGTTGACCTTGACCGCGGCGATGCCGGCACCGGCAAGATAGCGCTGGGTTCCCGCCGTCGCCGTCACCGCAAACCCCAATTCGACGAGCAGCCGGACGGCCCCGACAATGCGCGGCTTGTCCGCATCCTTGACCGACACGAAGACGGTTCCGCTCTTCGGCAACCGCGCGCCGCCGCCGAGTTGGCTCTTGACGAAGGCGACATTGTAGTCGCGGTCGATCCCCATCGCTTCCCCGGTCGACTTCATCTCCGGCCCGAGCACGGTATCGACCGCCGGACCGAAGCGCGCGAAGGGAAACACCGACTCCTTGACGCCGATGTGGCGCGCGGCGCCCGGCTCGAAGCGCTGCGGCGCAAGGGCGAAGTTTTTCAGCGGTTCGCCGGCCATGATGCGCGCCGCGATCTTGGCGGCCGGGACCCCGGTGACTTTGGCGACGAACGGTACCGTGCGCGAGGCGCGCGGGTTGACTTCCAGCACGTAGATGTCGCCGTCCTTGATGGCGTATTGCACGTTCATCAGGCCGCCGACCTTGAGCGCCAGAGCCAGCGCGCGAGTCTGCCGCTTAAGCTCGGCGATCACATTGGCCGGGAGGTCGTGCGGCGGCAGCGAGCAGGCGGAATCTCCGGAATGAATGCCGGCCTCCTCGATGTGCTCCATGATGCCGGCGATGTAGCTGTCGCTGCCGTCGCAAAGGCAGTCGACATCGACTTCCACGGCGTCGGCGAGGTAGCGGTCAATGAGCAGCGGCCGCTTGTCCGATACCGCGAGCTCCGAGGGCCGATCGAGATCGGCCGCGAGACGGGCGAGATAGCGATCGAGCTGGACCGCGTCGTGGACGATCTCCATGGCGCGGCCGCCGAGCACATAGGAGGGGCGGATCACGATCGGATAGCCGATCGCATCGGCGATCGCGCGTGCCGCTTCCGGGCTGGTGGCGGTGTCGCTCTTCGGCTGTCGTAGTTCGAGCCGGTCGAGCAACCTCTTGAAGCGATCGCGGTCCTCGGCGAGGTCGATGGCGTCGGGTGAGGTTCCGAGGATCGGGACCCGCGCCTTGGCCAGCGGCTCGGCCAGTTTGAGCGGCGTCTGTCCGCCGAATTGCACGATGACCCCGCGTAGCGTCCCGTTGGCGCGTTCGGTATCGATGATCTCGATCACGTCCTCGGCGGTAAGCGGCTCGAAATAGAGACGATCGGAGGTGTCGTAATCGGTCGACACCGTCTCCGGGTTGCAATTGACCATGATGGTCTCATAGCCGGCATCCTTGAGCGCGAAGGCGGCGTGGCAGCAGCAATAATCGAACTCGATGCCTTGCCCGATGCGGTTCGGTCCGCCGCCGAGGATGACGACCTTGTTCTTGCCGCTCGGCGCCGCCTCGCCGTTCGCGCGACCGGCGAACGGGGCGTCGTAGGTCGAGTACATGTAGGCCGTCGGCGCGGCGAACTCGGCGGCGCAGGTGTCGACGCGCTTGAATACCGACCGCACGCCGAGCTTTCGCCGGCGTCGGGAAACCTCCTCGGCGGAGACGCCGGTCAGCCGGCCGAGCCGGGTGTCGGAGAAACCCATGGCCTTGAGCCGGCGCAGCGTCGCCGCCGTGGCGGGCAGGCCCTTGGCGCGAATCTCGGCCTCCATGTCGACGATGCCGCGGATTTGCGCGAGAAACCACGGATCGATGCGGCAGGCGTCGTGGATCTCCTCGTCGCTCATGCCGAGGCGCATCGCCTGCGCGACTTTCAGGATGCCGTCGGGCGAGGGCGTGCCGAGCGCGGCGCGGATGGCGTTCTTGTCGTCGCCCTGGCCGAGCCCGGGAATCGCGATTTCGTCGAGACCGGCGAGTCCGGTTTCAAGCGAGCGCAGCGCCTTCTGCAGGCTCTCCGCAAAGGTGCGGCCGATCGCCATCGCCTCGCCGACCGACTTCATCGATGTGGTGAGCACCGGTTCAGCGCCAGGAAATTTCTCGAAGGCGAAGCGCGGCACCTTGGTGACGACGTAGTCGATCGTCGGCTCGAACGAAGCGGGCGTGGCGCCGCCGGTAATGTCGTTTTCGATCTCGTCGAGGGTGTAGCCGACCGCGAGCTTGGCCGCGACCTTGGCGATGGGAAACCCGGTCGCCTTCGAGGCGAGCGCCGAGGAGCGCGACACCCGCGGGTTCATTTCGATGATGACCAGCCGGCCGTCGCGCGGATTGACGGCGAACTGCACGTTGGAGCCGCCCGTCTCCACGCCGATCTCGCGCAGCACCGCGATCGCGGCGTCGCGCATGCGCTGGTATTCCTTGTCGGTTAGTGTCAGCGCCGGGGCGACCGTGATCGAATCGCCGGTGTGCACGCCCATCGGGTCGACATTCTCGATCGCGCAGACGATGATGCAGTTGTCGTTCTTGTCGCGCACCACCTCCATTTCGAACTCTTTCCAGCCGAGAACCGACTCCTCGATCAGCACCTCGCTGGTCGGCGAGGCGTCGATGCCGCGCTCGACGATGTCGATGAATTCCTCCTTGTTGTAGGCGATGCCGCCGCCGGTGCCGCCGAGCGTGAAAGAGGGCCGGATGATGGCGGGAAGCCCGATATCCTCGAGCGCTCCGAGCGCGGCAATGAGCGTCTTGACCTGGTGCGAGCGCGGAGTGGCGAGCCCGATCCTCGTCATCGCCTCGCGGAACAGCTTGCGGTCCTCGGCCTTGTCGATGGCCTCGGCGGTGGCGCCGATCATGGTGACGCCGAATTTGTCAAGCACGCCCATGCGCCGCAGCGACAGCGCCGTATTGAGCGCGGTCTGTCCGCCCATGGTCGGAAGCAGCGCGAAGCCGCCAGGAACGATGTGCCGCTCCTTCGCGATGATCTTGGCGACGATTTCCGGCGTGATCGGCTCGATGTAGGTCGCATCCGCCAAGTCCGGGTCGGTCATGATCGTCGCCGGATTGGAGTTGACGAGAACGACCCGATACCCTTCGGCCTTGAGCGCCTTGCAGGCCTGGGTCCCGGAATAATCGAATTCGCAGGCCTGGCCGATGACGATCGGCCCCGCGCCGATGATCAGGATCGAGGAAATATCGGTCCGTCTGGGCATGGCACAAAAAAAGGGCGCGCGTTTTGCGCGTCCGACGCTTTCAGGCTGAATGGATACCGGTCAGCCGCCCGGAAAGCGTGCTACTCCAAGTGGGCGTGCGTCCGGATTGCAAAACCGGCGCCCACTTTTGCTCGACGCACGCCAAACCGGCGCTGCGGCTTCGCCCGCGCGAGCGCGTCTGTAGACCAGATTCGCCGCAGAGGGAAGGCCGACCGGCACGTGCCAACCAGGGCGCAATCGCTCAGGTTAAAGTCGATTGCGCTCTGGTTTTTCCTGCATGCAGCATGATCTTTTCGGAGAGCCGGCTTTCCACTTTTCCGGATCATGCTCCAATCAAGTCGGCCGGGCGATGAAGGTCATGCGCGCCTGATTGTGGCCGATATTTTTCGGCGCACGTCCGACCGCAAAGCCGGCGGCGCGAAGCTTTTCCAGCATCGCCGCTTCGCCGTAGCGGGTCAGTCCCAGGCGCGTGCGCAGGCGCCAATAGTCGGAGATGAGCGTGCGGCAGAGACCGAGGATGGCGGCAAAGAGGAACCCGTTTGCCGCGGCCAAGCGGACGAGCGCGTATGCGTCGGTCGCCGCCGTCACATGCGGGGCAAGCACGTCGCTCACCACCAGCGTTCCGCCGGGTTTCAGCAGGCTATGGAACAGCGCAAACAGCGCGTCGGTTTCTCCCGGTTCGAGATATTGCGCGACCGAATGCAGCACGATGAGATCGAGCCAGTGCCCCGGCAGGCGCTCGACCTCGTCCGGCGCAACCGCGCGCAGTTTCGAATTTCCGTTTCTTTCGGCAAAGCGCGCGGCGATGCCGGCGCGCACGCACGGCGCGGCTTCGCACAGCAGGACCTCGCCCGCGACCGCGGCGACGCGCTCGGCATGAAGCGCTTCGCCGCAGCCGTAATCGAGCACGCGTGCCTCGCGTCCAGGCACCAACTCGGCGATCGCATCGGCGATGGACCGGTAATGGACATCCTTATGACGCCGGCTGACATAGATCGAATGTGAACCGTCCCAGAAGGCGAGCCATGCCGATGTCACGGGCGCCATAGCGCCATCAACGGTCCTTCCGGGCCGAACACCGGATCGGCAGCGGGCTGCGGCACTTTCGGGATCGAGACGAGCGCCTTGGCATGCTCGGCCTTGCTGCCGAGACAGAGATTGTATTTGCCGGTCGGAGGATAGGCGCCAATGACGACGAGGTCCGGGCTCTGCGTCAGGCATTGGTGCCCGGTGCCGGCGGGCAGGATCACGACGTCGCCGAACGCGATCTCGATCTCGCGGCCGTATTCCCCGCCGAAGCGCACCGTGGCGCGTCCGCGCGCCACGCCCATCACCTCATGGATCATCGAATGATAGTGCGCATAGGGATAGACGCCATTGCGCCACATCTCGCCCCAGCCGTTGGTGGCAAACGTGTTCTCGATCAGCTTTTCGGGATCCGGCGTGCCGACAAGATCAATGGCGTCGCGATAGAGGACGAACGGCAACGCGGGATTATTCGGGATGGACCCGTCGTCGGCGAAGGTGTGGGTGATCGGCGCGGTGCGCGGCATGGGCTTTCGTCTCGCCATGGATGGCCGGATGGTTCTACCCGAAATGGGGTTGAGATTTTCTAACCCCAAGACACTTGCGGGCTTTCCGCTTAACTTCGGGTGAATTCGCGCATCAATTCGGTAAATTGCGCAAAGAGATAATGGCTGTCGCGCGGGCCGGGCGAGGCCTCGGGATGGTACTGCACCGAGAACACCGGCCGACCCTTGAGCGCGAGGCCGCAATTGGAACCGTCGAACAGCGAGACGTGAGTCTCCACCGCATCGGCCGGCAGGCTGGCGCGGTCGACGGCAAAGCCGTGATTCATCGACGTGATCTCGACCTTACCGGTGGCGAGGTCCTTGACCGGATGGTTGGCGCCATGATGGCCCTGATGCATTTTCATCGTTCTGCCGCCGACCGCGAGCGCCAGCATCTGGTGGCCGAGGCAGATGCCGAAGGTCGGCAGCTTGTCGATCAGCGTGCGAATCACCGGAACGGCGTATTCGCCGGTGGCGGCCGGATCACCCGGACCGTTGGAGAGGAATATGCCGTCGGGCTTGAGCGCCAGAATTTCGGCGGCGGAGGTCTGCGCCGGCACGACCGTGACCTTGCAGCCATTGCCGGCGAGCTGGCGCAGGATGTTGCGCTTGATGCCGTAGTCGATGGCGACGACGTGGAACTGTGGCCGCTGCAGCTCGCCATAGCCCGCGCCCCAAATCCAGGGCGTCTCGTGCCAGGTGAAACGCTGCGCCGTCGTCACCATCGGCACGAGGTCCATGCCGACGAGACCCGGCCATTCCCGCGCCTGCCGCTTGAGCGCGGCAATCTCGAAGCGGCCGCTGGGCTGGTGCGCGATCGCCGCGTTCGGCATGCCCTTCTCGCGGATGAGCGTGGTGAGCGCACGCGTATCGATACCGGCAAGCCCGATGACGCCGCGGCTCTTCAGCCATTGATCGAGATGCCGCGTGGCGCGGTAGTTCGACGGCGCGGTGATCGCGGAGTGCAGCACGACGCCGCGCGCACCGGGCGTCGCCGCGAGGTTGACGGTCTCGATGTCCTCCTCGTTGGTGCCGACATTGCCGATATGCGGGAAGGTGAAGGTGATGATCTGGCCGGCATAGGACGGATCGGTGAGGATCTCCTCATAACCGCTCATCGCCGTATTGAAGCAGACCTCGCCGACCGCGTGGCCGGCGGCGCCGAAGCCCATCCCTTCGAGCACGGTACCGTCGGCGAGGACGAGGAGCGCCGTCGGCTTGGGTTCCTCCCACGCTCGCTGCCTCTGCGGTTGTATCGGCATCGGTAAGGGCCTAAATCTCTTCGCGCCCCCCCGAGCCCAAGCCCAAGCGGGCATTTTGCGAGAGGCCATAGCCGTGTTGCGCGAGCGGATCAACAATGCGCTGAAAGAGGCGATGAAGGCCGGCCAGACGCGCCGCGTGTCGACGCTGCGGCTGATCAATGCCGCAATCACCGAGCGCGAGACGCGCGGCGCCGAGCGGGTGACGCTCACCGATGCCGAAATTCTCGAGGTCATGGGCAAGATGGTTAAGCAGCGCCAGGAATCGCTCGAGATTTACGAGAAGGCGGGCCGTGCCGACCTTGTCGCGCAGGAGCGCGAGGAGATCGAGATCATCTCCGACTATTTGCCCAAGCACCTCTCCGACTTCGAAGCCGGCGAGGCCATTTCCGCGCTGATCAAGGAGCTCGAAGCGGCAACGCTCAAGGACATGGGCCGCACCATGGCCGCGCTCAAGGAACGCTTCGCCGGTCGGATGGATTTCTCCAAGGCGAGCGCGCTGGTGAAAAAGCTGCTCGCGGGATAGGCGGGTCCGACGGCAAAGAAGAAGCCAAAAAGTCGTAACAGACACGCAAATCGGCACGCGCGGGGTGCATGTCGGATCCTCTAAACCCCTGTGGATAACCGGGACAATCGCCGGCACCCTTGTCGTTGAAACCGGCCGCCCTATCTTCGCGCCGCGCCGCCGCTACGCTAGCGAATCACCATGCGATTTCCGCCGCAATTCCTCGACGAGCTGCGCGCACGGCTTCCGGTCTCGGAAGTCGTTGGCAAACGCGTCAAGCTGCGCAAGGCCGGGCGCGAGTGGAAGGGGCTTTCGCCGTTCAACAAGGAAAAGACGCCGTCGTTCTTCGTCAATGACCAGAAGGCGATGTGGTTCGATTTCTCCTCGGGCAAGAACGGCAACATTTTCGATTTCGTCATGCTCACCGAAGGGGTGAGCTTTCCCGAGGCGGTCGAGCGGCTGGCGGGGCAGGCCGGCATCGCCGTTCCGGTTTTGACGCCGGAGGCGCATGCACGCGAAGAGCGCCGCAAGACGCTGCACGACATCGTCGAGCTCGCCGCCAAGTTCTTCGAGGCGACGCTCGCCTCGCGCGCCGGAGCGCGCGGGCGCGGCTATCTCGCCGACCGCGGCATCCAGCCTTCCCTCCAGCTCAAGTTCCGCCTCGGCTATGCGGGAGCGGAGCAATACGCGCTCAAGGAGCACCTCGGCGCCGCGAAAGTCTCGGTCGAGGACATGGTGGAGGCGGGACTGCTTGTCGCCGGCGACGACATTCCGGTGCCCTATGACCGGTTTCGCGATCGCATCATGTTTCCGATCACCGATTGGCGCGGACGCGTCATCGCCTTCGGCGGGCGGGCGCTCGACAAGGATGCGCCGGCGAAATACCTCAATTCGCCGGAAACGCCGCTCTTTCACAAAGGGGCGACGCTCTACAACTTCGCCGCCGCCCGCAAGGCGGCGCATGATGGCGCGCGCGTGATCGCGGTCGAAGGCTATATCGATGCGATCGCCATGGTGACGGCGGGCTACGAGGCGACCGTCGCCCCGCTCGGCACCGCGCTCACCTCCGATCAGTTGGCGCTGCTCTGGCGAATGGCCGACGAGCCTACTCTCTGTTTCGATGGTGACGATGCCGGACGGCGCGCGGCGTATCGCGCGCTCGATCTCGCTTTGCCGCTGATCAAGCCGGGCAAAAGCCTCAGATTCGCCGCGCTGCCGGACGGGCAGGACCCGGACGATCTCGTGCGCTCCGGCGGTCGCGAGGCGGTCGAGGATGTGCTCAATGCGGCGCGGCCGCTCGCCGAAATGCTATGGGCGCGCGAGAGCGAGACCGGTCCCTTCGACACGCCCGAGCGGCGCGCCGCCCTGGAGGCGCGCGTCGTCGAGGTAACCTCCGCGATCGGGGACGAGACGGTGCGCCGCTATTACCGCCAGGATTTTTCCGCCCGGCTGCGCCAATTGTTCGCGCCGGCGGAGGTCACGACCCGGGGCCGCAATTGGCCGCAGAGGGGAGCCCGAAGCGGCGGCGGAAGCCAGACTGCGCCGCGGGGCAGGTTCGGCCGGGACGAGACCGCGGATCAAATCCGCGGCCGGCTCTATGTCGCTTCCAGTCCGCATCTCGCAGCCGGCCCGCTGCATCGCGGCCATCGCGCCGCGATACCGCGGCGGGAAGCGCTTATCCTGCAAGCCGCGCTCAACCACCCCTGGCTCCTGCACGACCGCATGGAAGAGCTGGCCGAGGCCGAATTCCGCCACGCCGACACCACGAAGCTCAAGACCGCGCTCATCGACATCGTCGCCCACCAATTCGCCCACCAATTCGTCCAAGACACGAGCCACCATCATCCCGGCGACGAGCCAAGCGACCGTCTCGGCTCCGATGATGAGGCTGCCCGGGGGGAACTTGCCGCCGAACTCGGGCGGCGGGGCTTTGCCGACCTCCTGGCCCGGATCGAGCGCACGATCACCACGCCCTCGGTCTGGGGCGCGCGGCCGCAGGCGGCCGCGGCAGACGTTTTACACACGTGGCGGCAGCTTCTTGCCTTGCATCGGCAATGGCATTCCCTAATTAGGGAACTGAAAGAGGCGGAGCTGGCGCTCGGTCAGGAGAATACCGAGGCGAATTACACGCGGCTGCGCGAGGTGAAGGCTCGGCTGTCGCAGCTCGATGGAACCGAAGCCTTGATCGAGGGCTTTGGCGCCAATTCCGGGCGACCTGCCCGGTCGCTCTAAGCAACTGATCGCGCGGGCATTTGGCGCATGCGCCGGACGGGTTGATGGCGAAGGAATAAGAGGTCGTTCTCGCCGTTCTAAAGGGTTAGTCGGAGCTTAACAGGTTCCGTAAAGACTTGAGGCCTCGAATCGGGCGGTGCTGATGGCACTGCCCTTTTGGCCGTCGGGCGGGGTTCGCCCGGCGGCGTTCGGCCCCTGCCTGGCGTGGCAAACACCATAGGGTAGGGGAAGGTGCGATCGATCAGCCTGCCGGGCATGGGGATGTGCCATAGGACAGGGGAGAGGCGCATCGGCCACCTGCCCGGCATGGAGAGTCGCCATAGGGGTGGGGGCCAAGGCGTAAGTGAGACAGGCGTTGGCGGAGATGGAAATGGCGAGCAAGAGCGCGGGCACCAAGACGGTCGCGGGGAAGGTCAAGGCGGCTGCGCAAAAAGAAGGCGAGGCGCCGGACAAGGAGGCGCCCGAGACCACCGATGCCCCGCTGCCGCTCCTCGATCTCTCCGACGCCGCCGTCAAGAAGATGATCAAGCAGGCGAAGAAGCGCGGCTATGTCACCTATGAGCAGCTCAATTCGGTCATGCCGTCAGAGGAAGTCACCTCCGAGCAGATCGAGGACGTGCTGGCGATGATGAGCGAGATGGGCATCAACGTCGTGGAGACCGAGGAGGCGGAAGCCGAGGAGGAAGGCGAGGCGCGCGAGGAGGCCGAAGAGGAGGAGGCCGAGGCCGGCGAGCTGGTCGAGGTCACGAGCAAGACGCCGGCCAAGTCCGAAGCGAAGGAGCCCGCCGAGCGCACCGACGATCCGGTGCGGATGTATCTGCGCGAGATGGGCTCGGTGGAACTGCTTTCCCGCGAGGGCGAGATCGCCATCGCCAAACGCATCGAGGCCGGCCGCGAAGCCATGATCGCCGGCCTCTGCGAAAGCCCGCTCACCTTCCAGGCCGTCATCATCTGGCGCGACGAATTGAACGAAGGCAAGGTCTTCCTGCGCGACATCATCGACCTCGAAGCGACCTATGCCGGCCCCGACGCCAAGCAGGTGCCGCCGCCGATACCCGCCGGCGATCCGCCGGCTCCGGCTGCGACCGGGCTGACGGCCGGCGCCGCGGCTTTCGCGCCGCCGCCGCAGGCCTCTTCGCCGCCTTCGGCGCCGCCCGCCGCCACCCCGTTCAAGCCGCAGGCGGCCAATGGCGGCAACGGCGACGGCGAAGAGGTGCTCGAGGAAACGGCCCTCGGCGAGCCCGATATCGACGAGGACGACCTCGAAAACTCGATGTCGCTCGCCGCGATCGAGGCCGAGCTCAAGCCTAAGGTGCTGGAGACCTTCGACACCATCGCCGATTCCTTCAAGCGGTTGCGCCGCCTGCAGGAACTCGACATCCAGAACAAGCTGAGGAACGAGACGCTGTCGCCGGCGCAGGAGCGCAAGTCGCGGAAGCTCAAGGAAGAGATCATCCAGGAAGTGAAGTCGCTCCGCCTCAACCAGGCCAAGATCGACGGCCTGGTCGAGATCCTCTACGACATCAACAAAAGACTGGTGAGTCACGAGGGCCGGCTGATGCGGCTCTCCGAGAGCCACGGCGTCGCGCGCGAGGATTTCCTCAAGAACTACCAGGGCTCGGAGCTCGACCCGCGCTGGCTCAACCGCGTGTCCAAACTCTCGGCCCGGGGCTGGAAGAGCTTCGTCGCCCGCGACAAGGACCGCATCAAGGAGCTGCGCGGACAGATCCATGCGCTTGCCACCGAAACCGGCCTGGAGATCGGCGAATTCCGCAAGATCGTGCACATGGTGCAGAAGGGCGAACGCGAGGCGCGCCAGGCGAAGAAGGAGATGGTGGAGGCCAATCTGCGCCTCGTCATCTCCATCGCCAAGAAGTACACCAATCGCGGCCTGCAGTTCCTCGACCTGATCCAGGAAGGCAATATCGGCCTGATGAAGGCGGTGGACAAATTCGAGTACCGCCGCGGCTACAAATTCTCGACCTACGCCACCTGGTGGATCCGCCAGGCGATCACCCGCTCGATCGCCGACCAGGCGCGCACGATCCGCATCCCGGTGCACATGATCGAGACCATCAACAAGATCGTGCGCACCTCGCGGCAGATGCTCAACGAGATCGGCCGCGAGCCGACGCCGGAGGAATTGGCGGAAAAGCTCGGCATGCCGCTCGAGAAGGTGCGCAAGGTCTTGAAGATCGCCAAGGAGCCGCTGTCATTGGAGACCCCGATCGGCGACGAGGAGGACAGCCATCTCGGCGATTTCATCGAGGACAAGAACGCCGTGCTGCCGATCGACGCCGCCATCCAGTCGAACCTGCGCGAGACGACGACCCGCGTGCTCGCCTCGCTCACCCCGCGCGAGGAGCGCGTGCTGCGCATGCGCTTCGGCATCGGCATGAACACCGACCACACGCTGGAAGAGGTCGGCCAGCAATTCTCGGTCACCCGCGAGCGCATCCGCCAGATCGAGGCCAAGGCGCTGCGCAAGCTCAAGCATCCGTCAAGATCGAGGAAGCTGCGCTCGTTTCTCGACAATTGACACAGCCAGCCGTGCTGCAGGGGGGTGCCCGCGCTTGCGCGGATACCTGTCGTCATATTTTGCTAGATCGCTCGTAAATCTGAACCCTTGTTGTACGAATTCCGTTGTCAAAGCCGCCGTTTGCTAATCCAGCAAATCCGTGGTCGATCGCCGGCGCGGCCTGTGCAGCGCCAATGCCGGTCGTCACAACGAGCGAAGCCGTGTATTAAATGCGCCTGCAGCCACCGGTTGTGTCCGAGGAATGACAGGTGTAGAGTGCGAGCCGCTTGCTGCGATGGAGGGGCGGATCGTGCGGCGGCTCACAATCGTTGTCATTGCGCTGGTGATGGTCGCATGCGCCGTCGCTGCTCGCGCCGAGACTTTAAGTCCGCGGGCGTTCACCGCCGCGTTCGCGGCCGCGGCGACCGCGGCAATGCCCACCGCCAAAGTCGCCGTCGCCGGCGACTTGCATCTGGAAACGCGCGGGGCGGGCGGTGATGCGACTACCACGGATTTGCGCAATGCCTACCAAGTCTACCTTGCCGATCCGTCGCAACTGGACTCGGTGATCAAGCGCTATGTTGCGGTGCTCGCCGACACGGTCGCTGTGGGTGGCAAGACGGCGGTCGATCGCCTTCACGTCGTGCCGGTTCTCAAATCGACCGGTTGGGTCGCAGCCGTACAGCAGCAGCGCAAGGCCGTGCCGACGGCGCAGCTCTTGACCGAACCCTTCAACAGCGACCTGATGATCGTCTATGCCGAAGACCTCCCATCATCGGTCCGCTTTCTGATGACGCACGACGATGTCGGCGATCGCGTTTCGCTACGCGACCGCGCGGTCGCCAATCTGAAGCGAATGCTTCCGAAAATCGAGATGCGGACTGGCGCCCACGGCATGTTTATTATTTCCGCCGGCGGCGAATACGAGGCCAGCCTGCTGCTGCTCGACGAGGTGTGGTCGAGCGGTCAGATCAAGGTCGATGGCGACATCGTCGTCGCGTTGCCGACAAAGGACGTGCTCCTGGTCACCGGCTCGCGCAACGCCGCAGGTCTGGCCTCACTGCGCGAGGCCGTGCAGAGGCTTGCCGCGGCACCTTACAGTCTGACGCCGAGCCTATTCGTTTATCGCGGCGGCCACTTCGTCCGGTTCGACGAGAGCTAAGGCATCCGCTTGGCGGCGCGTGCCTCGGCATAGTCGTGCGCTTTCTTCTTCGCGCCCGAGCGGGTGATGCTCTTGATCTTCGGCGGCGGGCGGCCGGATTTTTCCGCGATGTCGCGGTCCTGCTCGATGAGGAAGCCGTGCGCCGGCTTGTCGCCGTCGATGCCGCCGGTGAGCGCGCGCGGCACCCTGCGGTTCGAGCGCAGCGTGCCGTCCTCATAGACCACGTCGAACATCACGAATTGCGAATTCAATCCCGGCTTCCTCGGCATGGCGACGGTCCTCGCGACGGATGATTGGGAAGCCCGGCGGGGGTGGTCCCGGCGTCGCCGCGGACTGGCGGCGGCGGGGACGAAGCGGACTTGCGGCGCTTACATAAGCGCGCGGCGCCGGCTTTGCAATCGCGCCGGCCGGGACGCCTGCGTGCCTCGACTTTCTGCCGCCAAGGAGTAACGTCAGCATCGGCACAGGAAATCCGGAGGCCTTTGATGTCGTTTTTCAGCGCCCTGTTCGGCCGGCGCGGCGCCGCCGCCGAGACCGCAAGGGTCGCGGCGCCGGTCGAATACAAGGGCTTCGTCATCCGCGCCGCGCCATACAAGAACGACGGCCATTACCAGACCGCGGGAATCATCGAGCGCGAGTGTGACGGCGTGCACCAGGAACATCGCTTCATCCGCGCCGACGCTTACGCGTCCTATGAGGATGCGGTGACCTTCACCATCAACAAGGCGCGGCAGATCATCGACCTGCAGGGCGAGCGTATTTTCGATCGGCCGCGCGGCGGCGCGGCCGCCGTCGATAATCGCCAAACCTGACCATGGATTTCTGCCTCGCGGGCTAAGGCCGCCCGGGAGCGATGGAGGGCTAGGCCGCGTCCACCTCGCTCGCGCCCGGCAGCTCGCTCTTCAATTGTTTGAGGATCCGCCGCAGCGCGCCGACCTCGGATTCGAGCTCGGCGACGCGTTGCGCCAGATCGGCGAATTGCGGCGGCGCGCCCGGGAGCCCTGCCGCGTCGGGGAAGGCGAGGCCCACTTCGTCGCCGTGGCGCCATTGCACGTGCGCGCGCAGCATCTGCTCCTTCTGCGGAATGTAGAGCTCGACGATGTCGGGCACGTTGACCGCGTCGGAGAAGATGATGCGCGCGCCCTGATCGGAGATATCGCGGATCAGGCAATCGATGGCGCCGCGGCGCTTGTTGATATAGACGCAGCCGCGCAGGAAGCTCTTCTGGCGTTGCGAGCGACGGCGTTCGGCCATGTTCGTTTCCTCGGGATTTCGTGAAAGTCTACGCCCGGCGCATTGATGCATTGTTAACCGCCGGGAGCCGCTGCGCCGCGGTTTTCAGCCGTGGCCGCGCCGGCCGTGCGATCGACTCGGACGGCATGGCGCGAAGGCACGGATTCCTGCCCGCTTCTAGCGGCATCAGCTCTTCCGCCCTAAGCGGCGGCTCCCATATAAGTTCCGGTCGGCCGCCGCAGGGGTTCGACCAAACGGGATAGGCCGAGGGCGACGACATGAATATCGACAAATACACCGATCGCAGCCGCGGATTCATCCAGTCGGCACAGGCGCTGGCGCTGCGCGAGGGACACCAGCAATTCGCGCCCGAGCATCTGCTCAAGGTGCTGCTCGACGACCCCGAGGGACTTGCTGCCGGCCTCATCGATCGCGCCGGCGGCAATTCGCGCGCGGCGCTTGCCGCTGTCGACGCGGCGCTCGCCAAACGTCCGAAGATTTCCGGCGGCGGCGCCGGACAGATCTATCTCGATCCGACCTTGGCGCGAGTCTTCGATCTTGCCGAGAAGGCGGGCGAGAAGGCCGGCGACAGCTTCGTCACCGTCGAGCGGCTGCTGCTCGCGCTGGCGCTGGAAAAGGGCAGCGAGGCGGGCAAGATTCTCGCCGATTCCGGCGTGACGCCACAGAACCTCAATGCCGCCATCGAGGCCTTGCGCAAGGGCCGCACCGCCGATTCAGCTTCGGCGGAAAACGCCTATGACGCGCTCAAGAAATACGCGCGCGACCTCACCCAGGCGGCCCGCGACGGCAAGCTCGACCCGGTGATCGGGCGCGACGAGGAAATCCGCCGCACCATCCAGGTCCTGTCGCGGCGGACCAAGAATAATCCGGTGCTGATCGGCGAGCCGGGCGTGGGCAAGACCGCGATCGTCGAGGGACTCGCTCTGCGCATCGTCAACGGCGACGTGCCGGAAAGCCTCCAGGACAAGAAATTGCTCGCGCTCGACATGGGCGCGATGATCGCCGGCGCGAAATATCGCGGCGAGTTCGAGGAGCGGCTCAAGGCGGTGCTGCAGGAGGTCACGTCCTCGGCCGGCGCCTACATCCTGTTAATCGACGAGATGCACACCATCATCGGCGCCGGCAAGGCCGACGGCGCCATGGACGCCTCGAATCTGCTCAAGCCGGCTTTGGCGCGCGGCGAATTGCATTGCATCGGCGCCACCACGCTCGACGAATACAAGAAGCACGTCGAGAAGGATGCCGCGCTCGCCCGCCGCTTCCAGCCGGTCTATATCGAGGAGCCGAGCGTCGAGGACACGATCTCGATCCTGCGCGGGCTCAAGGACAAATACGAGGCGCATCACGGCGTGCGCATCACCGACGCCGCGCTGGTAGCGGCGGCAACGCTGTCGCACCGCTACATCACCGACCGCTTCCTGCCCGACAAGGCGATCGACCTCGTCGATGAGGCGGCGGCGCGGCTGAAAATGCAGGTCGATTCCAAGCCGGAGGAGCTCGACTCGATTGATCGTGAGATCGTCAGGCTGAAAGTCGAGCAGGAGGCGCTGAAGAAGGAGCACGATCCGGGCTCACGCACGCGCCTTGCCACGCTCGACGGCGAACTCGTCGCGCTGGAGAAGAAGTCCGCCGACCTCACCGCGCGCTGGAAGTCGGAGAAGGAAAAACTCTCTGGCGCACAGAAGCTCAAGAACGAGCTCGACCAGTTGCGCGTCGAACTCGCCAATGCGCAGCGCCGCGGCGAGTACCAACGCGCCGGCGAGTTGGCCTATGGCCGCATTCCCGAACTCGAGAAGCGGCTCAAGGCGATGGAGGCGGGCGGCGGCGGCGTCATGGTGGAAGAGGCGGTGACGCCCAATCACATCGCGCAGGTGGTCTCGCGCTGGACCGGCATTCCGGTCGATCGCATGCTCGAGGGCGAGAAGGAAAAGCTGTTGCGCATGGAGGAGCAGATCGGCAAACGCGTGGTCGGCCAGGCCGAGGCGGTCAAGGCGGTGTCGACCGCGGTGCGCCGGGCGCGCGCCGGCCTGCAGGACCCGAACCGGCCGATCGGCTCGTTCATGTTCCTGGGCCCGACCGGCGTCGGCAAGACCGAGCTGACCAAGGCGCTCGCCGAGTTTCTGTTCGACGATGAGTCGGCTCTTATCCGCATCGACATGTCGGAATACATGGAGAGGCACGCGGTGGCGCGGCTCATCGGTGCGCCGCCCGGCTATGTCGGCTACGAGGAAGGCGGCGCGCTGACCGAAGCTGTGCGCCGGCGGCCCTATCAGGTGGTGTTGTTCGACGAGATCGAGAAGGCGCACCCGGACGTGTTCAACGTGCTGCTCCAGGTGCTCGACGACGGCCGCCTGACCGACGGCCAGGGTCATACCGTCGATTTCCGCAACACGCTGATCGTCATGACCTCCAATCTTGGCGCCGAGCTTCTGGTCAGCCAGCCGGCAGGCCAGGACACCGGCGCCGTCCGCGATCAAGTGATGGCGATCGTGCGCGCAAGTTTCCGGCCCGAATTCCTCAATCGGATCGACGAGATCATTCTCTTCCATCGGCTGCAGAAGTCGGACATGGCGCGCATCGTCGATATCCAATTGGCGCGGCTGGCGCGTCTCCTGGAGGACCGCAAGATCGCGATCACGCTCGAGCCGAGCGCGCGGGATTGGCTTGCCGAGAAGGGCTGGGACCCGGCCTATGGCGCGCGTCCGCTCAAGCGGGTGATCCAGAAATCCGTGCAGGACCCGCTGGCCGAGCTCATTCTCTCCGGCCGCATCAAGGAGGGCGAGAAGGTGGTGATCTCGGCCGGCAAGCAGGGGCTCAGGTTCAACGGCGCGGTGGTGGCGGCGGCGGCGTAAGCGCTTCGGCCCGCCGCGCGCGGCGCTGGATTTGCGCGGGAGCGACGGCGCCGAGGCTTGCCTGCGCCGCCGGCGTTTGGCATGCCTGCAGCGCTCCCGGCCCTCGACGGGCCGGAGCGGATCCGGCCGCGGGGGGCTCGGGCGATGAGCTACACGAAATCCGTGCTGCAACAGGACGAGCAGATCGTCATGATGGGCAGGCTGCACTGGATCATCTATCACCGCGCGATTTGGTACCTGATCGTCGGCGTCATCCTGCTCTTGCTCGAGTACAAATACTCGGACGAGGAGGCGGTGCTCGTGGCCACCGCCGCCGTGTTCGGGGCGTTGACGCTCATCAGCGCCATTCATGCCTGGTTCATTCGCTGGATCACCGAGGTCGCCGTGACCGACAAGCGCATCATCTACAAGCGCGGCTTTATCAATCGGCACACGCTCGAGATGAACATGGACAAGGTCGCCACCGTGGACGTCGAACAATCGATTCTCGGACGTCTGCTCAATTACGGAACCATTTATGTCAGAGGGACCGGCCTCGGCATCGAGCCGTTGCGGCGGATCGAAAGGCCGATCGAGCTGCGCAATGCGATCGTCGCGAAGTGACCACCGCCGTGCGCCGATCGCTTCGCCTTCGCGCGGTTAGCGCATGATCCGGAAAAGTGCAAAGCCGGTTTTCCGAAAATATCGCGCTTCACTGAAGTAAAACAGAAGCGCAATCGATTCAATCTGAAGCGACGACGCCTCAGCGCGCCTGGGCGACGCGCGCCGGCGCCCGCGCCATCAGCGCGTCGAGTTGCTCGCGGTCCTTCTCGAACAGGGCAAGCGTGGCGCCGTCGAGGACGCGCCCGCGCGGCAGTTTGATCCGCATCGGATCGACGAAGCGGTCGTTCACCAGGATTTCGTAGTGCACGTGGGCGCCGGTGGAAAGCCCGGTCGAGCCGACGAAGCCGATGACTTGGCCCTGCCGCACGCGGCTGCCCACGTTGAGCCCGCGCGCGAACGCGGTCATGTGGCCGTAGGCGGTCTGATAGCCGTTGGCATGGCGGATGCGCACATATTTGCCGTAGCCGCCCTTGAGCCCAATCTCGTCGACAGTGCCGTTGCCAGCGGCGAAGATCGGCGTGCCGAAGGGCGCCGCCCAGTCGACGCCGGTATGTGTCTTCAGATAATGCAGCAGCGGATGGTTGCGTTCGCCGAACCCGGAACGCATGGTGCCGACGGGTACCGGCTTGCGCACGAGAAACTTCTTGGCGCTCTTGCCCGCCTCGTCATAGTAATCGTAGGCGCCGTCGTCGGTCGTCTGGTAGCGGTAATACCGTTTGGTCTCGCCGCCGACGGTGAGCGAGGCGAAGCGTACTTCGTTTCTGCCCTCGCCGCTCTCGTCCTCGGCGTAGAGCACGTCGAACGAATCGCCCGCCTGCACCTTGCGCTGGAAGTCGATGTCGTAGGAATAGATGCGAACGAATTCCTCGATCACCGAGTTGGGAACATTATTGCGCAGCGCGGTTTCGTAAATGCTCTGATAGAGCCGCGCGCCGCTGCCGTCGTCTTCGTCGCCGCTGTCGTCCTCGCTTGCCTCGGCGAGGTCGGCGGCGATGTTGCGGACATCGACCGGGACGTAGGCACCCCTATCCGAGAGCGCCGCCGCCGCCTCGATGGCGCTGTCGCTGGCGACGATGACGCGCAGCGGCCGCATATGCCCGAGGCCGGCCGCGGCGGTGAGCACCCGCAGCTTCTGGCCTTCCTTCAGTCCGCCCTCGCGCGCCGACGGCCCGAGCACGGCGTTGAGCGCCCTGATCTCGTCGGGCGTGGCGCCAAGCTCGCGCAGCATCGAGCCGACGGTCTCACCCTTTTTCGCCACGACGATATGTTCGCTCCAGTCAGTGGCGTTCATCGTCTTCGGCAACAGGGTGACGTTCTCCGGGATCACGCGCGCCTCGAACCCGATATAGGGGTCGGTGTCACCCTCGGCGGCGTAACTGAGCTTGAGGCCCGTGGTCGCCGGATCGGCGCTCGCCAGCAACGGGGATTTCGCCTGCGCGATCGCGGCCACGTCGCGCACCCGGGCGACGACTTCGTCGAGCGGCAACAGCGTCGCCGCCTTCACCTTCGACAACAGCGAATTGATTTCGCAGACCGCCGGCGTGACCTTGCCTCTTGGCACGGCCGGCGCGAAATCGCAGGTGACAAACGAGACCTCGGCATCCGGTTCTGCCGCCGTGTCGTCGGCGCTGGCGACGCCGGCGGCGAGCAGCTTTTGCGGATTAAACGGGGGGATGTTGGCGGAGAGCTCCGAGACCGTCAGCGAAAGATTGCCGGAGACGTGCACGTAGGGACGCATGCGCACCAATTCGCGGTCACGCACGCGCGTGCTGCTGGGCAGGCGCAAAATCCCGCGCGCGACGCTCGGTTCGCTCACCGGCGGCAGGCGATCGGTCTTGCGGATGACGCTCAGGCGGTCGCCGATGCCGGCGAGCGCTCCACGCAAAGCGGTCTCGAACCGTTCCGGCGCCGCGGCGAAATTGGTCTCCCCGTCGAGAGAAGCAAAAACGGCGCCCCCCATGAGGGCGGCGCCGCAAAGTCCCGTCAGGATCGTGCCGCTGAACCATTGCAGCGAAAGCCGACGCCGGTCGATCAGCGCGCCGGTGCCCCCATCCGCCGCAAGCGGCGGCTCGTTGCCGAGATCGATGGGCTCGGCCCTTGGTCTTCGATTTGCGCCGCGCAGCCTAGCTTGGTCCAAGACCACGTCCCCTGCCTTCGCGATCGCATTCAGTGAGCGGCGCGTTGCGGCGCCGAGTTCGGCAGCAAGACCGGCAGCAAGTTGCCAGGACCATTCGGCGGCCGGACGCAGGCGGCTCGAATCGGCGGCGCCGCACAATGCTCCGCGCGTCCCGGTCGCGTCAACGCGACCAAGCCGCAAAGCCAAAGGTCACCTGATGCTGCCGCTCCCCCGCATTGCGACATCCCCGATACGTTTGCAAAGAACGTCGGAGGAATGTGGCCGCAGTGCGGCGCAGCGGTGGCCGATGCCATGAATGGCCGAGGCTGCGCCTCCACTGACTGGTGCGCGGGGGGCGCGAAAAATCGCGCCAAATTCGACCATCGGCGAGGCCGATTGCCCCGATTTTGGCCGCCAAGGTGTTGACATTGAAGGGCAGCGAAGATTATATAGGCGTTCTGGGCGCGCCGCCGCTTCGGCGCGATGGCGCGTCTGCGAAGCCCCTCACTGTACGCTCGGTGAACAGCATCCGGCTCCGTCGGATGTGCGGGTTTCGGCGGCTCCGGACTTTGCCGGAGACGGGGCCTTGGAACGGGTCCCGAGCTGTTTGACAAGTGAATCGGAAGAAAGAGAAACGTGGACGGCGGAGTCCCTGCGCGCCGCATCGCGAAAGTCGAAGCTTGCTTCGACGACGGGTGCGGCCGGACGAGACTTCGGCGGTCTTACGTTTCAGGTCAACACCCGGTCACGCAAGTGACCGGTGACGGACCTCGTCAATGGCGGCGCCGGCGGATCGCATCCGTGAGCGTCGCCGTGCGAAACGTGATCGGCCGGGAAAAGTTCTCATCCAACTTGAGAGTTTGATCCTGGCTCAGAGCGAACGCTGGCGGCAGGCCTAATACATGCAAGTCGAGCGGGTGTAGCAATACACCAGC
>Ga0187784_10000172_pt1 | contig 42874 bp, 36 predicted proteins | sample 1015_SJ02_MP15_2_FD_132964 | JGI IMG/M metagenome (GOLD analysis project Ga0187784, IMG submission 132964) | Tropical peat soil microbial communities from peatlands in Department of Meta, Colombia - 1015_SJ02_MP15_20_MG | ecosystem: Environmental > Terrestrial > Soil > Wetlands > Peat | place... | reverse complement strand
TACGTCGTGAACGGCGGAACGTCGAGCCTTGAGCCGAACGTGACGGTGCTCGCCGATGCGACCAACGTTCCGATCGCGTCGATCCCCCTCGCGGTCGACCCGACCGGCGTCACCTACGACGCCGCTCAACGGTCGCTCTACACCATCGATTCCGCGGGGAACGACGTCTACGAAGTAAACCCGAGCTCAGACCACGTCGCCGGGGTCGATAGGGGAGGACCGTACCCGACCAGCACGTCCGTCTCGTGGCCCGTCGTCTACGACGGGGCGAACGGGGACATCTACACGGCGGATGCAGCCGTCTCGACGGTGGAAGTCTTCAGCCCGTCGCACACTCTCCTGGCCACGATCCCGGTCGGGGATTATCCGTACGCAATGGCCTACGACAACGTGAGCCACCTCCTCTTCGTCGTTCAGGATTACGATGGCAACGTGAGCATCATCGACACCGACACCAACACGGTGCTCTCGACCTATCTCAGGGCCGGAACCTTCGGAGGTGGGCTCGACGCCATCGCTTACGACCCGCACTCGAACGAGGTGTACATTGCCAACACCCTGAACCACACCGTGTCGGTCTGGGGAGCGGTCAACGACACCTTCGTTCGGACCATCGTCGTGGGGAGCGACCCGACCTCGATCGTCGTCGACCCCGAGAACGACACCGTCTTCGTGGCGAACACCGATTCGGGGAACGTCAGCGTCCTCAGCGACTCGACCAACACGGTCGTCCAGTCGGTACCCCTCACCGACCCCTACCTGCTCGCCTACGACAGCGGGACCGGGACCGTCTACAACGCCGAGACGGGAGACCTTGTAGAGGCGTTCAATGCCACGACCTACGCACTTCTCTCGGGGAGCCCGCTCTATCTCGGCGCCGGGGGCGGCTACATCGGCGAGGGGATCGCCTACGCCCCCTCGACCGGCGACATCTATCTCGCCGGGTCGATCAGCGATGCCCTGATCACCGTGGGGCCGGTCCCGACCTACCCGGTGGAGTTCCAGGAACTGGGCCTCCGTCAGGGAACCCTGTGGAGCGTGACCCTCAACGGGACACAAGAATCGTCGATCGCGCCCATCATCGGGTTCACCGAGGTCGCCGGGTCGTACCACTTCCGCATCGGCCCGGTGCCCGGATACACGTCCACCCCGACGTTCGGGCTGGTCACGGTGCCCGACCCGCACCAGCCGATCAACATCACGTTCGTGTCCGAGCTGACCTCCCCGACCCCGCAGGCGAGACTCTACTCGGTCTACAACGAACGACCGGACCTTCAGGCCGCGTATCCAGACGCGTTCATCAACTTCACCAACTACACCGAGCTCGTCTCCTGGGCCGGCGGGGTGGTGACCGGCGCCTTCCCCGACTCCAATGCCACCGACCTCGCACCGTTCGCGTACTGGTACGCCCTCATGGAGACCTACAACGGGCGACCGGACCTTGAAGCGGCGTTCCCGGACGCGTACGGGAGCCTCGTCAACTACTCGCACCTCGTGAACTGGGCCGGCAACGTGGTCACGGGCGCGTTCACCGACAGCGCGGAACCGACGCTTGCTCCGTTCGGATACTACTACGACCTGATGAACGTCTACGACGGGCGCACGGACCTTCAGGCGGCGTTCCCGAACGCGTTCACCAACCTCACCAACTACACGCTCCTCGTGAACTGGGCCGGCGGGGTAGTCAACGACTCGTTCTTCGACAGCGCCTACTCCACGCTGCACCCGTTCGGGTACTACTACGCGCTGATGTACGTCTACGATGGTCGCTCCGACTTGCAGGCCGCGTTCCCGAACGCGTACACGGACGATGGGTCGTACCTGTCGCTCTTGGTCTGGGCGAAGGGGGTAGTGACCGACGCGTTCGTCGACTCGGCGTACGCGACACTTGACCCGTTCGCCACGACGTACGAGGAGCTCGGATAGGTCCCGAAGACGAGCGGTCATCGGGCTGGATGACGAGCCCGGCCCGGAGTGGTCGGGATCCGTCTCGGGGGGGGGGTTGCTTCCGTGGGTCGTCGAAGGATTCTTAAGCCGATGTGCGCAGCGCCGCCCCCGCCCCTTCATTATGGTCATGATATTGGGTCGGGACGCGTGGGGGAGAGGGGCTGTGAAGTCGAAGTTTTTGGTCGTAGCGATTGTCGTCCTGGCCGTGATCGCATGGATGGGCCTTGCGTCGATCGGAGTGGCGGGGTCTGCGGGTGCAACGACCGCAGGCCACTCGTCCGCCGGGGCCGCCTCCGAACTGAAGAGAATCGCCGCTTCCGCCGGGACGACCGCACGGCCGACGCCCGCGAGCGCGATCACCAAAGCCTCCCCCGCAGTATCGAGTTCGTCCGTGGTCGGGCGGAGCGGCGCGGCGGCACGGCCCGCGCCCCTCTCCGCGCAAGTCGACCCGACCGCCCACAGCGTTACCCACCCGGCGGCTACACCCGCCGAGGTCCAGCGCGCGAAGACACAAGGGTACGTCAGCCCCCTCTACACGTCGGCTCCGGCGCCGATCGGCCTCGCCGAATACGGCCTCGCCCAGAATTCGACCGGGGGTGTCTCTCCATTCTACCTGAACACGACCAGTCTTCAGGCGACCTTCGATACCCCATCCATCGACTTCCCGAACGCGACCGACCTCGAGGACAGCTCTCCGGACGGCTATGACGTCCAGCTCAACTCGGTCGTCACGAACGTCACCCTCTTCGGCAACGATACCTACCAGTTCTGGACGCAGAACTGCATCTACTACTTCCCCTACAGCGGGGTTTTCTACTTTATCGAGAGCATCAGCAACTTTTCGAGCCCCACTTCCGTGCTCCCGGCGAGCACCTTCTACGCTCACGGGCTGTTCGGGATCCAGGTGCCGAACTACGATTACACGTACTTCGGTCCGTACCAGGTGTCGAGCCCGTACAACGCGACGTTCACGATGGTCTCCAACATCACGGACGGACGCGATGCGCTGTACTGGTCCCTGAACGTCACCCAGACGAACCCCGCGAAGGACATCAACGAGTCGAACTTTGACTACGTCATCTTCAACTCGCTCAACACCACCACTCCCCCCTTGACCGTGCCGGCCAACTTCACGGCGGACGGTTACAACTACGACCCGTTCGGACTGACGAACGACTTCGAGCTCGTCATCTGCGGGCCGAGCGGAGGCAGCCAGACCACCCTCCTCACCGCGGACGCCAACCTGACCCTCGACTACTGGAACGCGACCACCTCGTCGTACCAAGCGGTCCCCTCGGCGTTCAGCTACGGAAGCGAGACCGGGGAGTCGGCCTCGGGAGGGGCGATGTCCTGGACCACGGGGAGCGACGGTCAGCCGGTCGGGCTGATGACCACGGGTCCGACGCTGCTGGGCGGGCTGTGGAACGCGAGCTCTCCGGCGGGAGGGCCCGGGATGATCGACCTGAACATCCAACCGGGCAATGCGTTCGTCCTCGTGTCGTACGCCGGGAGTTCCGTCACGCCGTTCAACATCAGCCAGCCCGAACTCGCGATCACGATCTACACGAGCGAACTCACGCTGCCGGCGGGAACGTACAACATCACCGTGGAGCTGGCCGACTACAATCCCATGGCCTTCGACCTGTTCGTGGTGGGCCAGACCAACACGTATCTTCTAACGGCGGACCTGGCCTTCAACGATAGCCAAGGGGTCTACACGCCGTTGTGGGCCTGGTCGAACACGCAGATCGCCGCCATCTCTACGAGTGGGAGCGGCACGATACTCTCGCCGTACATCGTCGTTAACAATCAGGTCGCCGAGCTCTCGACCGTCTTCGGCGCGCTCAACGTCTTCGGGTTCCCCGTCTTCCCGGGCGTCTACTTCCTCGGGACCACGGCCTACACCGAGTTCTCTAGCCCGCCGTCGTTCGCCGTCAGCGACTTGGCGAGTTCGCCGTTCGCGGCGCCGCTCCCGTCGACCGACAACCTCCCGTACTGGTTCTACGACGATTCGAACATCTCGCTCGTGAACGCGGCGGACATCACCGGATGGTTCTCGGCGGCCGAGTTCGATTATCCGTTCTTCCTTGCGGACAACGTCGTCTTCTGGAACTGCACGAACCTGCTCATCGCGAACGACACGTTCGAGACGGAGGCCCAGGCGCTTCTCCTGTACAATGGGGTCAGCGCGACGAACCCCGGTGCCGTGGGCAACTCGACCGTCTGGGGTAACACGTTCCTTGAGGTATCGCCGCCGAGTCCATCGGCCAACCTCGTGCCGTCGGCGGACGGCCTCGGCCTCGATGAGCAAGAGAACGGCGACCTGATCTACAACAACTAATTCGCCACCCCGACCACCGCGGTGAGCTACCCCGAGGACCTGTACACCGGACTCACAGTCGTATACGTCAACACCTGGAACATCGGTCCGGAGCCGTCCTCGATTGTGAACTATGACGCCAACTGGCCGGCGTTCGCGCTGACGGGAAGCATCATCGGGGGGACCACCCAGGGTGGCAACTACTGGTGGGACTACGGATTGACGACCTCCGGCGCCTCGTTCCTTGGACTCTACCCCAACTCGAACCCGTTCAACGTTCTCCCCTACACGGAGTCCGGTTGGATCGATGACTTCGGCACCCTCGTCAGCGGGGATTACGATCCGCTGCTCTACTCCGCGCTCTTTTCGATCAGCCTCAACTCCACGAACCTGCCGGCCGGAGCGACGTGGGGCTACTCGGTCACGAACGTCACCTACCCGGGGGAGGTCTATTATTCCGGTGCCACAACCACTCTGAACGTCTCCTTCGTCCTGCCGGACGGTCTCTACGCGTTCGCCGTGACCCCTCCCGCGGGGTACGCCGCGACGCCGAGCTCGGGCGATCTTCTCGTGTCGGGGTTTGGGTTCTCGGTCGACGTGATGTATTCGCCTGCGGATGCGGGAACCGCGGTCGCGGCGCTCGAATCGGTCTATAACGCGCGACCCGACCTCGAACTCGCCTTCCCCGATGCCTGGGGGAACGCTTCCAATTTCAGCCTGCTGGTGAACTGGGCCGGAGGGGTCGTCACCGGGAAGTGGTTGGACAGTGCCAACGCGACGCTCTCCCCGTTCGGATACTACTACGACCTGATGATGGTCTACGACGGCCGGTCCGACCTGCAGGCCGCGTTCCCGGGAGCGTACACCAACGCCACGAACTACACTCTCCTGCTCAATTGGGCCGGGTGGGTGGTCATCAACGCGTGGGTCGATGCCGCCTATTCGACGCTGTCGCCGTTCGGGTTCTACTTCGACCTGGCGATGGTCTACGACGGCCGGTCGGACCTCCAGGCCGCGTTCCCGGACGCGTTCTCGAACTTCGCGAACTATACGCTGCTGGTGAATTGGGCCGGTTGGGTCGTCACCGGTGCGTGGGTCGATACCGCCTACTCGACGCTCCTTCCCTACGGCTACTACTACACCCTGGTGTTGGTGTACGACGGCCGGTCGGACCTCCAGGCTGCGTTCCCCAACGCCTTCACGAACAGTGTCTCCTACGAGGGGTTGCTTGTCTGGGCCAAGGGAGTGGTCCTCGAAGTGTTCCCCGACACTGCCTACTCGACGCTCTTGCCGTTCGCGGCGAACTACGAGGCGCTAGGATAATCGCCGACCCGGATTCCCAACAGGAATAAGGTCCCCTCCTTCTAGCGCTAGCTATCAGGGTTCGACGCCCCGGGAGGTCCCACGATCCGAGAGACCGAAGCACCGTCCCGCCCCCCGTCCCGCCGCCCGCCGATCTGCGGAGTGATGGTCACCTACCATCCGGTGGAGACTACGTTGCAGTCCTCCGTCCGGGCCGCCGCCGCGGAACTGGACCGGCTCATCGTGGTCGATAACTCGACCGACCCGGCAGAGCAACGGCTTGTGGACCGGGTGGTCCGTGACGGGGTCACCACGCGGGAGGGTCGACCGCCCGAGGTCTGCGGGCGGCACGGGAATGTCGGACTCCCTCGGGCGTTGAACGAAGGGTTGCGGCGAGGCCTCGAGGAAGGGCTTTCGCTCTTCCTGCTGCTCGACCAGGACTCCGTCCTCCAACCGGGGGCGGCTACCGCGCTTCTCGACGCGTACGCCCAGCTCAGCTCGCGGCTCGCCAACGTTGAGCTCTCGGCCCGGAACGTCGACGAGTCGCCCTCGCAGTTCCAGAACCTCCTCGACCAAGTGTTCTACCGTAGCTCGAAAAGCGCAGATTCGACCCCTCGGAGAAGTCCGCTCGCGATGACGTCGGGGCTGTTGCTTTCCGCGGCGGTACTTCGAACGACGGGGTTCTTCGACGAAAGCCTCTTCCTCGACGCCGTCGACCACGAGTTCTGTTTGCGTTCGTGGCGCCTCGGCGCCCCGCTCTACGTCGAACCGCGTGCCGAGATCCACCACGCGCTCGGACGGCCGCGGCGCGCCCGCTGGGGTCCGTTTTCGATCGAGCTCCGGGGGGCGGAGGAGCCTCGCCTCTACTACTCGACCCGCGATACCCTCAAGGTGGCGCGACGCCACCTGAGGGTTCGCCCGTTGGTCTGCGGGACGATGTTCGGTTTCATCGCCTCCCGTTCGGTCATCTACGGGCTCTTGAGCCGAAGCCAACCGGGTTGGTTTCGCGCCATTTGCCGGGGCTGGGCGGACTTTCTGCGGGGCGCGGATCAGCCGTTGATCCCCCGAGCGGTGTGAACTATCGTAGCGGCCGATCCTCCTCGGGCCGGCGCGCTATCGGCTTCCTTCCTTTCTGGAGGCTCGAAGCGGTAGATTGGAGGCGCCCCGCAGTTGAGCTCGAACCCGCTTTCTCCGCCTTCATGATTCGGTTCGGCAAATCCGTCTGGTACGTCAGATGGCGCCGTCGGCTTTCCGACGAGAATCGGGTCGGAGCTAGCATGTTTCTGTTTTCATCGCCCACGAGCGCCGCAGCGGGATGAACGCTCACGGTCGACCGAGCTCACCGGTCGAGCGTGAGGCGAGCCTCGCCACCCGCGCCCGGCACGGAGCCGGCGCCCAATGCGGCCGTCCGGGGACCGAGGGCGGCCCTCGGCAGGCCCGTGAACTTTGCCACGTACAGGTGTTCGAGGACGGTCAGGTAGTACGAAAGGCGGACGAGGTTCGCCCACGGGTAGCCCTGGCGGATGATCCACCGAAGGATCCGCAGGTGGCCCGCGTGCCGATGATTCGGATAGTAGAAGAGTCGAGTCCGGTACTCGTTCGAGTTGCCGATACCGACGCGGACCCGGCTTCGAAAGCGTATCAAACGGTCGCCGATGCGCACCGGGGTGAGTGCGGGATTCGGAGAGAGTCCGAACTGCTGCACGATGAGTACCCGGTTCACCACGCAGACTCGGTACCCGGCCTGCGCGACGCGGCTCGTAAAGTCGAGGTCCGCCGCTTCCACAAAGAACCGCTCGTCGAACCCGCCCACCGCGTCGAAGACCTCCATCCGGGTGAGGATGCCCGACGTCATCGTGGTCCGAAGGTCGGAGAGCGCTCTGCGAAAGCCGAGGGTGCTGTTCGCGAGCCGCGGGTCGTCGGTAGCGATGGGGACGACGATTCCCACCCGTGCACCGCCGCGCTCGAGGTCGGTCCAGGCGTTCCGGGTCTCTTCGAAGAACCGGTCGCCGAACGTGGCGTCGTGGTCGAGGAAGTAGACCCATTCGACCCCGAGCTCCTTGAGCCCCGCCAGGGCCCGATTGTAGGCCTTGGAGAGGCCTAGGTTCGCTCCGTTCTCCCAAACCAGTACGCGGCCGGGAAATCGCGACGCAAACCCGGCCAACGCTGCCCGAACTTCCGGGTGGGAGCCGTTGTCGATGAGAACGAGCCGGTCCACGTGCCGCAGGGCGGTCTCGAGGGAAGGAACGTCCGGGCGATGGTTGTAGACCACCATGCAGACGGCAGTGTTTGCTGCGGTGCCTACCCTGCCCTCAACCAACCCAGTGCCTCCCCGTGATCGTTGACGTGCTTGGGCAGTTTCTCCACCTCTTTAGTCATAACGATTGGCCCGGGGCGAGTCCACCAACGCCCCGGGGGTTGGGTCGATAGCCACCCAGTCCCTCCCGACCGGTGGCGCAGCGTACCAATAGCTCCCCTGACTAAATCCCGCGCGATGGGCGAGATAGGAATCGGGGAAGGAACCGAGGTTCGGTAGTGCGCTCCGGCGGTGGTGGAGGGACCAGGAATCTAGCGTTGTGAGTGAGTGGTTCCCGGTCGCATGCCCGCGTGGGTAGGCGGTGGAATCGACCGAGTTGGGTCCGAGGGGCCTCCGACACTGGCCTGAGCGAGAGATGCGGGCTTTGGAGGATGCGCCTCGCCCTTCAGGGCAAGCTGCTCCCAGATCCAGTCGTACGTGACGGCGAGACCGTCCCGCAGCTTCGTCTGGGGTTCCCACTTCAGCATGGACCGAAGGAGAGTGTTATCGCTGTTCCGACCTCGAACGCCCTGGGGCCGGTGAAGGTCGTGCACCTTCCGCAGGTGCTTCCCGGCGATCTCGCAGACCGTATCGACCAGTTGGTCGACCGTGACCACCTCCTCCGAGCCCAGGTTGAGGCGATGATGGTCTCCGGATTCCATGATTCGACGGATGCCCTCCACGCAGTCCCCGATGTAGCAGAAGCTGCGGGTCTGCTGGCCGTCGCCCCAGATCTCGATCGTGTCTTCCGGGTCTGCGGCGGCGACCTTCTTGGAGATCGCCGCAGGGGCCTTTTCTCGGCCGCCTTCGTAGGTTCCGAGAGGCCCGTAGATGTTGTGGAAACGGACGATCCGCGCGTCAAGTCCGTACTCCTCCATGTAGTACGAAGCGAGCTCCTCGGCGAACAACTTCTCCCACCCGTACCCCTTTTCGGGGTTCGCCGGGATCGCGTCGGTCTCCCGCAGCGGGCGGACTTCCGCGTTGTCCTGAAGATGCGCCGGGTAGACGCACGCCGAAGAACTGTAGAAGTACCGCTTCACTCTCGCAAGACGAGACGCCTCCAACATGTGGCTGTTGATCAGGATGTTGTTGCGGCTCAACGTGGCATGGTTGGCCGTGATGTAACCGATCCCGCCCATATCGGCCGCCAGCTGGTACACGTCCTCCATACCCTGGACGGCGGCCGAGCAGTTCTCGAAGAAGCGAAGGTCGGCAAGGTGGAACTCGTCCGCAGGGCTCGGTTGATATTGGGGGAGCTTCAGGTCGACCCCCCGTACCCAGAACCCTTCGGCCTTCAACCGGCAGACCAAGTGATGCCCGATGAAACCGCCCGCGCCGGCGACGAGGACTCTACGGCTCCCGCCTAACTTCTCGACCATTCGCGGCTCCTCCCATTCGACAGGTGTTCGCATGAACGCGGGGTGGGTTGTATGGTCTTCGGCCCCCCATCCGCTCCCGAGAGCTCTGGGACGACTCGGTGAGCGGGCACGGGGGCTGTCGGCGTCGGGCGTTCCCCCAGGAAGGAGCGGTGCATGTTCGGAATGCCACTCAACCGGGATAGCGCATAGATAATCCCTGCGTCGATGACGGACGGCAAGGGAGAGAACTCCGACCCCGAACTTTTTCCGGTTTGAAAACCCAGTATAGAGACGAACGGAACACTCCCGGGCGTTACTACCGTTAGTGAAGGTAGAGGATGGGGGCTCTCTTGATGCCTGCGCCCGCGCTTGGACTCGGAATTTCCAACCCTTGAGCAGATACGACCCAAGGGCGACCTCGATCCAAGCAAGACTCTGCGCGGGGTCAGCGGTGAGAAGTGAGGAAAAAATCGGCCTAACGGTCTCTAGGGATTGGGCACAAATCCCGATCTCGCTTCTTCGCTCTGCAGGGAAACGGACCTCAGAGGTCCGGCCCCGGTAACGTAGTTTACGAACGTCCTGACGTATCGTTCGACGGCAAGGCGCCTCACCCTTTCGGCCCGGGTAAGTCCGTCACCGACTTGCAGGACAGCTAACGGGAGGGTGCGTTTCCCGACGCGTATCGGTACCGCGAACACGAATCCTAGGCTCAGACTACTCTTACAGCGACAGACCCGTTCGCGGAGCACCCCAGGTACTGATAGGAGGCGCCGGTGAATCGAACAAACTCTCTGAAAGCTCTGGCCTCGTCGTCAGGCATAATGCCGGCAAATTCATCGAAGATGATCACCGTCCCCGGCCCGATTCTCGAATGAAGTTCCCACAGGACGAGTCGCGCGCTCTTGTACAAATCACAGTCGACGTGTATGAGGGCGGCCTTGGCCCCCGGCATCGTCTCGAGGAACTTGGGAAGGGTGTCCTGAAACCAGCCTTTCACGAGCACGACGTTCTCGGCCGTACGAGGTAGCACTCCGCCGGTGGAGAATACGCCCCGCTTCATCGAAAGATGCCACGTCTCGGGGAGGCCCTCGAATGAATCAAATCCATAGACTTTATCGCGTGTCAAGCCGGCAAGGTGGTTGAGACTCTCTGCCTTCCACACACCGAACTCGAGCCACATCCCATCGGTCTTGGCAGTCGCCGCTGCCAAATCCAAAAGGGAAAGACGGTCTCCGCAACATGGGATCTTCGAGGTGGGCACCCCACCGACCCACCACTTCAGCCAGGTGCCCACGGGCGTCAGGACGGACGATATCTGAAAGAGAGAGTTCCCCGCTCTCAGGGCACCGCGCAAGTTGGCCGACTGCAGTACCGCAAACAATCGGAGCCTTCCGGGGGGAGGCTTCCCTCCGGTCGACTCGGTCGGTATGCGTGCCATCGCCGGTGCCTCTGCTAACTTCGGCATCTAGATGAATCCGACCTAGATCCCTCCGACCCACGAAAGCCGCGAGCGCCTCGCTCGGACCTCGATGATCTTGGCAGACTCGACCCCCAGGGTGGGGACCGGGAATGTTCAGAATGTCGCCGCCTCGATGACCTTGGTTTTCGTCCCTTTCAGGTTTCGGGCGGAAACGTCACTCGCCCGCTCCGTTGGCGCGAATCCTCCCTGTCACTCGATCCGAGCGAGTCGGTACGCGCGCCCGAGATTCTCGGGAAACATGAAAGCGAATCTCCAGCGCCGATACTCATCCGGAATGGGGGTCCGAAGGAGGTCGCGCAACGGCACTTCCGAACGTATCGCTTTCCGAGCGAGCCCGTGTAGATCCTGCAAGTACGTGCGCGTCTCGGATAGAATCTTCCGAGGACCGGGGGGGCCGTGACCCGGTAGAATCACCTGGGCGCCCAAGCGTTCAATTCTTCGAAGGATCGCGATCCACGAGGTGGGTCGACCGTTGCCCACCGACGGGTGGAAACCCCGGATCGCGAGGTCCCCTCCGAAGAGGATTCTCTCATCTGGTAGGTACGCGAACACGTCGCTCGGGGAATGGCCCCCTCCGTAAGTGATGAGGTGAACCGAGCGACGAGAGCCCTCGAGCACCAGCCGATCCTCGAAGGTAACGTCGGGAGGAACGATCCGGTGAGACCGGGGAGTGGCGAGTACACCCCGGAACCACGCCCGGAGGAGAGGTCGGTCAGCGGCCGTGAAGGAGGAGTCCGGTCGATCCAGCGCCGGAAGGTCGCGCCGCATCGCCCGCCGATCCTCCGTGACTTGCAATCGACTGAACTGAAGGATGTTGGCGCGGACCTTGCGGCTGGAGGCGATGTGCCCGTCCACGAACTCGGAGTTCCCCCATATGTGGTCACCGTGCCAGTGGCTGTTGACGGCCCAGGCGACCCGATGGCCCGTGACTCGCTCGGCAGCCCGCGCAAGGTCTCGGCCTGCCATCGGTGTGAGCATGGTGTCAAAGACCAAGGTCTCGTCTCCCAAGTCGACGATTCCCGAATTGCAGAGTCCGTATCCGAACGGGGTCGCTACCGCAGCGTGGACCCCTGGAGCGATGGTCTCGAGCCGGAAGTGTGGCGAGGGATTCGCAACCATGGGTGATTAGACCCTCGTTCTCGGACGGACCGGTGCGCCTTGTTCCTTCCTCCCCCCGACCCAGTCGGAGGACGTTGACGGCCAGTAGGATGGATGCGGATCGAGCACGCACCATGACCTACGTTCGCAAGCTCATGAGGCTTGTCTCGATGCGCCCGGGCGCGTCGCCGGGACGTCTTGTCGCCGGGAGAGGGCGAGTTGGGAGATCAAGGCATCGCGGCGGAGATGGCGCATCGGAGGACTCATCCGCTCAAACCTACGCGGGCAAGAGATGGGTGACCCGCCTCGCTCCGAGCGTTACCCCGTACGGCGTCGATGCCGATTCGGTGGCGCCGAACCGGGCGCACTACGTGTATCCCCACGACGCGAGCCGATCGCTGGTCGACCGATCTTCCGGCATCTCGGGCGTCGCCAACATTGCTCGGCCGACCGCTCGCACAGTCTGAGCTAGGTCGGAAACGCCGCCGTTTTCCGAACGCCACCCATCTAACGATGGACTCTTCGCGCGATCGAGAACCAAGGAAGTCAGCGTCCCCGTGGATGCGTCGAACACAACCTTTCGGTCCTCTTCGTACGCAGCAACCCACACCCGGTCGAGGCGACGTATGACCTCGTCCGAGACCAGGTTCCGCTTCCGAATGGTCGCCTGTACTCCGTCCGAAGCCACGAGCACAGGCCCGGACCGTGGCCGGTCAATGAGGCGCCGCAGATTCACGCCGGGGGTAGGGCTCGGTACGGGGCACCTGGTCTCCTCCAGCGCCGTAGGATAGATGTCGATCAAGCTCGCCCAACCCCGTGCCACGGCCCCGGCACGCTCTGCGAATGGAAACCGGATCCAGAGCGGTATGCGAGCGACCGGTTCCGTCACTCGGAGGCCGTGAAAGAACAGTCCATCTTCACCGAACGCGTTGCCGTGGTCGCTCGTGATAATGAACAGCGTGTTCTCCCACCGGTTCTTCGACTTCAGGATGGACACGAGATTGAGGGCGCGGCCGCAGGCCGCGCGAATTCCCCGTACATACATCTCGTGGAGCGCGTTCCGTTCCTCCCGGGACGGTGTCCAACGGTTGAGGTAGAAGTCCCCCGGTAGCTGCTTCACGTGAGCGAACTTCCACCATCCGCTGATCGTCCGAACCAGGTTGGGGTCGGTGAGGTACGGGTCGTGAGCGTCGACGAGGTTCACGAAGGCGAAGATCGGATGAGCCGACGGCCGGCTCGCGACCCATTCTTCGAACGCGGCCTCGATCCAGGGAGACACACGGTATCCATCATTTCGATTCTCGACACGGGCGATGATGCGATTAACGGCGTCGACAACAAACGGAAACTCAAGAATTCCGGAGGCCGCGAACGACTTCAGACTGGAGATGAACGCGGACCGACGATACTCTTCCTCCCGACGCGCGGCCTCCTCGCACGGGCCGAAATATGCCGGGGGTCTGTTTCGGGAGACGCGAACGTACGGGTCGATCCATCGGCACCAGCCCAGAGTTTCAAATCCGTCCACGAGACCCGAAGAGGGCGTGAGGAATGCGTTACCGGACAGCGAGAGGGTCTCGTAGCCCTCGGCGCGGAGGACCGATGCGATGCGAGGAATCGAGCTAGGAAGTCGGCTACGACCCTTATGATGCACCCCATGTACCCAGGGGTAGAGGCCGGTGAACAGGGACGCGTGCGAAGGTATCGTCCAGGGAGAGACGGTTGCCGCCCGGGGGTAGGAGACCATCTGACTGAGAACCGATTCGAGCCCTTTCGCAGGCCCCTCCTCCGCAGGAGGCGGAGGAAAGTCCGAGTTCCGGACGCAGTCCATCAATAGAACGACGACGTTTGGTCGTTCGGTACGCTCGCCACTCATCGCACGTGTCCAGGGGATTGGGGTTCAGGGTCGTCCGGACAGCCTGCTACATCCGTATTAGAGCTATGTCCCGACGAGTCACGATGCCAGCTCGGCTATCGCTTCCGGACCCAGCAACCTCTCGGCCCAACCCCGGTCGCGAGGTACGAGCGCTCCCGCGGTCCGGGGCTCGGGTATCAAATACCGTCATCGAATGACCCTCCCCCGGGTCGACGACCATGCTGCCGGGAGTTCGTCTAATCGATCTCAAACGCAACGTCGATGAGCGCGGCTCATTCACGGAGATCCTGCGTGAGGACTGGACTGATTTTCTAGGCGGGGAACGTCCGGTTCAGGCCAACTACTCGGTTTCGTACCCTGGTATGATCCGTGCGTGGCATCGCCACGAACGGGGCCAATTCGACATTTTTGTGGTGACCCGGGGCGCCCTCAAGATTTGCGCGTTCAACGACCTTGGGGAGCCTCAGAACGGAGAACTCGACGAAATCGTGGTGAGCGGGGACCGGCTCCAGGCAGTCATCGTTCGGGGCCACTACTGGCACGGAACGAAGTGCGTGAGCCCTCGTCCTTCCGAGACGGTGTACTTTGTTACGCGACTCTACGACGCGAGGGCCCCCGACGAGCTTCGCCGGCCCTGGGACGATCCCTTGCTCGTCCCGACCTCCGTCAACGGGAACCCGAAGGACCCTCGCGCCGGCCGACCGTGGGACTGGAACGCGCCGCCGCACAAGTAACGGGCGGAATGAGCGGGGCGCTCGTCCTCGGAGGAAGCGGATTTGTTGGTCTCGAGCTCGTGCGTACGCTCGGATGGCCCGGCACGTCGAGCGCGCCGCGTGACGGCTTCTCACCGGTAGACGCGACGCATCGGGAGGAGGTCGAGCGCCTCGTGGACCGGCTTCGGCCCGAGGTTGTGGTCAACTGTGTCGGCCTCGCGGACGTCGACCGTTCCGAAAGAGAGCCCGAGCTCGCGGCCCGTCTCAACCATGACGTGGTCGAGAATCTCGTCGCAGCCCAGCAACGGACTCGGTTCCGACTTGTCCAGATCTCGACGGACTACGTCTTCGACGGTGCCAAGGGGCACTATGTCGAAACGGACATGGTCCATCCCATCAACGAGTACGGACGAACCAAGCTCGCGGGAGAGCAGTCGGCCTCGAGGTGCCCCGCAGCGCTCATCGTTCGGATTTCTTCACCGTTCGGACGTGGGTTCGGGGCCCGGAAGCCCCAGTTCTTTCGCTACGTCGCCGACACGCTACGGGCCGGCCGTCCGGTCCGTGCGCTCACCGACCAAACGGTGACGGCTACGTACCTGCCGGACCTGGCGGCGGCGATTACCACCCTCCTGGACAGGGAGGTGGAAGGGATCGTCCACGTTAGCAGTGAGGAAGCCCTCACCCGCTTCGAGTTCGCGCGACGGGTGGCCCGGCTGACGGGCTCAGACGAGGGCCTGGTCAGCCCCGGGGTGCGTGCGGACATGGCTCAGTGGACCGCCCCACGCCCGTCGGACACGTCGCTGGACGTGAGCCGTTCGAGGTCGCTCGGTGTCTCCTACACCCCCGTAAATCGCGCGTTGCGCGCCGCCTTGACGGAATAGCGGAGAACCTCGATCGGGAGCAAGAAGCGATTAAAGTACGACCCCGTGCAACGCTACCGACGCACCGGCCGTGGGATCCTGGAGGAGGTGGCGGTACCATTCTACGGTCTTGGTCCGGAGTTCGGGCAGGAGAGTTCCCGATTCGAGAGCATGCTCGATTTCCTTGGTCGCGTCGGCCGGCGTCAGGTTCGGGACAAACGCAAGGTCACCTCGCGCCCTCTGGAAGCTGACGCGGTACGACCGTCGATCGGGGTCACCGTACCACTCGAGGCTCGGACGCTTCGCCATGTTCGACGCAACGAGTTCCGCCAGTTGGGCGATCTGGTAGTTCTGCTCGTCGGACCCGACGTTGAAGATTCGCCCACGAATCTTCTCCGGATTGTGGTGCAGGAGGCCCTCGAGCGCCTGCGCCGCGTCTCGAACGTGAAGAAATGGCCGCCACTGCGTCCCGTCTTTCATGATGGGGATCTTGCCCGAAGAATGGGCCCCGAGCACCATCGCGTTGATTGCAAGGTCGAAGCGCATTCGTCCGGAGAGTCCGTACAGCGTCGCAAACCGAACCGCCATCGGGCAGAAGTTTTCGGAGGCGAGTGGGAGCGTATCCTGCTCGGCAAGGATGTTCGCGCGGGCGTACGCCGTCAGGGGGTTGGGAGGAGTCGTCTCATCGATTAGGCCGTCCCGAAATCCGTAGACGGAACAGCTCGAGGTGAGGATGTAGCGGGAAACGCCGGCCTCGCGTGCGAGTCGCGCCACGCGCGAGCGGCCGAGATAGTTGATGTCGAACGTCTTCCGCGGGTCGAGCTCGCCCGCCGGGTCGTTCGAGAGCGCCGCCATATCGATCACCGCTTCCGCCCCCTCAAGGATCTTGCCGTCAAACCATCGGGTGTCGTCGCGGACGAGGCGCAATGACTCCGTCGACCGCACCGGTTCCAGGAACGATTCACCGAAGAAGAATCGGTCGAGCACGGTCACGGAGTGCCCCGACCGAAGAAGGAGGGGCACGAGGGCCGTACCGATGTAGCCGCCTCCACCGGTGATAAGAACCTTCACGCTCCGATTTCACCTGACCAAAGATTAAATACCTTCCTGAGGGAGAGCGGCTTCGTCCCAGTGCGGTCCGTTCGCACGTTCCGGAGCATGTTGTGAAGGGCCTCCTTTTGGCCGGCGGACACGGAACGCGACTCCGGCCGCTCACGTTCACCGGCAACAAGCACATGATTCCGATCGCCAACCAGCCGATTCTGTTCTACGGCCTCAAGCACCTCGCCCGCGCCGGTATACGCGAGGTGGCCATCGTTCTGGGTCCGATCCACGAGGGGATTCGCGAGAGTGTCGGGGATGGAGCCGCGTTCGGACTTTCCGTGGAGTACATCATTCAGTGCGAACCGAGGGGTCTGGCGCATGCGGTCCTGTGCGCCCGAGAGTACCTGGGCGACGACCCGTTCTTGATGTATCTCGGCGATAACCTCCTCCAATCCGGAGTCGACCAGTTCCTGCGTCGGTTCGAGGCAGACTCGCCGGACGCGGTAGTGGGCGCCACTCCGGTCGCCCGTCCCGAGAGCTACGGAATCATCGAGGTGGCCGACGGAAAGGTCGTGTCCATCGAGGAAAAACCCGCGAAGCCACGAAGCAATCTCGCGCTGATCGGCGTTTACCTGTTCACTCCGGAGATCCACCCGATCATCTCGGAGCTTCGGCCGTCGCGCCGCGGCGAACTCGAGATCACCGACGCGATCTGGCGATTGTGGAAGACCCGGGGCCGGGTCTCCGTCCTCTCGGTCGACGGATGGTGGAAGGATACTGGTCGACCGGACGACCTCCTCGAAGCGAATGAACTCGTGCTGCGCACACTCTCCGCGGCGGAGCTTCCTCAGAGCGGAACGGTCGAACCCGGCGCGGTGGTCGAGGGCCGCGTAGGCATCGGACCGGGAACGGTCGTACGATCCGGGGCACGCGTTCTTGGCCCCACGATTATAGGGTCGGACGTTTGCGTCGAGGGCAACAGCGTGATCGGACCCAACACCTCGGTCGGCAATCGGGTGGTGGTCCGGCATGCCTCTGCCCGACGTTCCATCCTCTTGGAAGGGGCTTCCTTGGAGAACGTCGCTCTCTCGGACAGCCTGGTCGGCCGGAATGTGGAGATTCGCTCTTCCCGCCCCGGTGCGACCGAGATGACTCTAACGATCGGGGACTCTGCTCGGATCGTGCTGTAGGGTAGCGTTGCCATGAAGCGTCCGCGTGACGGTCGGCTCCAGCGACCCGGACACGCGGCGTGCAAAAGCAGGGGAAGATTCTTAGGGGGCCCACGGGCCCGTACTGCTCCTCGGTGCCGACCGATTCGACCCGCCCGGGCAATCTGCCTCGAACGAAGGGCTGCCAAGACTAGGCCGAAGCGGAGGAGCAGAGGAACTTGGTGAGCGCGGACCCGCGTCCGTCTCCAACCGCCGAACCCTCGCCCTCACGCCCGGGGGCCGCGGTCGTGCGCAATCTCGGGCGCGCCGTCCTCCACGCCGGAGCGTCTGTTCGAAGAATCCTGTGGTCGGTCTGGCCCTTCCTCCTCGCGGGACTAGCGATTCGATTCATCCTCGCGCCCATCACGCTGAACGAGGATTTGGTGGTCTTCTCGCAGGCTTCTTTGTCGATGTTGTACGGCGGTGGCCCGTATTCGAGCCCCTCCGTCTACCCCCCCCTCTGGCTGCTCTACCTGAACGTCATCGGGCACATCACGTCCGTGTTCGTACCGGGGCCGGGATGGTTAACGACCAACAATGCACTGACGGCGCTCTATTACCGGACGAACGAAATCACCCCCGAATACGCCGTTAACATCGTCTTCGTGCTGTTCCTGAAGGGGAGCCTCTTTCTCTGGGATATCGCAACGGGGGTGCTGATCTACGTCCTCGCCGTTCGAGTCACCGGAAGGGCCGACGTCGGCCCGAAGGCGTTCGCGCTGTGGTTCCTGAACCCTCTTACCATCGTAGTGAGCTCGGTCCATGGAACGTTCGATGTGATCCCGACTTTCTTCGTCCTACTCGCCCTCCTCTTCGCCCTCGAGAGACAAGCGCTCTTTTCCGGTCTCTCGACCGCGACGGGTATACTGTTCAAGCTGTATCCCGGAGTCCTGATTCCTCTGCTGTTGGTCATCCTGTGGAGGGCAGTTCCCGGCGCGTCCCGTCGTGTCCGTCTTAGGGCGACCGGTTGGTTCCTCCTCGGCGTCGGGATCCTCCCGGCGATTGTCTTTCTGCCGCCCGGGCTGCTCGAGCAATTCCTGACCCTTTCGACTGTCGGTCCGCGCGGCGCACAGCAGAATTACGGTGGATGGGGATACTGGGGGTTCTTTTCGATCCCCCAGTCCCAGCCGGTGCGCGCAGCTCTCCACGCCTTCGCCTTGCTCGACGTAATCGTTCTTGGAACGGTCGCGGTGGTCCTGGTGTGCGCGGTCGCCTTCCTCTACTGGCATCGGACCGCCGGCAACAGGAGAACCAGCGACCTCTGGATTCCCGCCGCGTCGCTGAGCCTTATGGCGTCGTTCCTCATTCCGACGGTGGTTCAGCCTCAGTACACCCTGTGGATCGTGCCGTTCCTCGTACTGTTCGTCTTCTTTGACCGATGGGGCTGGGCGTTCTATCTCACGTTGAGCATTCTCCCCGCGCTGTTTTATTTCACGCTCCTAGGAGGCGCCTACCTCATGCTCCTGCCTCTATCCTTTACCTATCACGTGGTTCCATTCAGCGTCTACTCCGCCTCTACCCTCTACTGGATCCATCAGGGGGCCACCCTCTATTGGGCCCTGCTCCCTCCCTTCTCGGCCGTTCTCGTGCTGTTCACGTACCTCTTGTTGCGTCGATTGAATCGCCGACCGACCGCTGCGCCGACCGTCCGGATCGAGGAGGATACACATGAACCGGTCTAGCGGTCGGGTTCTCGCGGCCGGCCTCGTCGTGTTCCTCGTGGTGGTCTTGGCCTCCGAGGCGACGTTGTACGTTCCCGGCCTTCAGAACAGGCCCGGGCTCAGCGTCCAGATCACGACCACCCCCGGTCGGATCCAGGTTGAGTCGACGCTTTCGTCCTCCGTGGCGATGAATTTCCGCCAAACGTATGTTCTGAGGTCTACGGAACCGAGCCCTGCGACGATCTACTACTATTACGACGAGGCGTACCCCACCTCGTGGTCGAGCGTGGTGGCATGGCTCGGCCTCGTGTACCATCTCCAGGTCGTCTTCGCGGCTCGGGGAATGTCGGTCACGGTCGACATGGTCAATGCGGCCCAGCTTTCCGGGGTGCTCACGAACTCCAGCACAACCCACTCCCTCCTCCTCATGGCGTCGGGAGCGTTTCCCTCGACGGTGCTCACGAACCGAACCGACCTCGTCCTCCCATGGATCCGCGCCGGGGGGACCCTGTTCTGGGTCGGTGACCTCATCGGATACTACTCGGGGACGGCCAACGGTGCACTATCAACCAATTCCCCCAGCAATCCCGGCTACCCGGTGAGCAATCAGTTCATCCCGCGCTCGTTGCAAGGGGGTCCCGGTTGGTACTTCAACTCCACCGAAGGGTCGATTGCGGTGGGCCTCAACTACACCGCCGGCCTGCACGGGGAGGACTTCAAACTCTCTTCGCTCGCGGCCGAGGGGGCGGAGGCCATCGGCAATCAAGCGCAAGGGTTCACAAACGCAGTGTGGATCCCTCAGGGCCTAGGGGCCATCGTAGACTACGGGACGCCGTTTTACGAAGGGACCGAGCCCCCGTTTGCGGTCGGGGTTGCGAACATGATCCAACTCGGAGTCTTCTCGGGCCCCGTGGTGATTCTTGGGTACCACAACGTCTCGGTCACGGCCGGCCAGACCACGTCCTGGGCCACCACCCTGACGTACCCGACCGCCTATCCCCCAGCGGCTGGTGAGTTCTGTGCGCTCACATACCAGACGGACGTCTCGGGCCTTTTTGGTTCGGAGAGCTGCGCACCTCTTCCGTCGTAGGAGGAACCCGTGGAGAACGGAGACGGTCGACCGCTGCCGGGCCGGGGCTCGGTCGTCCTACCTGCTTCCGTGATTCTGAGGGAACAGCAAGGAGACGAGCGCCAGTGAATCGACCGACATTGTCGACGATTGTGGTGGCGCATGATCGGCGAGAGTTCCTTCGCGGCGCCGTGTCCTCGGTGATGGCCCAGACCCTGCCCCGCGACCGGCACGAGATCATTGTCGTCAAGAACTATTCCGACTCCGATCTGGACGCCTGGTTCTCGCAGCACGACGTTCGCTCCCTTGTCGTGCAGGACTCCCGCATGGGCGCCAAGGTGGCTGCAGCCGTTCCAGAGCTCAGGGGAGATGTGGTCTGCTTACTCGAGGACGACGACCGATTTGAGCCGAACAAGCTGGAAGTCACCGCGCAGGTGTTTGGTGGGTCCGATCGGTCGGTGTTCTTTCACCATGGCTTCACTACGGTAACTCCTGAGGGCAGGCGATTCGAGGCGCCCCGGCTGTGGCAGAAGTCCTCTCCGCGGGCAGGTGGAGACCCCGAGAATCTTCGAATTTCCGCGGCGGACCTTCCCGCCCTCTGGTGGCTCTCGCGGTACCATCCCGACTTCAACACGAGCTCCATGGCGATTCGACGGTCCCTTCTCGGAGCGTATCTGGAATACCTTGCCAAGGTCGACCTGGTGGTGGACGCATTCCTGTTCTATTGTGCGATGGCGAGCGGCGAGGAGATTGCGCTCTCCGCCCGCGCGCTCTCGGTTCTCCGCGTCCACGGAGCAAGCGTCTCCCTTCATCAATCCGACGGCAGCCCCGAGCAGGTGCGTCAGCTAGCTGAGTACTCGCGTCGAAATCTCCCCTCCGTCCTCGAAATCGCCGAAATGCTCCGATCGACCGGTCGTGCTCCTCTGGTCCATGAGGGCGACGGCCTTGTCGCCGCAGAGCGGGCCCTTGCTGAGATCCGGGGTGAACGGGCCGACCGCCGGTCGATGCTCGGGCTCTGGGAGTCAATGTTGCGTCACTCGGATACCTATGCAGTACGGTCTCGGCCGGAACTGCCGTTCATCCTCGGGGCAATCCTCCTTACGCCCTCCGGGGGGCGCTGGTTGTACCGAACGTTCAAGAAGCTCGGCTTCTGAACTCATCTGGCGGCGGTCCGTTCGCATCGAGCCAGGGGCGGGTCCACGATCTCACGGGGGAGCGATTCGTTCGAGCACTGCGACCAGGCGACGAAACTCCCCGCCCTCAAGATAGGTTTCCGCGACGCGGGGGTCGACGGGGTTCAAGTAGCCCGGGCGGCCGCGTGCGCCCGCAGCCACCAACGCCCCGAGCACTTCGGCGAACCTGTCCTTCGAGCACACGGTGATCGCGTCGCTCGCGACCGCGCCCCGCGCGCCGTCGGGAGTCGCGACGACTCGGAGACCGTGAATCAGGTAGTCCACCATTTTCCCGCTCACGCCGCCAGCGACCTCCATCGGCGCGAGTCCGATGTGGCACGCAAAGAGCAGGTTGCTCAGGTCCGACACCGGCCCGAGGCCGTGAACGGGAGGCTCGGACTCCGAGCTGAAGGGTTCCGAACCTTTGCCGACAAGAAGAAAGACCGCACGTTCCGCGAGCTGCGACGACTTTGGCCGGAGATCCGACGTGACAAACTCCGCGGCCGTCCGGTTGGGGGGGTAGTTCAGGTTGCCTAGGAATACGATGCCGATCCGGCGCTCGAGGTCGAACCGGCGTTGCCACTCCCGAACCGCGTCCAGGTCCACGGCCGGGCGCGCCCGTTGCATGGAGCACGTCAGCACCCGGTCCCGCGCGTGACCCCGGGACACCATCGCCTGCGTCATCTCATCGGACACCGCCACCACCAGCGCGGCCTTCCGTAGGAGCAGTCGTTCGAACGGTCCCCGCAGCCAGCGGAGCAGAGCCGACCCTCGATATCCTTGGGAACGGAAGGCTCGGAGGATGTCCTCTCCGAGGTCCTGCGCGTAGTAGACCACGGGGGTGCCGGTGACCCGCGCCCAAACGAAGGGTACCGGTGCCCCGTAGATGTCGAAGAACACGATCGCGCGGGTTCTTTGCTTTCGAGGTCGAACCGCCTGCTGAAGAGCGAAGCGGACTCCGCAGAGCGTGGAGCGAAGGATGTTCGATACGGACGTGATCAACGTGTCGGGGGGTGGACGAGGACCCTCGTGCAGGTAACGCGGCGCCACCACGTCCACGGGGATATGTTTCCGGAGCTCGGCAACGAACCCCCGCATGTGACCCGAACCCCCCGAGTACGGGTCCTCGACCGGCCGCTGGTACAAGACGGCTAGATTACCCCGGGGGTTCACGTCCGGATCTCCGGTGAGCAACCGGCGTGACGTCCACGAACGCATCGCGCCGACCGCAATACGACCAGTATCAAACGGTCTATTAGAATCGAACTCGACCGAGCGTTAACACATGGAATCGAAGTCGGGGGCGAGGAAGTGCCGGCCGTTCACATCGACGCGGGGCAATCGAGGAGCGTCGCGCCCGGGAGGAACTCGAAAATGAAGGCGTCGTCCGATGCAAAGAGTTCCGAAAAGTCGGAGGAGGAATTCAGCGCGGAGACGTTAAACTGGGGATACCCGGTAAACGTCGCTCCCGTCGCGAACACCTCGGTGATATCGAGCGAGAGCAGGGCGGACCGAACCGATCGGTTGTAGAACCCCTGCGTGAGGCTCTGGATGACAAGATGGTAGGAGAAGTTGACCGAGTACGGGAGCATGGGGTAGACGAGCTGCACGTTCGCGAACTCCGGAAGAAACAGCGCCGCCGATCCCAGCGCGACAAGGACGTGCGAGCAGCTGGGTAAGTGCGCTCCCGCCCACTCTAGTGCCTCCACATCGCCGGTCGTCGCGTTCGCGAGGGGGGAGATGCCGGCGTGCAGGACGCCCGGTCCGTCGAGCGCCGTGAACCCTGCCCCCGTCGCGAGAGGAACCAGGAGAACGGCCACCGCAAGGGCGGTCCGGCCCCGGCGCGGGCGACCTCTCGTGCGAGTCCGTGCGACCGGCCGGGAAGCGGACGAACTGCTCTCCGCTGGTTTCGGGTCCGCCGCAGGTGGGGCGTCGGGTTTCTCCGGGGGCCAGAGATACTCCGCCGCCGCAACCAGGGGAGTGAGTGCCAGAAGCTCGAAAGCGACGAACAAAAGGAACGACATTTCCGACACGGACGTGAGACTCGTCAAGAACGAAAGGCCGAGTCCAGGAACCTGGCTCACGATGATTACCACGGTCGTGAGGAACGTCACGAGGAGGGTGAGGACGAGTGGGGTCGTAAGACGCGTCGGCAGCGCACGGGCAAGAACGCCAGCGTTCGGCCTGAGATAACGCAGGAACACGAGAACGAGGCCGACCGCGAGCAACACCCCGATCTCGAAGCTCAACGCCGGAATGGGAGAGAGCTTCCACTTCCAGGAAACGAAGGGATCGAGTAGGCCGACCACCCCCTGGAAGTTGAGCGGACCGTTGATCGGCGCCGTCGGAGCGTACGGGGGGGCTCCGGTAGGCCGAAGAACGTGGCCCGGGTACGAGTACCAAACACCAAACAGGATCAAGGACCGGGCCAAGAAGAGAATAGAAATCGCGACGGCGGTCACGTAGCGCGGAAGCCAAATTCTGACACGGTTCCAACCGAGTTGGTAGACGAGTAACGACGCGAACAGGAGGAGCAACAAGGTCTCCCCCACGGTGACGCTGAGCGCACTCGCGCTACCGAGTAGCAATCCGACTCCGACGGTCTCACGCCACGACCATCGAATCTTTCGACCGAGCTGTAAAAGCCAACCGGATGCGACGAGGAACAAGGCAAGTCCGAACGCGAAATCGTAGGAGCTTCCGACGAAGAACCGGGGCCAGCTCACCAAGAGTCCAAATCCCCCCGCGAACACCAAGCCGCAGCGGGACGGTCGGAGCTCCTCAGTGCGTTCGAGCCGGGCCCCCAAGCAGTACGCGGACGGCACCGAAAGCGCGAGAAACAGCGGAGTAAGGAGCAGGGGGGAAACTGCCACCGGCCAGCCGAACAGCATGCTCGGAAGGGCCAACCAGACGGCGGTCGCTTGCGGATAGACCACCCCCGCGGACGCGTAGGGGGCGAGCGTGGAAGGAATCGTATGGTGGAGGATCAGAAGTTGCGCGTAGAGCGTCTGGACACTCCCATCGAAGGCGTTCGGAAGAGGAGGAAAGGTACCGTACGCGACCTCGAAGGCGAGCAATCCGAGTGTTCCGAGGCCCACGACGAGCGTGGGCACGTTGCCCAGGTGGCGGCGAAGAAATCGGAGGCTGGCCCACCGTTCCCGCCACCAGAAGAGAATGAGGGCAACCGCCCCCACGCTCAGCAATCCGAACACTAATTCGGCAGTAAAGATGGGGAGCGGAATCGACGCGAGGACGAAGAGTAGCGACCCCGCCCCATAGAACGACGCCAGGATTCGCTCCAGAAGAGCTAGCGTCAGCCTGCGGCCGAGGAGCCACTCGCCGCATCTCAGGAGCGTTGCCCCTAGGGGCACGGCCGAGACAAACAGTGTGACTAGTCCTAGGTAGATCGTGAGCGTTGGAGGAGAAAGCACGGAGACCCGAACGGGGCCGCCGATAAATCTGTTAGGCAACCCTTTGCGCGCCCGGTCTAAAGAGGCGACCGCGGAGGTCAGAGCGGACCCTTATGGTCCCAGCTCGCGACACGAGCGAGCAGCCGTGGGGGAAAGATACGCCACATGCGCGAGCTGGAGGCACGAATGGATACCAACGAGGCAAGCATGGCGGGGGCGGCCTTGCTGACCGTGAGCTTGCTTTGCGGCCGGTCCGACCAGGTGACCGGGCATTCCATGACGGTTCCGCCCGTCTGGAGGATCTCGTAAAGGAGCGCCGCGTCGAACGCCCAGTTGGTCACGGTGACCTTGCCCAAGGCACGACGTAACGAGTCCTTCCGGAAGAACTTGACACCGCACTGAGTGTCGGCTAGCGGCAGCGAGAGGAAGAGACGAACCAGGATGTTCCACACGCGGCCCGCGGCGATTCGGCCCAGGGTTTGCGGTTGGACGAAGTGACTCCCGTCGATCCAGCGTGACCCGATTACGCTGTCGAAGCAGGTGACCTTCGAGATGATCGAACGAAGATCGTCAGGAGAGACCGGCCCGTCCGCATCGATGAACCCGACACAGTCGTACTGGGCCGCCTTCATCCCCTCGATGAGCGCACCTCCCTTTCCGAGGCGTTCGGGGAACTCTATCAACCGCACGTCCCGCTCCGCGAACTTCTGTACGACCTCTCGGGTCCCGTCCGGCGGCCCATCGACGATCACTAGGACCTCCAGTCGATCAGCGATCGACTCGAGCACCGGGAGGTACCGTTCGAGAGTTGCCCCTAAGTGTTCTACTTCGTTCCACGCCGGAACGATGACGCTGATGTCGCGGATGGTTTCCGAGGAGGACCCGGACTCGGAGGTGCTCACGTTCGGTAGGTTGGTACCATGCGTATCCGGTGTTTCGGTGTATAAATAGCCACGGCCCACTTCGTCCCCCGGCTCTGACGGCATTTGTCCTGTCTCGAGCACGGCCGCCACGGTGTCGTACGCTCCGGTTTGACCTCTCAGGTGAAGAGGAGGACCTTGGGGGTGATGAAGATAATAGACGACTCGCTCAGCGTCCTGACCCAGGAACGTAACCCTGTGGTGTTCTGGGCCACCGGAGTTCGTGCCTCCTCCCGGGTGGTCGAGCCTATCGGCGACGACCCCGAGGGGCGAGAAGTCGGCATACTACCCTTTGGTCTCGAGGCGTTAAAAAGCGCGCGCCCCGACGCGCCGTGTTATACGGCCCCTCTCGAGGGTGCCGCCAGAAACCGTGTGGACCTGTGGACCCTGCGTTCCGAGTCCTGAATCCGAAATCAAGGCGGGGCCGGGGACTCCATCGCGGTCACGGACACGGGAGAACCTGTCCCGGAGCCGGAGTGCGGGTCAGCCGAGCGTCTTCGTGAGGGCCCCGAGGGCGGCGGTCAAGTCATCGTGCTGGAGAAGGAAGATCGTGTCCGTGTAGCAGGACAGTGCCTCCACGATGTTGATCCCTTGGGCCGCCAGCACGCCGGCAAGGTGGCGGAGCAGACCCGGGGTCTCCTCGATGCTCTCCGGGCTCGTCACGGAGACCTCCACGAGGTTCTTGCGGACCGAGATCACCTGCTGTTCCCGCAGCCGGCGAAGGACCCGGGGCACGGAATCCTCGTCTACGATGACCACCGTGCCTCGCGAAACCTGGATGAGCCGGCACAGAAGGCTCTCGTCCAGAAGCTCCTCCACGATATCTCCGAGGCGATTGAGCACCTCCGCTCCCTGGCTCAGGGTGAGGGCCGCGACCTTCGTCCGGGTCTCGATTCGGCTCTTCCGCATCACCCGGTACACCCCGGCCTCCCGCGCGGCCTCGCTCCGACCGCGCGGGTAGCGCCGGCAGGCGGCGACCACCGCGTCGGACGAAGCAATCTCTAGGTCCTCGGAGACCCGGCGCGCGATGGCGGAATAGTTCGCGATCCTGAGGCGGATCGCGTCCCCGAGGGTGGGGTGCGCGTCCAAGTACTCGTGCACGCGCTCCGCGATCGATGTTTCTGGCATTATTGTCCAGTTTCGGACACTTCGGTCCAGAACTGTCCGGTGACGGTCACACCCTATAAATCGGTGTCCCTCCGTGGCAGTCGCTCGTGAAGCGCGGCGCGTCGAAGCCGAAGATCGTCCTTGCGTACTCCGGAGGGCTCGATACCTCCGTCGCGATTCCTTGGCTCAACGAGAAGAAGGGGGCGGAGGTCGTCGCCGTGACCGTCGACGTCGGCCAGCCGGTCGACCTCGAGAAGGTCCGTGCGAAAGCCAAGGCCTCCGGGGCCGTTCGGGCCTATGTCGCCGATGCGAAGAAGGAGTTTGCCGAAGAGTTCATCGCGCCCGCGCTCCGGGCGAACGCCCTCTACGAGGGGATCTACCCGCTCAGCACCGCGCTCGCCCGACCGCTCATCGCTCGCCACCTGGTCGAGGTCGCGCGGAAGGAAGAGGCAGGATACGTCGCCCACGGGTGTACCGGAAAGGGGAACGACCAGGTCCGGTTCGACCTCTCCACGACCAGTCTCGCTCCCGAGCTCGAGGTCGTCGCTCCCGCGCGGGAATGGGGGATGAGTCGGGAGGACGAGATCGCGTTCGCCCGGGAACACGGCATCCCGGTCGAAGCGACGAAGGCGTCCCCCTACAGCACCGACGAGAACCTCTGGGGCCGTTCCGTGGAGTGCGGGATCCTCGAGGACCCCGCCGTCGAGCCGCCCGAGGAGGCCTACGGATGGACATGCGCGCCCTCGGATGCCCCCGCGAAGCCCGAGTACGTCAATATCACCTTCCAGCAGGGGATCCCGGTCGCGGTCAACGGACGTCGAGCTCCGCTTCACGAGCTCATCGCCACGCTCAACCGGACGGCCGGAGCTCACGGAGTGGGTCGGATCGACCATCTCGAGTCCCGGGTGGTCGGGATCAAGTCCCGGGAGGTCTACGAGTGCCCGGCCGCGGTGGTCCTCATCGCCGCGCACCAGGCCCTTGAGGCCCTCGTCCTTCCCCGGGACCTCCTGGACTTCAAACGGTCCGTGGACCAGCGCTACGCCCTGCTCATCTACGATGGACTCTGGTTCACGCCGCTCAAGGCGGCGCTCGACGCCTTCGTCGCGTCCACCCAGGAACGCGTGAGCGGGGAAGTCTCCATGAAACTCTACAAGGGGTCGGCCCACGTCGCCGGGCGGCGTTCTCCGCTCGCGCTCTACCAGGCTGCGCTCGCCACCTACTCGTCCGGGGACGAGTTCCGCCGGCAGATGGCGGAGGGATTCATCTACGTCTGGGGGCTCCCGACGCGGACCTGGGCCGCGGTAGGCTCCCGCGCTTCTCGAGTGGCAATCTCCCCCCCCGATTCGCCGTCCTGAACTCCGACTGGGTACATCGATCCATGACCGAATCCCCTGCTCTTCCGTCCTACGTTCTCACGCCCCAGGCGGGGTTCCTCGCGTCGCTGGGTGTCGACCGATCGCTCGCCCGATACGACCTTGCGGGGTCGGTGGCGCACGTGGAGATGCTTGGCCACGCGGGACTCCTCTCCGCGGCCGAGACCCAAACCCTGACCTCGGGACTCCGAACGATTGGCCGGGAGATCGCCGTCGGGTCGTTCCCCTGGCGTGAGGAACTCGAGGACGTGCACACGAACATCGAGAGTCGACTCACCGACCTCGTCGGGGCCGTGGGAGGGAAGCTCCATACCGCCCGCAGCCGCAACGACCAGGTCGCTCTCGACGAGCGACTCTACCTTCGGGCGGCCGTCCAGCAGGTGGCGACCGCGCTGGCGCACCTCGAAGAGCTCCTTCTCGCGAAGGCCGGCGAGGAGTCGTCCACCCCGATGCCGGGCTATACGCACCTCCAGCGGGGTCAGCCGGTCACCGTGGCGCACCTATTGCTCGCCCACTTTTGGCGGTTCGACCGGGACCTCGACCGTCTGTTCGCGACCGTCCAGCGTTCCAACGTCTCCCCCCTCGGCGCGGGAGCTCTCGCCGGCTCCACGCTCCCGATCGACCCCGCCTTCGTGGCAGGTCGATTGGGGTTCGACCACGCGTTCGAGAACTCGATGGACGCGGTCAGCGACCGCGACCCGCTCGCCGAGTTCCTGTTCGACCTTGCCCTCCTCGCGGTCCATGCGAGCGCCCTGGGCGAGGAGGTCGTACTGTTCGCTACGAAGGAATTCGGATTCCTCGAGCGTTCTCCCGCACTCGGCTCGGGCAGCAGCCTGATGCCTCAGAAGCGGAACCCGGACGTGGCCGAACTGGTCCGCGGAAAGGCGGGCCGAGCGATCGGCGACTTGGTCTCCCTCCTTACGACGCTGAAGGGGCTGCCCCTCACGTACGACCGCGACCTCCAGGAGGACAAACCCGCGGTGCTCGACGCCGTGCAGACCTTGACCGGGGTGCTGAACGCGCTCTCCGGGATGGTCCCTGGGCTCGCGTTCGACCGCGCTCGACTTCGTTCCGCGGCCGCGGACCCGGAGCTCTACGCGACGGACCTCGCCGAGCGGCTGGTCGCTCACGGCGCCCCCTTCCGCAACGCCCACGAGGCCGTGGGACGCCTCTACGCGGCCGGCCCGGTGGACGCGGTGGCCGTCGAAACGAGCCTCCCTTCTCTCGGCCCCGAGGCGAACGGCCTTCTCGACCCGGCCGCGGCGTTGGAGCATCGCTCCTCGCCGGGCGGGCCTGCTCCTCAGCAGGTCGCTCGCCAACTCGCCTCCGCCCGCTCGCGCCTCGCGGCACGGCGGACCTCCCTCTCCTCGCTCGACCAGAAGGTCGGGCTCGTCGAGGAGCTGCTCGAAGAGGAACGAAAATGACGAACTGCCCAGTGTGTGACGCCGCCGTAGCGAACAAGGGAATGGTATTGGGTGAGATCTTCTCCTGCCCGGATTGCGGGACGGAGCTCGAGGTCCTCGGCAACGCACCGTTCTCCGTCCAGCCCGCCCCGAAAGAGGCCGAGGACTGGGGTGAGTAACGGGGTCCGGCTCGGGGTCTTCTACACGATCATCCGCCCCGAGGAAAAAGCGATCCTCGCGGCGGCGGAAGCCCGTGGGATCCCGGTCACCCGATTCGACGATGGTGAGGTCACCTTTGGCCTCGAACCGCCGGCCGGCCTCCCCGACGTCGTCCTCAACCGATCGGTGAGCCACACCCGTTCGCTCTACGCGGTCCATTGTTTCGCCCACTACGGCGTTCCGACCGTGAACGACCCGGCCGTCGTCGAGCTCGCTGGGGACAAGGTCCTCTGCTCTCTTCGACTGGCCGAGCACCACATCCCGACGCCGCGGACCGTCGTCGCGCTCTCCCCGGAGGCCGCGATGAGCGCGATCGAGCAGATCGGCTACCCCGCGGTCCTCAAACCGGCGGTGGGGTCGTGGGGTCGGTTGATGGCGAAGGTCGACAACGCGGAGGACGCGCTCCAGATCCTCGAGCACAAGAGCGCTCTCTCCTCGCCGATCCACTCGGTGTTCTACGTCCAGGAGTACGTCCCGAAGCCCGACCGGGACCTCCGAGTGTTCGTCGTCGGGGACGAAGCGGTCGCGGCGATGTACCGCCGCTCGGCGGAATGGCGAACCAACGCCGCCCGCGGCGGGGCGACCGAGGCGGCGCCCCTCTCACCGGAGCTCACGGAACTCGCCGTGAAGGCCGCGAAGGCGGTCGGCGGCGGCGTGCTCGCGGTCGACCTGATGGAGTCCCCGTCGGGTCTCGTGGTCCACGAGGTGAACCCCACCCCCGAGTTCAAGGCGCTCAGCGCCGCGACCGGCGTGGACATCGCGGGTCGGATCGTCGACTACTCCGTCGGGGTAGCCCACCGATGAAGGTCGCGATCGTCGGCGGCTCCGGGTACGTGGGCGGGGAGCTCCTTCGCCTCCTCCTCCGCCACCCGGACGTCGAAGTGGTCCAGGTCACGTCGGATTCCATGGCCGGTAAACCGGTCGGGAAGGCGCACCCGAACCTGCGCAAGGCGACCGCCCTCACCTTCTCGCCTCACGCCGAGGTCCAAGGCGCGGAGGCGACGTTCGTCGCCACGCCTCACGGAGAGTCGATGGCCCGGATGCCCGCCCTGCTCGCGTCGAACGAGTTCGTGGTCGACCTCTCGGCGGATTTCCGCCTCAAAGACCCCGCCGTCTACGCGGAGTACTATCCCTCTCCCCACGTCCACCCCGAACTGCTCGCCGAGAGCGTCTATGGTCTTCCCGAACTTCACCGGGCCGAGATCAAGAGGGCGCGACTGATCGCGGTCCCCGGGTGCGTCGCCACGGCGTCCATCTTGGCCCTCAAACCTCTCGCCGATCGTGGGCTCATCGCCGGACGGCCGGTCGTCGTCGATGCGAAGAGCGGCTCCTCGGCGAGCGGCCAGGACGCCGGCCCCGCAGGACGGCATGCGGAGCGCTCCGGCGTGATGCGGGCCTACGCCCCCGCCGGCCACCGTCACACCGCCGAGATCGAGCAGGAGACCGGAGCGCGCATCGCGCTCTCGTGCCACGCGGTCGAGGCGGTCCGCGGAGTCCTCTCGACGTCGCACGTCTTCACCGGTCGACCGGTCGATGAAAAGGAGCTTTGGCGAGCGTACCGCGCAGCGTACGGCGAGGAGCCGTTCGTTCGGATCGTCCACGAGTCGGACGGGATCCACCGCGAACCCGAGCCGAAGATGCTCGCGGGAACGAACTTCTGCGACGTGGGGTTCGCCGCCGACCCCCACGCGGAGCGGGTCGTCGCCCTCGCGGCGCTCGACAACCTCATGAAAGGGGCCGCCGGAAACGCGGTCCAGTGCTACAACGTCCGTCGGGCCCTCCCCGAGACGACCGGACTCGAGTTCCTCGGTCTCCACCCGCTCTAGGGACGCTCGATGACGATCGTCGTGAAGGTGGGCGGCGCCGTCGGGAACGCGATCGGGCCGGTGCTCGGCGACCTCTCAACGCGGACGGACTACGTCCTCGTCCACGGCGGTTCGAAGGAGGTCGACCGGATCGGCGAGGAGCTCGGCCGTCCGGCCGAGTACTACACCTCACCGAGCGGGGTCGTTTCCCGGCGCAGCGACCCGGCCCACCTCGAAATCGTCGTCCTCGCGCTGGCCGGCAAGGTCCAGACCGAGATCGTCGCCGGGTTCGCGAAGCTCGGAGTCCGTGCGGTCGGGCTGTCGGGCGTGGACGACCGGCTCCTGCTCGCCCGCCGCAAGGAGGGAACGCGGGCGGTCGTGGACGGACGGACCGTGCACCTGACCGACGACCTCTCGGGAAGCATCGAGCGCGTCAACGACCGCCTCCTCCGCCTTCTTCTCGGGGCCGGGATCGTTCCGGTGGTCGGTCCCCCGGGCGTCACGGCGCGGGGCGAAATCGTGAACGTGGACGCCGACCGCGCCGCGGCCTCGGTCGCGGCGGCCCTCCACGCCGAGGCGCTGATCCTCCTCACCAACGTCCCCGGTCTCCTGCGGGACATCGACCAACCATCCTCGCGGATCGACCGGGTATCCCGTCAGGACCTCGATACGGTCATGCCGTTCGCCAAGGGGAGGATGCGAAAGAAGCTCCTCGCCGCCCGCGATGCGCTCGAAGGCGGGGTTTCAAAGGTGGTGATCGCCTCGTCGGACGTGCCGTCGCCGGTCTCCGAGGCGCTCGCCGGGCACGGCACGGTGGTCGAATGACTTCCCCCCCAACGCCTGCGACCGTCCCGCGAGAGTTCGCGGCTCCGACGATGCCCCGACCGATCATCGTACGAGGCCGCGGCGCGAAGCTCTGGGACGCCGAGGGTCGGGAGTACATCGACCTCGGGGCGACCCACGGTGTGGGAAACCTCGGCGCGAGCCATCCGGAGGTGGTTCGGGCGATCGAGCGACAGGCCCGGGAGCTCCTCTACCTCGGAAGTGGCTACGGGAACAGTGTCCGCAGCGAATTTCTCGAGCGGTTGCTTGCTCTCCTTCCCGGCTCTTTCGGGAGCGTCTTCCTCTCGAACTCGGGCACGGAAGCGGTCGAGGCAGCGCTCAAGGTCGCCCGTTCGGCGACCGGCCGACCGAAGGTGGTCGCCGCGATGCGCGGCTTCCACGGCCGTACCCTGGGAGCGCTGAGCGCGACGTGGCGGCGCGACCTGCGGGAGCCCTTCGAGCCGTTGGTGCCCGGTTTCGTCCACGTTCCGTTCAACGACGTGCCGTCCCTCGAGTCGGCGGTCGACGAGCAGACGGCGCTCGTGTTGCTCGAACCGGTCCAAGGCGAGGGGGGCGTCCATGTGGCCACGAAAGAGTATCTCAAGGCAGCCCGGGCCGCGGCCGACCGTAGCGGTGCGCTGCTCGCGTTCGACGAGGTACAGACGGGTCTTGGCCGGACGGGGCGGATGTTCGCCTTCGAGCACTTTGCCGTGGTGCCCGACCTCCTGATGCTCGCGAAGTCTCTCGCGGGGGGCCTTCCGATCGGCGCCACGGTCGTGGCGAGCGAGGTCGTACCGCGCTTCCGCGGGAGCCATCACTCGACCTTCGGCGGCAACCCGTTGGTCTGCGCCGCCGGGATCGCGGCCCTCGACGTCCTCGTTCGCGAACACCTTCCCGAACGGGCCGAGCGGCTCGGAGCCCGAGGTCAGGAGCGCCTTCGCCTCCTTCCGCCCGAAAAAGTCCGGGAGGTCCGGGGCCTCGGCCTCATGTTCGGCGTGGAGTTCCGGGAGAAGGTGGCTCCCTACCTCGCTGCGCTCGAGTCTCGGGGCTTCCTCGCGATCTCGGCGGGCACGACCGTCCTCCGTCTGTTGCCCCCCCTCGTGATATCGGACGAGGAGTGGGACGCCGGGCTCGCTGCGATCGGTGAGGTGGTCCGCGGTGGATGAGCTCGCGCTGCTCGAGCGTCTCGTGCGCGCGTACAGCCCCTCCGGCGAGGAAAGCCGCGCGGTCCGCGAGTTCGTCCGGGTGGCGCGCGAACTCGGTTACACGACCCGGGTCGACGCAGTGGGCAACGGATTCGCCCGGGTCGGCCGGGGTCGACCCCACGTGGTCTTTCTGGGCCATATCGACACCGTGGAGGGCCGGCTTCCCATCACGCGGCGCGCCGGCCGTCTCCACGGACGGGGAACGGTCGACGCGAAAGGCCCGCTTGCGGCCGCGCTCCTCGCGGGCCGGGACCTCTCGAGCGAGGGGCAGTTCACGGTCATCGCGGCGGTGGGCGAGGAGTCGGACAGCCGAGGCGCCCGTCACCTCGTTCGTCGGATGCGGCCGGACGCGGTGATCGCCGGCGAGCCGAGCGGCTGGGAAGGGGTCACGATCGGCTACAAGGGGGAGCTCCAGCTCGAACGGGCGTTTCGCGGCCGTCGGACGCACTTCTCCTCCCCCTACCCTACGACGGTCGACCGGGCTCTCGAATGGATCGGTGTCGTCCGAACGTTCGTGGGGGCTCGTTCGAAGGATTCGCCGTTCCGATCCCTGACGTCGAAGGTCGTTGAGATCGAGGGGCTCCGTCGAGGCGACGAGGAATCGGCCCGGGTCGTAGTCGATTTCCGGTTGCCCCCCGGTCTTTCGACGTCCGCCCTTCTTGGGGCCCTTCCGTCAGCACCCGATTCGCCCCCACCGCGAGTGCGGATTCGGGTCGAGCCGATCGAGGTCGAACGGACGAATCCGGTCGTCGCGAGCCTCGTGGAAGGGGTTCGCGTTGCGGGAGGCCGCCCCACGCTGTGGCGCAAGGCCGGCACTTCGGACCTGAACCTGGTGGTGCCGGTCTGGAAAGTCCCGGGTGCCGCCTATGGCCCCGGAGAAGCCCGGCTCGACCACACCAACCAAGAGTCCATTTCGAGGGCGGAGCTGCGACGGTCCGTCGAGGTCCTACGGGTGGCCGTTCACCGCCTCCTCTCCTCAGGCAGCCTTCGATGACGGCTTATGGGTCTCGGCCCAAGGGCGTTTGCATGACAGTCATGAGTATGTTCCATGAGTCATGTCTATCTAAATGAATACTCAACTCGAGTCCGCCCGCTCCGTAGGAGGGTGGCGGGCCCGAGGGGACTCATGCGATGCTTTCGGCGGTAGCATGCGTCGGACTGTCGAGCAGACTCCCACGAGGATTCCGTTCGACGTCCCGCGATCCGTGCCGCGCGGATTACTCCGATGCATCCGGATAGCGAGCCCGTCGGAGCTTTGCCACGAGTCCAGGAAGGTCATCGCTGAGGAAGCCCCAGATTCTCTCAGCTTTCACTTCCGGGTACTCGTGAACGAGGTCATTCCGCAAGCGGTCGAGAGCATCCCAAGGGAGGAGGGGATTCGCGTTCCGGAACGGTCGACCGAGCTTTGTCGCTGTCTCGGTGAAGTGCAGAATCCTCAGTTCGACGGCGTCACGAATCTCGGGCGACCGGATATCGAAGAAAGTCGCCTTCCCGCGAGCCGCGTACCGCTCGGCGGCCCCCGCTTCCCGGAGCACTCGATCGACCAGACGGCGAGCCCGGGCCTCCGACTCCTTCACAGCGGTATCGCCTCGGCCATGACCTGGGGTCGGATCGACCACGGGAGGCTCCCTTCCTCGACTACATCCACCGGACGACCCAGGAGCCTGCCCAACTCGGTTTCCAGGCGAGCGACGTCAAGAAGCGAGGCCCCGGGAAGGTCATCGACCAGCAAATCCACGTCGCTACGCACGTTGGCGGCCCGTCGCCGAACCGAGCCGAACACCCGGACCCGCTTCGCGCCGTACTTTCGCGCTAGCGTGAGGACGCGGGTACGGTGAGGGCCAAGGATCTCCAGAATCCCCAACTCAGTTCCGATAGCCGTCGCGCGGACCTTGGGGGCATCCCACAGCCGTGACTTGCATCGCGGGCACATCCGCACCGGCAACCGCCGTGGCGTCCACGTATAGATGCACCTGTGGCAGTGGAGCTCCGGAAGTTGTCGCATCGCAAACGCCCACGTAGTAGAGCAGATGTGCGGATATCAAACTTACCTAGATGACTCAGGTCTCAACGTAAGTACATGCCGAATGCGTAACGGGAGCTGAGGGTGATCCCGACGAAGCGCGGGCCATGAGCAAGACTGTTTCTGGGAGATTCAGAAGCCCGTTGGTCCCGCGAACCCGGGCAACCGGCTACCGACGTTACGATTGCCACGGGCCCGAGGGGATTCGAACCCCTGACCTTGCGGTTAAGAGCCGCCTGCTCTACCGAGCTGAGCTACGGGCCCAAGAGCGGGGCGGCCCGACGAGAACTCAAGAGATAAAACCTCGCGGCCGAGCTTCGGCTCGCGGCCTCTCCCGCTTCCCCTCTTATGTAGGCACGCGGGGTTCCATCGGGGTGACCATGCACGTCGCGTCGGTCCGGCTGGACGAGATGGAGCTACTGCTCGTCGAGCCGTTCGAGACAAGCTTTGGCGTCGAGCGACACCGCCGATTCCTCTTGGTCCACGTGACGACCCGGTCCGGGGAGGAAGGCTGGGGGGAGTGCGCCGCGGCCGTCGACCCGCTCTACTCCTCCGAGAGCATCGCGACCGCTCGATGGATGATCTCGGAGCGGCTGATCCCTCTCCTCTTTCGACTGCGGTCCCTGAGCCCCGAAACCTTCCTCCGCGAGGCAGAAAGGTTCCGGGGCCATCCGATGGCGAAGGCCGCCGTAGAGCTCGCGCTGCACGATGCCCGGGCTCGGGTCGAGGGGACCTCCCTCTCCCGAGCCCTCGGGGGCCGACGGAGCCGCGTGCGGGTCGGCGTGAGCGTCGGGATCCAGCCGACGGTCCCGAAGCTCGTGGACCGCGTCGGTCGATATCTCGACGCGGGCTACGGCCGAATCAAGCTCAAGGTACGCCCCGGCTGGGACGCGTTGCCGGTGGGCGCGGTCCGCCGGGAGTTTCCCGACGTCGAGATCTGGGTGGACGCGAACCAGGCGTACCCCGTCCGGGCGGGGAAGGAGATCCGGCGATGGGCCGAGCGGTACCGGGTCGCTCAGGTCGAGCAGCCGTTCCGAGAACGCGCCATCCGCGCGCATGCCGAACTGGCGCGGGGAGCGCCCTTCCGGGTCTGTCTCGACGAATCGATCGTAGACGCGTCCTCGCTCGACGATGCCCTGGACGCTCACGCGCTCACGAGCCTCAACGTGAAGGTGGCGCGCGTCGGTGGCCTCTCGGTGGGCGCGGCCCTCGCCCAGCGCGCCGCACGCGAGCGGGTCCCCTCGTGGATCGGAGGGATGCTCGAAAGCGGTATCGGACGGGCGCACAACGTCGCCCTCGCCTCCACGGCGCCGTTCGTCCTCCCCGCGGACCTCTCCGCGAGCGACCGCTACTATCACGAGGACCTTACCGACCCGCCGTTCGTTCTCGGACCTGGCAGCACCCTCGAAGTTCCGCGGGGGCCGGGGATCGGTGTCGAGGTCGTCGAACGAACGCTTCGACGCCACCGTAAGGCGTCGCGGACGTTCCGCCCCTAAAGGACCCTGGGTTGCGCCCCGCTAGCGGATCCGCTCGAGCGCGGCGCCGACCATGAGAGGGAAGAGGACCGTGACGTCGCCGGTCACGGTCGTGTGACGGGCCGTCGCCTTCACCTTTCCCCACGAGACGGCCTCCCGGGTCCGTGCGCCCGAAAGACTTCCGTCCCATTCGACCGCGGTCGTGAGGTAGAGCGCGGCGTCGAGGCCGTCGCGGAACTGGTTCCACCAGATCGTGTGGTGCTTCGAGATCCCTCCCCCGAGCATCACCGCGCCGGCGCGCTTCGCGCCGTAGACGAGGTCCGAGAGGAGCTGCTCGTCCGAGAGGAGGTCGAACGAGAGGGTCCGGTGGTCCTGCCAATAGAGCCAAACCTGCGAGCCCACCGCCCCGTCCGTGATCCCCGGGACGATCACCGGCACCTTCCGTTCGAATGCGGCCCGCAGGATGCTCGACCGTTCCTTCGCGGGGATCGACTCGCCGATCGCGGCCGAGAGGGCCCGGGTCGAGAGCGCCCGCGTGCCCGCGGCCCACAGTCGGTCGAGGACCTTCCGCATCTTCGTCTCGACGATCGCACCGTAGTTCGCCTCGGGGATCACGAGGTTCCCGAGCCGGTAGAGGTGGCGGCGGTGAAGGGCCGCGTCGTCGAGGTCCCACTCCCCATGGTAGTACGGCCGGAACGACCGGGCGAGGTCGTGGTCGAGGGTGCCGCAGGTGGTGATGACGGCGTCCACGTACCCCTCCCGGACGAGCGTGGCGAGGACACCGCGGGTGCCGGTCGCGACGATGTCGGCCGGGAACGAGAGGAACCGGGTCATCTCCCGGTCGGAGAGGATTCGGGCGAGCAGGTCGACGCCGGTCGCGACCTCCTTCGCGCTGAAGCCCCCGCCGTTTTCGAGCCGTCGCACGAGCGTGTCGAGCGAGGGAGCGTCGTCGATCCGGACGTCCTCGACCTTGCGGGCCATGTCCCGGGGGAGTCGAGGGCGGTTAAAGCGCTCCCGTGAGACCGAGCGTCACCGAATGGAAGAGGAGGAGGTAGACCACCGCGTAGCCGACGAGCGCGCCGCCGTTCAAGAGCGGGAGGCCCGCCTGGGGGTTCCCCCGAAGCACGAGGCGCATCAAAATCCCGTAGCCGAAGAGCGAGCCGACGAGGGCTCCGAGCGCCGCCCAGAGGTTCGCGCCGAGGCCGAGGACGTGCGGCGCGGTCGGAAGCCAGACGAACGCGGAGACGACCAGGGTTCCCGGGATGACGACGTCTCCGAGCCCCATGAAAAGCGCCGCGCGCTCCTCGGCGGGTTGGCTTCGCTGTTCGACCAGCGTCGGCGCTTTCGTGTAATCGTAGTTCGTGGAGTCGGGCATCACCATCAGGATCGGGAGCTTCATGTCGACGACGATGTCGGCCAGCGAGACCATGTGCTTCGTCCGGTAGACGGCGATCGCGTCGTAGATCATCAGGGCGATGAGCAGGATGAACGCCGGCAGGATGCCGAAGGAGATCCCCAGGATCGCGATGAGCGAGCCCGCGGCGAGGAAGCCGACCAGGTCGACGATGTACCACTGCGGCTCCACGAGGAGCGCGAAGTAGAGCCCCGCGCTCACGACCGCGGCGTAGATGAGCGCGGGCTGGAACACGAACTCGGCCGGGTAGGGAGGCAGGAGGAACGAGCCGGTCGGCAGGACCGAGAACGTCGCGAACAGCGTGACGTAGAGCGCGCCCGCGATCCCGAGCAGGATCACGTGGCGCAGAGCCGCGACGCCCCCGCGCTGGCGCGCGAAGAACAGGATGAACAAGGGCGCCACGACGATGACGACCAGGATGAAGATCGGCGCCGTGGGGCTCTGGGGGTTCGAGGAGGAGGAGAGCCCGGCCGACCGGAACGGGTCGGCGAGCGCCAGGGCGACCGTCTGGGCTCCGACGTAGAGGCCGAGGAGGCCCAACCAGCGGAGGCTCCGCATGGCCCGTTACGGCTCGACCACGGCGTACGCGTTGTTGCCGAGCACCTTCGTGATCTTCGCCTTCACCGACATGCCGCGCTGGTTCGCTCCCGTGACGAAGATGACAAAGCCTTCCTTCTTGGCGACGCCGTCGCCGCGCCGTCCGACGTCCTCGATCGTGAGATGGTAGACCTCGCCGACCACGACCGGGGTCTTCGGCTTCTCGGGGGTGACGACCTTGCGGACCGTCACGGGCCGCTGGGCGCCGCACGCCTCGCAGACGAGCAGCGTGAGCCGTCCCTCCTTCTGGAGGTGGGTGTCCGGCCGCTTGCACTCCGAGCAGATCACGTACTTCACGGTGTAGTCGCGGAGGCGGGCCGAGATCTGGTCCTTCGCGAGCCGGGACTTCAACACCCCCCGCGGGAGGTCGAGGACGCCCGGGCAGCCGAACTCCTTCGCGAGGAACCCGATCACGTGGGCGGGCTCGCGTCGGAGCACGCCGGTGATCTCCTGGAAGTTGCGGATCACCGTGTTCTTTCCGTCGGTCATCACGTCCGGCTCGGGGACCTGGAAGCGCTCGCCGCCCGTGCGGACCGGCGGCAGTTTCTCGTGCGCGCGCGCCAGAAGGGCCTGGTACGACTCCATCGGATACGTCACGACCGAGCGAGGGAGTAAAAGGCTATCCGCTCAGGCGTGGGGAGGTCCGAACCCGTTCAGCGCGTCCAGGACGCGGGCGAGGTTGCGTTCCGCCACGACCGCCGTCGCCGCTCGGCGAACGTCCTCGTCCTCGGGCAGGAAGGCGACCCCGACCCGGCTTCGCCGGAAGAGGCCGACATCGATCTCCGAATTCCCGACCGACGCCGTCTCGCCCGGAGTCACCCCGAGCTGATGCTGGAGGCCCGCGAGCACGCCTTCCTTTCCGTGGATCGGGACCCGGACGATCCCTTCTCCGGTGAGGCGCCCGTCCGCGTCGACGCGAAGGCCGTTCGCGAGTGCGACCTCGATCCCGAGCTCCCGCGCGATCCGGCGAGCGAGGATGTCGAGACCGCCGCTCACGATCGCCGTTCGGGCCCCGAGGGCATGGATGCCGTCGATCAGCGTCTCCGCCCCGGGCATGAGGGGCACCGGCGCCAGGATCCGCTCGAGGTCGAACACCGTGAGCCCCGGGGCGTGCCGCTTCCAGATCCGCACGTCGCTGCGGATGAACTCCTCGTCATCGATCTCGTTCGCGAGGAAGCGACGCAGCCCCTCGTCGTTGCGGTCGCCGAAATGCTGGTGGACGACGTGCCACGAGCTCGAGACGTCGACGAGCGTTCCGTCCATGTCGAGCGCGACGAGCCTAAGCACGTTCGCCCCGGGCGATCCGGTCGGCCCGGTCGAGGACCCGGTCCGGGGGTCGGACCGCCCAGGCCGCGAGGTTCTCGTCGATCTGCTCGGGACGGCTGGCCCCGATCACCGGGGCCGCGCCCATCTTGCGCAACCAGTGGAGCGCGATCGACCCGAGCGGCACGTGATTGTCGCTCGCGAGGTCGCGCAGCGCCCGACCCCGCTCGAGCATCTCGGGAAGGATGTCCGGCTCGAAGAGCCGGTGAGCGAACTGTCGGACCTCCCGGGGGACCTTCGCTCCGTCGAGGTAGCGTCCGTGCAGGAGCCCGCGTGCGAGGGGGGTGTACGCCTCGATGAGGATCCCATGCGAGCGGCAGTACTCCTGGACCGGGTCGACGTCGTCCCGCAGGAAGAGGTTGTAGCGCAGCTGGTTGACCGCGATCCTGGCCTCGCTCAGGTGGCGGGCCGCCTCCTCGAGCTCCTCGACCGAGAAGTTGGAGACCCCGATCGCGTGGATCTTCCCTTCCTTCCAGAGCGCCTCGAGGGCCGGCATCGTCTCCGCGAGCGGGACGCGGGCGTCCGGCCCGTGGATGAGGTAGAGGTCGACCGAGCGGCGCGCCAGTTTCTCGAGACTCCCGATAAGGGCGGCGCGGACCTGAGCGGGACGCAGGTGCTCCCAGGCGACCTTCGTCACGACGTAGGCGTCGGGAGCCGCCCCCGGAGCTCGGGCGAGCACCTCGCCGAGAATGCGCTCCGACCGCCCGTTCCCGTAGACCTCCGCCGTGTCGAACCATCGGATTCCCCGCTCGTAGGCGCGGCCGATCGTCGCCTTCGTGCGCGCCTCGTCCTCGGGCGTCCAGCGGCCGAGACCCCAGAGTCCGAGCCCGAGCGCGGGGTGCGGACGCCCCCCGCCCGCGAGCTCGATCGTCTCGATCTCGACCCCTGGCGGGGCGACGGTCGCGGCCGCGCGCTTCTTCGCCTTCGGTCGGGGTTTCGTCGCACGGGAGGCCCGGGAGGTGGGGGTCATGGTACGGCGGACGACGAGCCGTCCTGCTTCAAGTGTTCGTCGATACGACGGACCCGTTCGGCGAGCTCCGCGGCCTTCTCTTCCGCCTCCCGGACGACGTCGGGCGGTGCGTGCCCCCGGAACCCCGGGTCGGCGAGTCGCGCCCGGGTCTTCTCGAGCAGCCCCGAGAGCTTCTCCCGTTCCCGCAGGAGCGCCTCCGCGGTGGCGCCGGAGGCGACCGGCCGTTCGAGGAAACATTCGCCGAACGCCGCGACCCGACGACCGGTCCCGTTCGGCAGTTCGTCGCCTTCGCCGAGGAGAACGAGGGAACTGACGCGCGCGAGCCGCTCGACCGTCTCCCGTTCGTTCGAGAGCACCCTCGCGACCTCGGGTCCGCTCGGCCGGACCCACGCCTTCGGGGTCGTGTCGACGGGTACCTTCTCTTCGGCCCGCAGGTTCCTCAGGAGCCGTACGGTCTCGAGCACGGGCTCCATCTCGAGCTCGGCGGCGGGGTCGGAGAGGGCTTCCTGCGGGCGCGGCCACGGTGCCGAGGCGAGGAGCGAATCCGGGTGCGGAAGGGCATGCCACAGCTCTTCCGTCACGTGGGGAACGAACGGGTGGAGCAGCCGCAGCGAGCGCTCGACCACGAACAGGAGCGTCGCGGAAGCTTCCCGCCGCGCAGTTTCGCCTCGTCGCCCGAGAAGCGACTCCTTCGCGATCTCGACGTACCGGTCGGCGAGGTCGTGCCAGAGAAAGTCGTAGAGGGTTCCCGCGGCCATCGTGAACCGGAACTCCGCGATCGCCCGGTCGACCTCCTCGACCGCACGATGGTAGCGAGAGAGGACCCAGCGGTTCTCGAGGGCGGTGGTGGCGGAGAGGGTCGGAGGCCCGGACGGCGGAGGGGTTCCGGGAGGGACGAACGAGAGGCTAAACCGCACGAGGTTCCAGACCTTCGTGAGGAAGTTCCGGCCGCCGTCCAGCGCCGACGCGCCGAACGGCCCGTCCTCGTCGGTCGGGTTCGGGAAGACGAGCGCGAAGCGGAGCGCGTCCGCGCCGCGCTCGCGAATGAGGTCGAGCGGGTCCGGGGAGTTCCCGAGATGTTTCGACATCCGACGGCCTTGCTCGTCCCGGATCATCCCCGTGAAGTACACGTCGGAGAACGGTCGGGCGTCCCGGAAGTAGTAGCCGGACATCATCATCCGGGCGACCCAGAAGAACATGATGTCGCGGCCCGTGACGAGGACGTTCGTCGGGTAGTAGTGCGCGAGGTCGGCGGTCGGCTCCGGCCAGCCGAGCACCATGAACGGCCAGAGCCACGATGTGAACCACGTGTCGAGAACGTCCGGGTCGGGCTCGAGGTCGGCGGACCCACACTGGTCGCAGACGGTCGGCGGTTCGACCGAAACGACCTCGTGGCGACAGGCC
>Ga0187784_10000171_pt1 | contig 43009 bp, 33 predicted proteins | sample 1015_SJ02_MP15_2_FD_132964 | JGI IMG/M metagenome (GOLD analysis project Ga0187784, IMG submission 132964) | Tropical peat soil microbial communities from peatlands in Department of Meta, Colombia - 1015_SJ02_MP15_20_MG | ecosystem: Environmental > Terrestrial > Soil > Wetlands > Peat | place... | reverse complement strand
GAACATCATGGGCATCCAGCCGCTGATGGCGGCGATCAGGGCGTAATCAAACCTGAAATACCATGCCCCCTCGCCAAGGGCGCTAAATCTACCTTCCCGCAAAGCGTTTTGACACGACCAAGATCCAATTCGGACATGAACGGTTCGTGCGAGACCGCCGATACAATCGGCTAGTTCCGTTGGGAACTATGCGGCCCGCGCGGGGTTGCCTGAAAATCCAAAGAGAGAAACAGGAGCAGTCGTCATGAACGCTTTGACGGCCGGAACACTTGAAGCCCCCTGCCATTTACCCACGCCGTTGCGTTCGTCCGGAACCGGGACACACTCCAGCCTATTGGTTCATCGACACCCTCCGGCTCGTCCTGGTCGATCGCCGGCAGACCGGCGGGGGGCCACAGCGGCCCGAGACGATTGGGCGCTCTGCCGTCTCGGGATACGCTGAGCGCCCAGCCATTGCTTGAAAGTAGGGAGATCTCTGCCATGTCGCACGTGAAGCAAGCCTCGAAGCGAAGACGTCGGAGCAAAGCGCTACCGGCGTTGGGGGCCGCCGGGCTGTCATTGTCGTTGGCGAGCGGAGCGTCAGCCGCGACGACAGATCCGGTAGCGAGCGCCCAAACGCGAAACGTTGCAGCGAGCCACGAAATCACTCTGCGCGAGGAGGAAATCTTCGAAGCCGGCTTGGCGACTTTTTGTGTCTTCGATAAAGAAAGTCCGCAACTACGGCAGGTGGGCCCGAGAGTTTCCTTCGGCTGCGGCTGCCTTGGCTGCGCCGGCGTCGGCGCTTGCAGCGCCTACTCGGCGGGCGTCGATTATCAGGCATCGACGGTCGGGAGCAATGTCAATCCGCCGCACTATACAGCCAAACCTTCGCACAAAAGACAGCCGCTCAGGTGAGCGAGCGTTACGGAAAACCCTTGTTCGCGTAATTACACCGCGGGCTTTTCTCGATGTCTGGATGCAAAGCCGACGCGGCGGGCTCTGGCCAAGAAACGGCGTTCCCGACCCGATTCAGACCTCGGCGCTACCGTAATTTCCCTTATGTGTAAGTCCTGAATTTCTTGCGGCCTTTCCATGCGCGATGATGAATGCATCGAGAAGATGTGGGCGAAGAAAACGGAGCATATCATGTCGCAAAATTTTCGGAACCCGAAACCGCCTCGTTGCCCGCGCTGCGCACAGTTCATGACGCTTGTTCGGACGACTGAAAGGTTCGGCGGCTTGCCGATGTTACGTACTTTTGAATGCCATCCCTGCGATATGTGTTTTGCCTACGAGGCGGAGCAAAAACTAGCTGCTTGAGTGGCCGCAGCAAACAGCCTTTCGAGAGACTGGACGCTCGCTCGCACGGCAAGGCCGGAAACGGCACGATCGTGCGATCGCCGGGAAGCTCAACGCCGTCCTTGCCGAATGAGGATTTGACGACGCGCCCGGCGCGTGCGTGCCGGCAACGAAGCTCAGGTCCAGCCATCGGAGGCGCCGGCGGGCTCAAGAGCGCCTGCGGCCTCAGCCGATGCCGAATAGGGTGCCGATCGATGGCCGTCGGCGTCGGCCAGTGATGTTGCAAGTCAAGGATCGGCCCCCGTCGTCGCGCCACCCGATAACCGACGCACGCAACGGCAAGCGCCGCAGCCGTCACCACGGCGAGGCTCGGATCAATCCTGGCTTCGAAGCGAAGCCGCTAGCTTGACTCGGAGCCTGGACCTAACACAGTGTCGCTCGTCGAGTGCATGCGCAACCGTTCGAGAACAGGAGGCGACGATGACAGAAGAAAAGAACAAAGCTCGTGGGAGTGTCGATGAAGCGACCGAGCAGACGCTAGATCTCGCTCGTGGGGCAATGGAAAGTTATCTCGATTTCTTTCAAAAGACCATGTTTGCTTCGCCCTGGGCACAAACGGACCTGAACAAGAAAATTCAAAACTATGCCGGTAGAAATCTGGCCGCCACTTTCGAGTATGCGCAGAAGTTGACGAGGGCCAAAGATATGCAAGAGCTCACGCAAATTCAGACCGAGTTCATGCAGGCGCAAATGAAAGCCCTGAGCGAGCAGGCAAAGGATCTCGGCGAAACTGCAATGAAGGCGGCAACGGAAACGTTCAAGGGACGCTCGGTTCCGTGATCTTGGAGATTGCTGCAGCCGCGGCGGGGGCAAGGATCGGCGGCGGCCGCCCGACCGATGATCATGCGGGATTTTGGGCAACTCCGGACACGCGCGTCGTCACGGCCTTGGGCAAAATCGACGTCAATGACCCCAACGGAGAAACAGGGCGCAAAAGACTACGGCGCCTTCGCAGTCAGGTCGATATTAACACGCTTTCCGTCTGTTCCGTTCCATGACGCCGCTATCGCACGAAGATCGGGTGTGATTTTGCCACTATAGACCATATTGATAAAGCCGGCCTTCTGCTCCTGATCGGGAATTTCCGACATGTCGAATGCAAGGCTCCGTGGGTTGATGACTGCGCGGACCTTTGATGAGAAGGTTTTGTTTTTGTCTTTTACGTGAACGAAATATTCCGTTCCCGTGAATTGAACGTCGCCATTTCCGACTACGCGACGATCATTGAAACTAACTGACATGTAATAGGTTTCTGCCGACGGCTGCCAAGTGTATGTGCCCGAAAAAGACGAAGGAAGATTTTTCAATAGCCACTCAGTGTCAGCGGCAAAGCAATTTGAGATAGTCATCAGGATGAGGCTTAAGACAAACAATAGCCTTGCCATGGCGATCCCCGATATTTGAAGGTGACTGAGCGCAAGTATAATCGTATTTCCTGACTCTGTAACTGGGGCAATGGCGCCGACGAGACCGGGCATGATTTGCGCCGCCGCGATGGCGATCGACTGGCCGGCGGGACGCACCGGCTGGCGGAAGATCAGCGTGGCGCGGCGGATGTGCGCGGAAAGCTCGGAGGCGAGCCGCGGCTGGAATTGGGCGGCCCCATCGTTGGCCGGGGCCGCTGAACGTAATGGCCCGTTCTCAGTAGCAGAGCGATACCCAGCGCCAGCCGTGCTTGGTCCATACCCGCTGATAACAGTCGCCGTAGTAATAGTAGTCGTAGGGCTCGATGAAGGCGTAACCCGGGCCGAAGGAGAAGCGTCTGAAATGGTGATCGTGATTGTGGTGGTGCCGGTCCCCAACCCAGTTGCTGTGAGCGGTAGACCCAACCCAATTGCTGTGCGTAGACCATTGACCGCTCGTGACGGCACCGCCGCTCACGTGGCTGCCATGACTGCCATGACTGCCGTGCGCCAGCGCCGGCGAATTGCCGGCGGAACCCACCGCTATTGTCGCGGCGGCGGCCAAGGTTATCGCAATCGAACGCGCCATGATTCGTTCTCCATCGGTTGAGCCCGACCAGCAGCCTGGCCGGATCTACGTCGCCCCGCAAGGCGTCACCGCGGCGGCAAGAAGCCGCCGCGTGCAAGTCTGCGCGGCAAAGCAGAAATGCTCAAATTACTAATGAGTTAGATTCTAACAGATAAGTCAGTTTTCGCCTTTCCGACTTATGCTACGGTTGTTCCCGGTCGATGTGCAATGGAGATCGCGACAATGGCAGGCGCGCGCCGTCGCATTCTCGTCATCGAAGATGATCCGGAGACGGCGCAGCAGCTCGTGGATTTCCTGCAAACGCGCGGTTACGCCGCCGATCTCGCCGCCGACGGCAATGACGGGCTCCGCCTCGGCCAAGCGGCCGACTATGCCGTCATCGTGATCGACCGCATGCTTCCCGGCATCGACGGGATTGCCGTCATCCGCCGCCTGCGCGAGGCCGGCACGATGACGCCGGCCTTGATCATCAGCGCGCTCGGCGAGGTCGACGACCGCGTGCGCGGCTTGCGCGCCGGCGGCGACGATTATCTGGTCAAGCCGTTTGCGTTCGTCGAATTGCTGGCGCGCGTCGAAGCGCTCGCCCGGCGCAGCGTCACTGTCGTCAAGGAGACGGTGTTGCGCGTCGGCGATCTCGAACTGGACCTGGTTTCGCGTACGGCCCATCGCGGCGGCAGGGCGGTGGAGCTGTTGCCGCGCGAATTCCAGGTGCTGGAATATCTGGTCCGCAACGAGGGCCATGTGGTGCCGCGGGCGATGCTCTTGCAGCATGTCTGGGATCTGCATTTCGATCCGACGACCAACGTTATCGACGTCTATGTCGGCCGGGTTCGCCGCAAGGTCGACAACGAGCAGGCTTATCCGCTCATCCATACCGTTCGCGGCGTCGGGTTCTGCGTCCGTGCTCCTCGTTAAGACCCTGCGCTCGTCCACGTTCCGACTGGCGCTGTTGAGCATCGCCGTGTTCGGCGCCGTGGTCATCGGGTCATTCGGTTACGTCTATTGGTCGACCGCTTCCTTCGTCTTGAGCCGATCGGATCGCGCCATCGAGGCGGAGCGTGCGAGCCTGCGCCAGGCCTACGACAGCGGCGGGCGTGACGGCCTGATCGAGGCCATTGCGCAGCGCATCGCCGACGCACGCTCCGACGGCGGCGTTTATCTGCTCGCCGACCCGGCCTACGGCCCGGTCGCCGGTAATCTGAAAGTTTGGCCATCGGAGCTCAAGGGCGCCGCAGGCTGGAGCAAGTTCAGCACCGATGCGTTGCCGGCAAGCCCGGCGGTCGATCGATCGCTGTTGCGGGCGAGCTTCGAAACGCTGCCCGACGGATTCCATTTGTTGGTGGGAAAGGATATCGGCGATCTGGGCCGGTTCGTGAATGGAATCTATGCCGTGCTGGCATTCACGATCCTGTTCGTATTCGTGCTTGCGGCCGTAGCGAGCGTCAGCGTCACGCGGCGCACCGTCGGCAGGATCGAATCGATCAACGCGACCAGCCGCGCCATCATGGACAGCGGCCTCGGCCGGCGCATCCCGCTGCGCGGTACGCAGGACGAATGGGATCAGCTCGCGCACAACCTCAATTCCATGCTCGAGCGCATCGAGGCGCTGATGGCGGAAGTGAAGCAGGTCACCGACAATGTCGCGCACGACTTGAGAACCCCGCTGACGCGGATGCGCGGGCGGCTGGAGAAGGCTTCGCTCGGCCGGCGCGACGCCGATGCCGACCAATCGTTGATCGGCGCCACCATGGCCGACCTCGACGACGTCCTGCGCATGTTCTCGTCGCTGACGCGCATCTCGCAGATCGAGGGGACGAAGCGAACGGCGGCGTTCCGCACGGTGAACCTGGCCGAGATCGCGAGCGAAGTCGTCGAGCTGTTCGATGCCGCCGCGGAGGACAAGGGCGGGCGCATCGAGGTCGTCGACGACAGGCCGGTGCTCATCAGTGCCGACCGCGACCTCTTGTTCGACGCCGTGGCCAATCTGGTCGACAACGCGATCAAGCACGGGCGTGAAGCCGGGCAAGTGACCGTCGCGGTCGAAGGGAATGATGCGGAAGCCGTGATCACCGTCGCCGACGACGGGCCGGGAATACCCGCGGACGAGCATCAGCACGTTTTCAGGCGCTTCTATCGGCTGGAGCGCAGCCGTTGTACGCCAGGCAATGGGCTCGGTCTCAGCCTGGTTGCCGCGGTCGCCCGCCTGCACGGGGCACGGATCGACATGCTGGACAACGCGCCGGGATTGCGAATCGAGCTGCACTTTCCCTCGGCCGGCGAGCGCGGCGCGAACGTGCACGGTGGGGCCATTGCGACGGACGGCCGGCGCCAATGACGGGGCGGCCGCGGTCTCGGCCATGACGGCATGTTGCCTCGGCGCGATGATTTGCTAGACCTCGCGGTGAAAGAGGTCTTGGCGATTCGACAAGAGAGGAGACGCCATGCTGCGCGTCGTTGCCATTGCCGCGATGCTCGCGCTCGCGGCGCCGAACTTGGTCGCGGCCGAGGAACACCGCGAACAGCACAAGCCGCCGCCCGGGCCGCATGGACCGCCGCCCGGGCCGGCGAAACTACCACCCGGCCCGGCGCCGCACGGGCCGCCGCCTCCGCCGCGCGGGCCCGCGCCGATGGCCGCGCCGCATCCCGGCCCCGGCGGACCGGCGCGCCAGTTCAGCTATCACGGCCATCTGATCAATCCGGTGCACGCCGAGCCTTTCGTTTATCCGCCCGGCTGGGCCTATCGGCAATGGGCCATCGGCATGGCCTTGCCGGCGATCTTTTTGACGCAGGTTTATTGGTACGCCGATTGGGCGGCGCTCGGCCTGGCGCCGCCGCGGGCCGGCTTCCAATGGGTGCGCTACGGACCCGACCTGCTGCTGGTCGATGTCAACACCGGCCAGGTCGTGGATGTGGCGTATGGGGTGTTCTACTAGGCGCGCCGTCGTTGCGCGCGCTGAGCCGTCTGCGTGGTGGCCTGCTATGAGTGAAGCGCGCTCAGCAAAAAGAGACCCCGGGACAATGTCCCGGGGTTCTTGCTTCTGCTCTGTCAAGACAAGATCAGTCCTTCGTCATTAGCACGGGCGGTGCCTTGCCCCAATTGGCCCAATCGAACTTATAGTTCACGCCCAGCTTGATGATCTGCTTAGTTGCGCTCTCTGGAGAAGTAAAATTATCGAAAACATCAGGCACGCCAGCAAAACTCGCATTAAAGTGCACGGTTTGCGTCACGAATTGCATGTAATCATATTCCAATTTAACGGTCCAATTCGGCAGGAATATATATTCCACACCTAGCCCGAGCAGGAACCCGGGCAGCGTGGCGCTGCCGGTGGCAACATAGAAATCGTCGGAAGGCTGAGTTTGAGAAAACTTGAAGCCGCCCCACACTGCGCCTATTTTACTGTAGATAAGCGTTTGCTCGAAACCGAGTCCGAAACGGGCTGCGATATCGAAGTCCCAATTGTTTCTCGTAGTGTATTTGACGCCTTCGGTATCGCACGACAGTGGGCCAGAATTGTAACAGGCGGTATTTTGCAGGCTCGACCACATGCCCTCGCCCTCGATACCGACGACGAACGCTCCGCCCCAAACATGCCAGTTAGTCTGATAATTGCAGCCGACCTGCCCGCCGGCTATCCAGCCGGCGCCACGGTAATCGTGGCCATCATAGTCACTGGCCCAAGTGTCACTCATCACGCCGCCACCAAGCTGGGCGCCGATGTAGCAACCCCCCCAAGGGTAGGCCGCCACGGGGGGGCCGGCCTTTACCGGAAGACCGAGATCCGCGGCCGATGCCGCCGAAGCGATGCCGACTGCCGCCGTCGCCGCCATAAGTGAAGCAATTCTACGCATGGATGCCATCCCCCGTTACCCAGAGCGACTTTGATTAGAGTATATCCTCGGCCCTGCCGTGGAAAAATCGCGGTGTTCGTTATCCCCGCCGATTCTTTGCGAACGTTGCAAAAGAGCCACATTGCCGCTCGCTTGAAAAACCCCAGCAATAACAGTAGCGTGAGATTGCCCTGGGCCATGCGCTCATCGGACGCCGAACCGCCGTGCCTGACCGGAGTCCTGTCGGCTCGTAAGCTTGTACGTGCCCTGGCTGCTAATGTGGCCCCCTGTTCGCTTGGCGCATAATCGCCGCACAAAGCTGTAAAGGGTTGCGACATGTGGGCGGTCACGTCCTACTTCAATCCAGCGCGATACAAACGCCGTCTGCAAAATTATCGGACGTTCCGCAAAAAGCTAGCGGCGCCCCTTGTCACCGTGGAGCTTTCCTTCGATGGAGACTTTGAGCTTAAGGATGGCGACGCGGATATATTGATACAGATCTCAGGGGGCGCAGTCGTCTGGCAAAAGGAGCGACTGCTCAATCTTGCCATAAAATCAGTACCGAGCGATGTCGATCGTATTGCGTGGATCGACTGCGACGTCATCTTCGACAGATCCGACTGGTGGAATGCGGCCAAGGCGAAACTCGATACGCTCAATGTCGTCCAACTCTACTCCGATCTCGTCGATCTGAGCCCAGAGCATGATCAACGCGACCATCCTGATGCGGCTCGGCGGCGACAAGGGATCATAAGCTTCATCGAGCAGGACAACCTCAAACCCGCGCAGGTCGGACCGTTGCTGGAAGCGGGACGCGGCGCCGGCGGCAAGAGCATGGGCCTGGCCTGGGCGGCACGGCGGGAGATTGTCGAACGTCATGGGTTATATGACGCGATGATCATAGGGAGCGGCGATCGATTGATGGTTGGCACCCTGTACGGTCAATTCCAGAAGATGAGCGAAGTGTTCGACCTCAACAGCGCGCGCAGAGAGCACTATCTTGGGTGGGCTCGCGATTTTTACCGAGCAGTGGACGATCGCGTCGGCCACGTGCCCGGACGGATATATCACCTCTGGCACGGCGACTTTGCCGACCGCAAAGCGCTGGAAAGGCATCGTTGGCTTGCTGGCTTTGATTTCGGTCCCGATGTCGATCTTATGATCGGCGCCAATGGCGCCTGGCAATGGGCCAGATCGAGACCCGATCTTGAACAACTGATGACAAGTTATTTTGACAGCAGGGCTGAAGACGGGTAGGTGCGCCGTCTCTGATAATATGGACCCTTGCTCGCTTGGTGCAAAATCGCCATACAAAATTGTAAAGGCTTGCGACATGTGGGCGATCACGTCCTATTTCAATCCGGCGCGGTACAAACGCCGCCTGCAAAATTATCGGACGTTCCGCACAAAACTGGCGGCGCCGCTCGTAACCATGGAGCTTTCCTTCGACGGAAACTTTGAACTTAAGGATGGCGACGCGGATATACTGATCCAGATATCCGGGGGAGCTATCGTCTGGCAAAAGGAGCGACTGCTCAATCTTGCCATAAGATCAGTGCCGAGCGATGTAGATAATATTGCGTGGATTGACTGTGATGTCATATTCGAAAGATCCGACTGGCCGGATGAGGCTGAGGCACAGCTCGACAATTTTGAAGTTGTCCAGCTGTTTTCCGAGCTCGTCGACCTAAAGTCGGAGTATGGTAAAAACGATGTCGATTACCGTGATCCTGTTCGCCGCCTTAGCGGGCTCGTTAGCTTAATCAACGACAGAAAAATTAGACATTCGGACGTTGGGCCGTTGCTGCAAGGAGGACAGCGCGACGCTACGGGCTTCAGTATGGGCATTGCTTGGGCAGCCAGGAGGAAAGTTCTCGAAGGTCACGGCTTATATGATGCGATGATCATAGGGGGCGGCACCCGAGCGCTGATAGGCACCCTTTATGGTCAATTTCAGAAGATCATCGAGGTGTTTGAACTCAATAGCGCCCGCCAGGCGCACTACCTAAAGTGGGCTCGCCCCTATTACGAAGCGGTTGGCGATCGTGTCGGCCATGTTCCCGGAAGGATTTATCACCTTTGGCACGGCGACCGCGCAAACCGCAAAATCCTCGAACGTCACCATATGCTTGCCGGCTTCGACTTCGCACCCGATGCCGATCTCACGATCGGCGCCAATGGCGCTTGGCAATGGGCGAGATCGCGCCCCGATCTTGAGCAACTGATGACGAGCTATTTTGACAGCAGGGCCGAAGACGGGTAGCTGCGCCCCCTTTTAGAGACCCGACACGGGCGCGCCGAATTGTCCGGCGACCCGATCGAGTATTATAAGAGTGAACGACTGACGGCCGGCTTCGGGTGCTGTGAATGTTCGCTGAATTGACCGCGAGACCGTTACATTCCGCCGCCTATAGCACTCGTCCATTCACGTTCATCGATCAAGATGCCCGGAATGATCTTGCCAACATTGCAGAGATCGATCTCATCGAGAATGGCGATCGGACAGCCCGCGAGAACTGGCAAAACCGGCAGCTGACGAATCTCCTGCGGCACGCGCAGACCCGCTCGAAATTTTGGCGCCAGAGAATGCCGTCCCGCATGATCGGCCACGGCATCTTGAAATATATTCCGATGCAAAGCCGCGCCGATATCGCCACGCAGGCGAGGCTCGAAGGCTCTCTCGCCGCCCGGGACGGGAAGGCGCCCGTTTCAAGTTACGCATCCACCGGATCGACCGGCACGCCGGTCAAGGTCTACGTCTGCCCGGAGAACGGTTACTACACCTCGATCCGCAGCCTAGCTCAGTATTTCATCAATGGCTTAAGTCTTGACGAAAACCGCGTTTCCATTACCCCAGCGTCGAGCTTGGAAAAGCTGGAAAAAGAGTCGGCAGCCGTTACGACGACCGATTCCTGGGCCGGCGCTTTAAGCAAAATCTTCCGTAATGGTCCCGCCAAGACGATAGTCCACAAATATGATGATAAGGCGCTGATCGACGAATTGCTGAAGGACCGGGTTGGCTATCTGGTTTGTGCCAATCGATACATCGTTGTCTTGATGAACAGCGGCGGCATCGATCTCGTAAAGAGATTGGGCATAAGATTATGGATGCATCGCCAAGATTACCGCGATCCGGAAATCCTGAAAACGCTCAGCGACATCGGCATTCCCTCGTTATCGAACTATTCCGCCGGAGAAGTCGGGCCGATTGCCTTCGAATGCACGAAACGCCAGGGATATTTCCACGTGGCGCACACCAACGTCATCGTGGAATGCGACGATCAGCTGACCGCATCGTTTAATGGCGCATCGGTCGGACGATTGCTGATCACCCACTTGCATTCCTATGCAACGCCGATCATTCGCTATGATATTGGCGATTTCGGTCAGCTCGAGCAGCGCTGCCCATGCGGTCATGATGGGCCGACGCTTTCCAATATCTACGGAAGGGGTAAGCACTTTCTCCGGCATCCGAACGGCAAGCTGCTGCCATTCTACCTATCGACACGAACACTGCTGCAGGCCGCGGATTTCAAAGAGTGCCGCATCAGCCAAGCCGAGGTCGACACGATTACGATTGAACTGGGTGGCCGGGAAGAAATTACCGCAGACGAGAAAAAGAGGCTTATCGACCTGGTGATCAAAGCCACCGATCCAGCATTCAAAATCAACATCAGGCCGGTCGCCGAGATAGATTGGTCGGGCAATCCCAAGCGTCTATTTTTCTCCAGCTCGGTTGCATAGGGTTTTCAGAGAACGTCTGCTTACGTGACCGGGCGACCTTTGCATGCGGGAATTCACGACGACACCGGGCTTCGGTACCGTATTGCCAACAGAAATTTTTGTTGATGGAATGGGGAGAATGCTCGGCTTTTCACGAAGGAATGGGAAATCGTGAACCGGCAGCAACAGGACAGGCTGACTCGGATTGGTCCCGGCACAGCCATGGGTGAGTTGCTGCGACGCTATTGGTTCCCGGTGGCAGTGAGCAGCGAACTGGGAAGTGGCGGTGCCCAGGGCGTGCGTCTGCTCGATCAGGCTCTGGTGCTGTTCCGCACGACGGACGGCACCCTCGGCCTGCTCGATGAATTGTGCACTCATCGCGGCAGCTCGCTTCGCTATGGTCACGTTGACGATGAAGGCATTATCTGTCCATACCACGGCCGGAAATTCAGCCCGGAAGGGCGCTGCCTTTCCATCCCGACTGAACGCGAAGTTCCTAAGCTGCTGGAAAAGGCGCGCACTCGCGGTTATCCGGTGCAGGAACTGGGCGGCTTGATCTTCGCTTATCTTGGTCCAGCGCCCGCTCCCCTGCTGCCCCGTTACGATTTGTTTGTCTGGAACGGCGTGCTGCGCGACATCGGACGCGCACTTATTCCGTGCAACTGGCTGCAGATCATGGAGAACAGCGTCGATCCGACTCATGTTGAATGGTTGCACGGCCATCATCTCGCGGGCATCAGACGGCATGCGGGCAAAGCCGTACCCACCCACTACGCTAAGCATCATGTGAAGATCGGCTTCGATCTATTTCGCTATGGTATCGTCAAGCGACGCGTGGTTGAGGGCGCGACCGAACATGATGACGATTGGGAGATCGGCCACCCCTTGATTTTTCCTTGTATGCTGCGGGTCGGCACACAGGAGCAGCACCGTTTCCAGATTCGGGTGCCTATCGACGACACTCACACCATGCATTACTGGTATTCCTGTTATCGGCCGAAAGTGGGCGCCGTCACGCCGGTGCAAACTGATGTCCCGGTTTATGAGGTGCCGTGGCGGGATAACGATGGCAACTTCATCGTCGATTTTGTTGATGGCGGCGACATCATGGCTTGGGTGACCCAAGGACCCATTGCCGATCGCACTCGGGAAACGTTAGCGAGCTCCGACAGCGGCATCGTCCTATACCGCAGGCTGCTGATGGAACAGGCTCGAAAAGCCGCCAGGGGGGAAGACCCGATCGGCGTCATCCGCGATCCGCTAGAAAACACCATCATTGAATTCTCCCAGGAGCATAACAAGTTCCGGGCCGGCGCTGCCTTCCTGCGCGAGGCGATCGAAATGAGTCACGTCCGCTACAGCCCCATCAAGGAACGCATTGTTCAGCTGCTGGAGCACTCTTGACGATCAGCTATGAGCCGTCGCCTCCGCATCCTGCTTTACGTTCAGCATCTCACAGGCGTTGGACCTTATGTACGCACCAGCGAAATCGCCAAGGCGCTCGCGCAGCGGCATGACGTCATGCTCACAGACGGCGGTCAGCCCGTACCGCGCACCGGCATGGAACGGGTGGCCATGCTGCCGCTGCCGCGCGTCCGCCGGCAGGGGTCGAGACTCGCTGCATTTCACGGCGAGTCGGAGATCGCTGCCGTCATGCAGGCGCGCCATCAATGCTTGCGGGAAACGATCAGAAGTTTCCGTCCCGATGTCTTGCTCGTGGAGCATTACCCGTTCAGCAAATGGGTATTAGGAGATGAGATCGCGAGCATGGTCGCGGAATCGCGTGCAGCGAATTCTGCGGTGAAGATTATTTGTTCGGTGCGGGACATTCAGCCACGAAGCCGCCATGAGGCTTGCTCGGACGAAGACTACGCCCGGGAGGTGACAAGCCGTTTGCGCGCGCATTTCGACGGAATCATTGTGCACGGAGACCCGTTGTTTGCTCGGCTGGAGACGGAGCTTCCGTTCCTCGCTGCTGCCGGATTATGCTTGGCGTACACCGGCATTGTTTCAGAAAGGCCGGCGGCGACGAATCCTGACTGGATCAAAGCGGCAGTTCAGCCCTCTTTCATTCTGGCGAGCGTTGGCGGCGGCAGCGACCGTGCGGACTTGCTGCGGCATGTCTTAAAGGCCTGGCAGCGGCTGAAGGAAACAAGCGGGTTCGCGGAATGGAAGCTGCTGCTGTGTCACGGATTAGGTGAGTTTGACTCGGACTTGGTCGATCAAGTGCGGAGGCACGGTGAAGCGGTCGTGCTTCGACCTTTCGGCACAGACTTCCTACCTTTGCTGCAGGTTGCCGCTCTATCTGTCAGTTGCGCCGGTTACAACACTTGCGCCAACATTTTGGAAACTCGTTGCCGCGCCGTGCTCGTGCCTGATCCGGAAATGTCAGACCAATCCAGCCGGGCCTCGCTGCTGGCGGCGCGACAAGTGGCGGTTGTAGTTCCACCTGCCGGACTGACTGCCGCGAAGCTGGCCGCTGCGATATTGAAATGTTTGGCGCCCCCGCCGCCGAAACATGATATCGCGTTAGATGGGGCGGAACGGACGCGTGTGCTAATCGAGGAGATGGCAGGGAGCAGGCCTCAGGCAGTAAATTTCTCCGCTTGACCATCGGCTCGCAATTCTGCAGACGCTGGCGCAACCAAGCTTTGGGCGAGCGATGATCCGATGCGAAAGACACGAGTGAAACTGCCGGAAAATGGTCCGACCGAATCCTCTGTCTGAGCAGTAGCTCGGATCGAAACTGTCTAGCGGAAAATTCCGATCAGCGGCCAATACGAGGGAACGAGCGCGACGACAATAAGGCCCTCGGCGACCGTGAGGCATGAGCCGACCCGCAACAGGTCGCGCCCAGTGAAATATCCGTATGAATATCCCGCGATCAAAACGGGCGATTGATATACGAAGATCTTGCCCGAAGCGGCGAAGGTCCAAATCATTCCGAGCGCCAACGGATTCATCGCGTAGGATTTGCCGAATTGCATCAGCGGCGGGATCGACGTAGCCAGCATGGAGACTTCGCTGGCGAGGAGAATGTGATAAACGAACGCGGTCACGTATAGCGCCGCCGTCGAGCTGTAGGTTTTGTTCAAAAGCGACGCCATCCATCCGAACATAACTTCGGTGAGCATATTAAGCCCACCGGTCTTGGCTAGAATTTCGCCCATGCTAATGGCGGCAGCAGCAAAAAAAACAAGAAGGAAATTTGTTTGCCTCAAGTCATCAGAACCGAGGACGCCCACCCGCGGCAGAAGCGCGAATAAGCCGATGCCGAGCGCGATCTCGGAAGGAGGAATGTGATGCAGGAAATCCGTGACCCATAGCGTGCCCGCGGCAATCATAATGATTGCCGACTTTTTCTCCATGGGCGTCCAAGATGCTAGCCTGCTCAGTTGCTCCTTTGGATAGTTCGAACCGCCTGCTAGTGCGATTTTTTCCGGCGGGAATAACCAGAGGACCAGCTTCCAGACAATCAGTATCGTGATTAGATCGCACGGTAGATAGGCCAGGAACCATTGGCTCCACAGGACTTGGACCTGGCCAGTCTGCTCGATCAGACCGCGAGCGGTAATGGATGCCGCGCCGGCGATGACCATTTTGTCGAAGAGACCACTCGAGTAGGTGATCACCAGGAATAGGCCTCGTCCGATATTGCTGCCGGGTTTCAGCGAAAATGCTTCGATGATGCCCATGGCGATCGGCGCCATGATCGCAACTCGAGCGAGACCCGAGGGCACGATGAAGGTCAGCAGGAAATTAGTGACGATCAAGCCCAGTAGGATGCGCGGGTAGGTCACACCGACACACCGCATCACGCCATATGCGAGTCGCCTGGCAACACTCGTTTTGGTGGCGACAGCGCCAAGCAGCAGCGCCCCGAACAGGAACCAGGCTGTATCGCTGGCGAAACCGCTAAACGCCTCATTGAATTTGGCGACGCCCAATCCCCAAAACAGGAAACAACCGACGAAACCGGCCAATGCGCGGTCCATGGCCTCGGTGATCCACGCCGCGATCATAAATGCGGCAATTGCCAAGCTGAGTTGTGTTACCGCTGGCAGATGCGATGGAATGAGCCAGATGCTCGCGGGTATAAGGATGCAGAGAATTTGTCCCGCGAACGACCGCCGCGACTCTCTACCCTGCAACTGAGAAGCGATCGAACTTCGCCGTTCCATGGCTCCGGCTAAGCGCTCCGATGAATGCTACCACCTAATTATATCGGGAACCTTCGGCTTCTGCCTGTGAAGTCCAGCGGCGATGAAAGAGAAATCAGCGGGGTCATCGGAGTTGCAATCGTGGAAGTGTTCCATGGCCCGAGGTTCGCTCCGGGTCTTGGATCACCACAACCTGCCGGGTTTCCGGTTCAGGCCATGGCGCGGTTTTCGGTCCAATCCCAGGTGCCGTCGTCGCGCTCGCGGACCGCCTGCTTCCAGCCGACCGTCTCCGCCCGCTTCTTGAAGTTCAAACCTTCGGGCGAGTGGCGGGTGATGCCGTCGAAGACCGTGGCGATGAGCTGCGTCGTCTTCAGCCCCATCGCCTCGATCGCCTGGTTGACGACGAGCTTCTGCATCATCAGCTGATTGACCGGCACGCTCGCCATGCGGTTGGCGAGCGCCTCGACCTCGGCGTCGAGATGCTCGGCCGGCACCGCCTTGAGCACGAGCCCGAGCTTCTCGGCTTCGCTGCCCGTGATCTTGTCGCCGGTGAACAACATGCGCTTGGCCCGCTCCGGGCCGAGCCGGTAGACCCACATCGCCGTGGTCGGGCAGCCCCACACCCGCGTCGGCATGTAGCCGATCTGCGCGTCGGTGCTCATGACGATGAGATCGGCACAGAGCGCGATATCGGAGCCGCCGGCGACCGCGTAGCCGTGCACCTTGCAGATCACCGGCCGGTAGGAGCGCCACAGGCTCATGAACAGCTCGGTGTTGCGCATCATGAAGGCGTAATCCTTCATCGGGTCCCAGGGCATGTCCTGCGTCACGCCCTTGCCGCCGCTGCCTTGCGCGTAATAGGCGAGGTCGTAGCCGGCGCAGAAGGCGGCGCCGGCGCCCGCGAGCACGATGACGTGGACGCCGGCATCGGCATTCGCGCGGGCGACGCAGTCGGCGAGCTCCTGCGGCACGTCGTCGTCGATGGCGTTCATCACCTCCGGGCGGTTGAGCGTGATGCGCCCGATTCTCCCATCCTTCTCGTAGATCACCTTTGCCATTGCGGCCTCCTTTGCTGCTCGATGGGGCGACCGGATCGTGCCTGCGACAATATCGGGTCGCGCCACGTCATCGTCAAAATTCTGTGCAAGCGGGTGAGCCCATGAGATTCGTCATCGCACGCTTCATCGTTGCGGCATTGGCGGCCGCGCTGATGATCGAGAGCGTTCACGCTCAGGGGCTGGGCGGCGGCCCCGGCGGCGGACGCAGGCAGCATCAACAGAAGGCGAGCGAGCCCGACGCGAAAAAGCCGAAGGTCGACGACAAGGCTTACAACGCCGCGCTCAAGAGCTTGCCGGACAAGCCGTTCGATCCTTGGCACAACGCGCGCTGAGCGCCGGCGCGCTGTTCCGGATCATGCTCTTAAGCTTGCAGCGCCGCGATCGCGGCCGGCGCGACCGCGTCGCCCCATTCCTGCACGAAGTGTCCAGCCTCGGCGAATTCGAGCGGCGGCGGGCAGAAGCGAATGTCGCGATGGAGCGCGCGCATGACCGGCGGGCCGAGCACCGGATCGGTCATGCCGATCGCCATCACGCTGCGCCCGCGCCATTCGTTGCGCCAGAATTCGCGGGCGGCGCGGCCGATGGTGGCGCCGGGACTTTCGGCGAATTCCGGCACCAGATTGGGAAAGCGGCGGACGCCGGCCTTGTAGCGAATGTCGGGATAGGGCGCGTCGTAGGCGGCGGCCTCCACGGCGGAGAGCTGCGGGCACGCGCGCGCGAGTAGTCTGCCGACCGCCATGTCCGGCTGGCTGTTTGAATAGGCGCGCCAATCCAAAAATCCCTTGGGCAGCGGCACGTCGCCGGTCGGCAAGGCGGTGTTCATTACAATCAGCCGGCTGAAGCGCTCGGGGCTCTCCATCGGCAGCGTCAGGCCGAGGAGGCCGCCCCAGTCCTGCACCACCAACGTGATGTCGGTGAGGCCGAGCGCGCGGACCAAAGCAAGGAGACTGTTGCGGTGAAAGTCGAAACTGTAGGCCGCATCGTCGGCGGGCTTGTCCGAGCGCCCGAAGCCGTAGAAGTCGGGCGCGACGACGCGGCTTCCAGTGGCGAGGAAGTGCGGGATCATGCGGCGGTAGAGATAGCTCCAGGTCGGCTGACCGTGCAGGCAGAGAAAGACCGGCGCCGTTTTCGGCCCCTCGTCGACATAGGCCATCGTCAGACCGGCAAAGCCCGGCAGGTCGTCGCGGCGATGCGCCGGCCAGGGAAAGCCCGGCAGATCGGCAAAACGCTCCGGCGGTGTCCGCAAAATCTCGCTCATTTTCTTCGCTCTGGCTGTTTTCTCTCGCTCCGGCGGGCATCGTGTGCCGCTGTGACGCTCGCGGGCCTGAGCACCGCGTGATCGAGCCTCGTTTTCCGCGGGTCGGAATGGCTCGGCCGGCGCGGGCCCAGGAGTTCTTGACGAACAGCGGCCGGCCGGGGAATCTATGGGCCAGCCCCCTTGTTCCGCAAGGATTACACACTCGGGAGAACGTCCATGACATCGCGCCTGAGAACCATGCTGTTCGCCACCGCGGCCGCGGTGGCCGCTTCGTTGCCCGCGGCGGCGGCCGAGGACACGGTGAAGATCGCCTATATCGATCCGCTCTCCGGCGGCGGCGCGAGCATCGGCGAAGTGGGCCTGAAGACCTTCCAGTATCTGGCCGACTGGACCAATGCGCATGGCGGGATCGTCGGCCGCAAGCTCGAGGTCGTCGCCTATGACAACAAGCTCAATGCCCAGGAGACGCTGGTCCAGCTGCAGAAGGCGATCGATGGTGGAATTCGCTTCATCACCCAGGGCAACGGCTCGGCCTTTGCCGCCGCGATCGAGGACTTCGTGCAGAAATACAACGAACGCAACCCGGGCAAGGAAGTGCTGTTCTTCAACTATGCGGCGGTCGATCCGGTGCTGACCAACGATAAATGCAGCTATTGGCATTTCCGCTGGGACGCCAATTCGGACATCAAGATGACCGCGCTCACCAACTACATACAGACGCGTCCGAGCATCAAGAAGGTCTATCTGATCAACCAGGACTATTCGTTCGGCCAATCGGTGCGCGCCGAGGCGCGCAAGATGCTCAACGCCAAACGGCCGGACATCGAGATCGTCGGCGACGAGGTGCATCCCTTGCTCAAGGTCACCGACTTCTCGCCCTACGTTGCCAAGATCAAGGCCTCCGGCGCCGACAGCGTCATCACCGGCAATTGGGGCCAGGACATCGCCCTGCTGATTAAGGCCTCGGCGGACGCCGGCTTGCAGGTTGATTGGTATACCTACTACGCCGGCGGCACCGGCGGCCCGACGGCGATTAAGCAGGCGAACGTGCCGGATCGCGTGTTCGCGATCCTCGAGGGCGTGGCCAACGCGCCCTATGCGCCGGCGCAGGAGTTCGAGAAGGCGTTCCGCGCCAAGCTCAACGGCCTCACGCTGTTCTATCCGCGGGCCGTCAACGAGATCCGCATGTTCGTCCAAGCCGCGGAAGAGGCGAAATCCGTCGATCCGGTCAAGGTCGCGGCCAAGCTCGATGGCATGAAGGTGACTGCCTATAACGGCGGCGACGCCTTCATGCGCGCCGACGATCATCAGTTCTTCCAGCCGATGTACATCGCCGATCTCGGTCCGCTCGGCAAGGATCAACCGTTCGAGGAGGAGGGCACCGGCTGGGGCTGGAAGGTGCAAGGCACGGTGAGCGCGCAAGACACCGTCCTTCCCACCAGCTGCAAGATGAACCGGCCGAGCTGATCCAGCAAAGCCGGCCGGGGGTGCTGGAGCTCGTCACCATATCGACCCTGAACGGCGTGCTCTACGGCATGCTGTTGTTCCTGATGGCGAGCGGCCTCACCCTGATCTTCAGCATGATGGGGGTGCTGAACTTCGCCCATGCGAGCTTCTACATGCTGGGCGCGTTCTTCGGCTTCCAGATCAGCCAGTTGGTCGGCTTCTGGCCAGCCTTCGTGGTCGCACCGGTGCTGGTCGGCGGCATCGGCGCGTTGGTCGAGCGCTACGGGCTGCGCCACGTGCACCGGCACGGCCCGGTCGCCGAGCTGTTGTTCACGTTCGGGTTGGCCTTCGTCATCGAGGAAGTCGTGCAGATGATCTGGGGCAAGGGACCGGCGGATTATCGCGTTCCGGCTTCGCTCGATTTCAGCGCCTTCACGGTGTTCTCGACCAACTATCCGGCCTACAAGATGTTCGAGCTGCTCACCGCGGTCGCGATCTTCGTGGTGCTGTTCGCCGTGCTTACCCGCACGCGCATCGGGCTCATCATCCAGGCCGCGCTGACCCACGCCGACATGGTGGCAATGCTCGGCCACAACGTGCCGCGGGTGTTCATGCTGGTGTTCGGCGTCGGCACCGCGCTGGCGGCGATCGCCGGCGTGATCGCCGGGCCGGCGCTGGTGACGCAATCGAACATGGCGGGGATTCTCGGCCCGATCCTGTTCGTCGTCGTTGTGGTCGGCGGCCTGGGCTCGCTTGCCGGCGCCTTCGTCGCCTCGCTGCTGATCGGGCTGGTGCAGACCTTTGCGGTCTCCGTCAACCTCTCGGTCGCGGACGTGCTCGGCGGTGTCGGCGTCGCGCCGCCCGCCGGCGGCATCCTGTTGGACATCTGGAACGTGACGGTGGCGCAGATTGCCCCGATCATTCCCTATCTGCTGCTGGTGCTGATCCTGATCTTCCGGCCGACCGGTCTTTTGGGAACGCGCGAACAGTGAGCGACGTGGTGAGTGAGGTGGTGGCGAGCGCGCCGGCGCGGCGCGGCGGCCTCAATCCGGCGGCCGTGATGGCGGCCGGCCGCCTTGCCGCGCCTTGGATCGCGCTGGCGATCGCGTTCGCGATCCTGCCGGCGATTTTCACCTCGGGGACCGCGCTGACGATGCTCAGCCTGATGGGCATCATGATCGTGTTCGCGCTTTCCTACAACATGCTGCTCGGCGAGACCGGCCTGCTGTCGTTCGGGCACGCCGTCTACTACGGTCTCGGCGGCTTCCTCGCCGTGCATGCGATGAACACCGTGATCCATGATCGGCTGCCGGTGCCGCTGCCGCTGATCCCGCTGGTCGGCGGCTTCAGCGGCCTCCTCTTCGGCATCATCTTCGGCTCGGTATCGACGCGGCGCGCCGGCACCGCGTTCGCCATGATCTCGCTCGGCCTCGGCGAGCTCGTTGCCTCGAGCTCGCTCATTCTGCGCGGCTTCTTCGGCGGCGAGGAAGGGGTGAGCACCAACCGCACCAAGCTGTTGCGCGTGTTCGGCCTCAATTTCGGCCCGCAGATCGAGGTCTACTATCTGATCGCCGCGTGGTGCCTGGTGTGCATGCTGGCGATGTATGCGCTCACGCGCACGCCGTTCGGCCGCATATGCAACGCGGTGCGCGAGAACCCGGAACGCGCGCAGTTCGTCGGCTACAATCCGCGCATGGTGCGCTTCCTCGCCTTCTCGCTCGCCGGGCTGTTCGCCGGCATCGCCGGCGGGCTCGGGGCGATCAATTTCGAGCTGGTCAATTCCGCGGCGGTCGGCGCCGAACAGTCCGGCCTGGTGCTGCTCGCCGCCTATGTCGGCGGCATCGGAAACTTCATCGGGCCGGTGATCGGCGCGGTTCTCGTCACCTGGCTCGAGGTGATGCTCAGTGACCTGACCGACGTGTGGCAGCTTTATTTCGGCCTGTTGTTCATCGGCATGGTGATGTTCGCGCCCCACGGCATCGCCGGAGTGATCATGATGCACGCGCCGCTCTGGCAGGCGCGGGTCTACGGGCCGATGTTGCGACTGGCGCTCGCCTATCTGCTCGCCCTGGTGCCGGCGCTGGTGGTGCTCGCCGGGCTGGTTCTCATCATCGAGACGACCTATCGTCTCAGCATCAGGGCCTTCCAGCCGACGACCTTCTCGCTCTTCCACGTTGCGCTCGACAGCGCCAGCGCGACGCCCTGGGTGGCGGCGGCGGTGCTGATCGGCGGCGGCTTGGTGCTGTTCCGCCTGGCCCGGCCGTTGGTCGGCGCCGCTTGGCACGAGGCGCTCATGCAGGCGCACGGCGCCGGGAGAGCGAAATGACCGCGCCGGCGATCGAGCTCATCGACCTCTACAAGGATTTCGGCGCCACCCGGATCATTCGCGGCGTCAGCCTGAGCGTGCCGGCCGGCGAACGCCACGCCATCATCGGGCCGAACGGCGCCGGAAAATCGACGCTGTTCAATCTGATCAGCGGCCGCCTCACCCCGACCGCCGGCGCGGTGCGGCTCAACGGCGAGGACGTGACCGGGCTGGCGCCGCACGAGATCAACCGGCGCGGCCTGTCGCGCAGCTTTCAGGTCACGAACATCTTTCCGCGGCTCTCGGTGTGGGAAAACGTCCGCTGCGCCGTGCTCTGGTCGCTCGGCTACAAATATGCGTTCTGGCGCGGCATCGAGGGGCTGGCCGACGCCCGCGAGCGCACCGAAAGCATCCTCGAAGCGATCGACCTCATCGACCGCCGCCGCGTCCAGGCCGGCGTGCTCACCTATGCCGAGCAGCGCGCGCTCGAAATCGGCATCACCATCGCCGGCGGCGCCGGGATCATCCTGCTCGACGAGCCGACCGCGGGGATGAGCGTGGCCGAAGCTGCGCGCGCGGTCGCGCTCATCCGCAAGGTCAGCGAGGGCCGCACCCTGATCATGATCGAGCACGACATGGGCGTCGTCTTCGACCTCGCCGACCGCATCTCTGTGCTGGTGTATGGCGAGATCATTGCCAGCGACGTGCCGGTGCAGATCAAACAGGACCGCGCCGTGCAGACCGCTTATCTGGGAACCGCGGCATGATGCTCGACGTGCGCGATCTGCATGCCTATTACGGCAAGAGCCACATCCTGCAGGGCGTCTCGCTGCGCGTCGGCGCCGGCGAAATCGTCAGCATTCTCGGCCGCAACGGCGTCGGCCGCTCGACCACGCTGAAGGCGATCATGGGCGACGTGCCGCCGCACGGCGCGATCACCTTCAAGGACGAAGCCATCGCCGGCCTCAAGCCTTACGAGATCGCGCATCGCGGCATCGGCTATGTTCCCGAGGATCGCGCCATCTTTCCGACGCTGACCGTCGAGCAGAACCTGATCCTCGGCGTCAAGGCGGGAAAGAAGGAGGCGCGATGGGGCATCGCCGACGCCTTTCGGCTGTTTCCGCGGCTCAGGGAATGCGCTCGGACGCCGGCCGGCGTCATCTCCGGCGGCGAGCAGCAAATGCTGACGATCTGCCGGACCCTGATGGGCGACCCCGATCTCATCATGGTCGACGAGCCGACCGAGGGGCTGGCGCCGCAAATGGTCGAACGCATCGCCGAGCTCTTGCAGAGCATCGCCGAGCGCAAGATCTCCATCCTTTTGGTGGAGCAGAAGCTCACCATCGCCATGCGCATATCGCATCGGGTCTACGTGATGGGCCACGGCCGGATGGTGTTCGAGGGCACCCCGTCGGAACTTGCCGCCGCCACCGAGATTCGCCAGGCCTGGCTCGAAGTCTAAAGACGATGCGAAACGCAGGATCATCACGCTGATCCTCGGCTTCGGCCGCGTGTGAAGGCCGAGTCTTGGGCGCCACAGCGCCAGCATGTTTGCGAAATCCGTTCGCTTGTTGAATGAGATCGTCAAATGGCGCCACACATCCGGAAAAGTGAACAAGCCGGATTTCCGGTAAAGATCATGCTTCACGGAAGCAAACCGCAGCGCAAAACGATTCAACGTCAAGCAATCGCGCGCTGATTCAGGGCGCGCGGCCGGGTGACCGGCACCGCCTCGGAAAATTGACAATTGGCGGAGCGTGGGCCATCACCCGCACGATGCACACCAAGCCAAGCCTTCAGCCCGTTTCCCCCGCACAGCTCATCTTTCCGCATCCGGTGCCTCCGGCGCCCGGTGCCACGATCGAGGTCGCTCCCGGCATCTTATGGCTTCGGCTGGCTCTGCCGTTCCTCCTCGACCACGTCAACATCTACTTCATCGATGACGGCGACGGCTGGACGCTCATCGATACCGGCCTCGGCAACACGGCGACGCAACAGGCTTGGCAGCTGATGTTCGACGGATTGTTGCGCGAGCGCCCGCTCAAGCGGATCATCGTCACGCATTTTCATCCCGATCATGTTGGCTGTGCGGGCTTCCTGCTGCGGCGTTTCGACGTGCCGCTTTACATGTCGGCCACCGAATATCTGCAGAGCCTGACCATCCACCTTAATCCCGGCGCGCTCGAAGCCGAGCACTACCGGCGCTTCTATCTCGATCATGGCCTCGATGCGGAAACGACCGGGCGCGTGGTCACTGGCGGCCACGCCTATTTGAAGCGGACGTCGGGGCTGCCGCCGACCTTCCATCGCATCGTCGCCGGCGACGTGCTGCGCGTCGGCAACCGCGATTTCGATGTGCTCACCGGCGGCGGGCATTCGCCCGAGCAGGTGATGCTGCTGTGCCGCGACGAAAAACTGTTCCTCGCCGCCGATCAGGTGCTGGCGAAGATTTCTCCCAATGTCAGCGTCGTCGCGGTCGATCCGGACGGCGATCCGCTCGGGCATTACCTGCGATCGCTCAACGCGCTGAGACGCGAGGTCGGCGAAGACGTGCTGGTGCTTCCCGGGCACAATCTGCCGTTCTACGGGTTGCACCGGCGCATCGACGAACTGAACGAACATCACCGGGCGCGCTGCGAGCGCATCTTGCGCGCCTGCCGCGCGGCGCCGCGATCGGCGGCCGAGCTGATACCGTTCGTGTTCGCCCGCAAGCTCGATCCGCATCAGATGGGCTTTGCGTTCAGCGAGGTGCTGGCGCATGTCAACTACATGCTGCGGCAGGGCAAGTTGCAGCCGGCCGCCACGGCGGACGGCATCGACCGGGTCGTGGCCGCCTGACGCGCGAATGCGGAGCGCGGGCGCGCTGCGCGCGTCACCTATGGCGCTTTGACCGGAATAACGTCGACCTCGACGTCGAGTTCGTTGGCGCCTGAGCCGACAAAAACGCCGTAGACCGGCGAAACGTCGGAAAAGTCCCGTCCGACGGCAAGCGCGATATGGTCGTTCAACGCTTCGATGGCGTTGGTCGGATCGAACCCAAACCATCCCGCCTGCGGCCCGCACCAGACCGAGACCCAGGCGTGGGTCGCATCCGCTCCTTCGAGGCGTTTTTCGCCGGGCGGCGGAATGGTGCGGATATAACCGCTCACATAGGCGGCCGGCAGTCCCAATCCGCGCAAGCCCGCAATCATGATGTGCGCGAAATCCTGACACACGCCCCGCCGTTGCGCAAAAGCCTGCGTCAGCGGCGTCGCGATGCCGGTCGCCTCGGCCTCATAGACGAAATCGCCGCGAATTCGCCGAATCAGCTCGCGGCAGGCGTCCACTATCCCGCGGCCGGGCGGAAAACTGTCGCGCGTGTATCGCGTGACATCCGCCGACAATTCAATGCGCGGGCTCGGAAACAAAAAATGGACCGGAGCGGAGCGGGAGAGATCGCGGTCCGCCAATGCCGCCTCCGCAACGCTCTGCCACTGTGGACCGGGCGTTCCGCACGCCTCGCGGCTGACCTCGACCCGTGCAGTCGACTCGATGCTGAGCTCGGTGTGCGGCGTTTCAATCGTGACGATGTTCACGACATTGCCATAGAAATCATGCTCCGCGGTGACGGATTCGGGCAACGGCGCGATGCGCAGATCCTGCCTGCTGCAATGCTGCCCGTCTTCGTCGCGCGGGGTGATCCGCAATGCCAAGCGGGCGGCGCCGACCGGCAAATCGTAATGATATGCGGTCAGATGTCGAACGTTATAGATCACGCCAGTCCGCTCGCGCCGCTGGCGACCGAGATATCCGGGCGCTGCAGGAAATAGCGCGTGGCGACCGCGTCGGAAAATCCCGAGATTTTCTGTTCAAGCGCCAGGATCGTCGATGTCTCGAGCCGCGCCGCCACCGACGTGGAAATCTCGGTTGCCAGTCGCTCGATAATCCGCCGCGGCTCTTCGAGCAGGCCGTCCTGCTGCAAGGTCGGCAGGGTGGCGATGTGCTGATCGATCATCTCGATCTGAAAGCCGACCGAACGGGGATTGAAGGGGTCCAACAGCGCCATGTCGCGCACCGGCACCAGGGCCGGACCGATCAGATAGCGGGAGCGGTAGGTGATCTGCGAGTCGATAAGATCGAGGAGGAGGTCGAGATCGTCCGCCGTTGCTTCTTCCGAGGCGAAATTTCGCGCCAAGCGGCAGGTATTGATGGCGCGCTCGGTGCGCCGTCCCATGTCGAGGAACCGCCAGCCCGCGCTTCTGTTCATGTTTTCCTGTTCGAGACCGGCCAAGGCCGCCATTGTCTGCAGCGCGCGGTCGGCCGCCTCAAGCACGTCGCTTTCGCTCTGCAGCTCGCCCAATGCTGAAAGCTGCGCCTCGAGGAGATTCAGGAGTTTTGAGGCATCCACCGAGATGCGCTCGCGAATGATCGAGCCGGCGTTGCGCGCCAAACGGACGCCGGAAAGGCCGGAGCCGTAGGCGGCTTCGTCGCACAGCGCCTGCCGGGCGATGGTCAAAGTCTGCCTATTTTCATTTTCCAGGGAAGCCGCGCCCCAGCTGACGAGCTGATGAGCGAGACGGCCCAGCGAGTTGGATAGATCGCCGGAAGAGAGGTCCATCGCCAGGCTGCGCTCGCACAGGCAGCGCACGATGCGGAAGATCGCCTCCGCGCGCTCCAGATAGCGGCCGTACCAGAACAGATTGTCGGCGGCGCGGCTCGGAAGGTTGCCGAGTATTCTTCGGATCTTGACGTCGTCGGTCGCCGGCAGCAGCGTTTCCATGACCACCGGCCCGGACGACAGGACCCAGACGTCGGCAGACTGGGCGCCTTCGCCCATGGTGACGGCGCGGGCGTCGGCGCGCGCGGAGATCCGGCAAAATCCGCCGGACATCACCTGCCAGCCGCCCGCGATCGCCGTGGCGAAAACGCGCAGGACGAAGGGCCGCGGAACCAGATGGCCGTCATCCCAGACTGGCGTGGTCGACAGCCGCACGATTTCCTGGCCGACATAGTCGATGCCGCGGGCCTCGATCGCCTCCGACAAGCGCGCCCGCTCGGCGGCGGAGAGGTTGGCCGGGAGGATTTGCCGATCGGCCTCGAAACCGGGGACGTTTTCCGCAAACGCGCCGGCGATCGCCATCGCATCGAAATTGTCAAGCGCGTGGCGCCGGGCCTCGCGATCCCCGCACCACCAGGTGGCGATGTTCGGCATCAGCAGATCTTGGCCGAGCAGATGGTGGGCGATCGAAGGCATGAAGCTCATCAACGCCCGGGATTCGGCAAAGCCGGAACCGGGGACATTGCAGATGACGGTATGGCCGTTGCGGATCGCCGAGATCAGACCCGGCACGCCAAGGCGCGACTGTCCGTTGAGTTCGAGCGGATCGATGAAATCGGAATCCACGCGCCGCCAGATCACGTCGGCGCGCTTGAGCCCGGCGATGGTGCGGACATGCGTGAGACCCTGGTGGACGACCAGATCGTCGCCCTCGACCAGAAGAAAACCGAGATAGCGCGCGAGATAGGCCTGTTCGAAATAGGTCTCGCTGTAAGGGCCGGGGGTGAGCAGGCAGATGCGCGGCTGCGATCGTTCCGCCGCCTCCGCCAGCGACGAGCGCAAGGCGCGGAAGAACGGAGCAACGCGCTCGACGTTCATGCTGCGATACTCTTCCGGCCAGGCGCGCGAGGTGACCAGCCGGTTCTCGAGCGCATATCCGGCGCCGGAGGGCGCCTGCGTGCGGTCGCCGAGCACCCACCAGCGGCCGTCGGGCCCGCGACCGAGATCGGCCGCGTAGACGTGCATCCAGCGCCCGCCGGGCGGCGCGATGCCGACGAGCGGGCGTAGATACTCGCGGCTTCCGGCGACGACGGCGGCCGGCAGAATGCCGTCGGCGACCAGGCGGCCGGCGCCGTAGACGTCCGCGAGCAACGCCTCGATCAGCGAAGCGCGTTGCGTGACGCCGGCGACGATCTCTTTCCAGTCGTCCTCCTCGATGAGCAGCGGCAATCGGCTCATCGGCCAGGAGCGCTCTCGCGTCTCGCCGTGAACGCGGTAGGAAATCCCGATATCGCGGATGCGGCGTTCGGCGACGGCCAGCGATCGCTCGCTGTCGGCCGGGGCGAGCAGCTCCAGGAAGCTTCGCCATGACGGGCGCGGCTTGCCGTCGGCGCCGATCGATTCGTCGGGAATGCCGGGCAATGGCGCGTAGTCTGCAGACCAGAAGCTGGGCGTCCTGGAAGCCGGCACCGGCGGGCTCATCATCTCTCCAGACGGTCAATTCGATCGCCGGCCGCCGCTCCTGCGCAGGTCGAGCGTCAGCGGAAACTCTCCCGATGCCTCCTCCGGCGGCGGCTCGACAATTCCGCCAGTATGGCCGTGATTCTGGAATCGCGCCAGCCGCCGCGCTTCTGCTTCGTAGGAATTGACCGGAAACGTGTCGTAGTTGCGCCCGCCGGGATGGGCGACGTGATACACGCAGCCGCCGAGCGAGCGTCTATTCCACAGATCGACGAGATCGAAAGTCAGCGGGGCATGCACCGGTATGGTGGGATGCAGGCCCGAACCGGGCTGCCACGCCTTGAAGCGAACGCCGGCGACGGCCTCTTCCGACTCGCCGGTCGACGTCATCGGCAGCCGGCGGCCGTTGCAGGTGAGCAAATGACGGCCGGCGACGAGACCCTGCGTCTTGACCTGCAGACGTTCGACCGAAGAGTCGACGAAGCGAACCGTTCCGCCGGCCGCGCTCTCTTCGGCAAGCACGTGCCAGGGCTCGAGCGCCTGACGCAGCTCCACCCTCACGCCGGCATATTCGACGGCGCCGCAGAACGGGAAGCGGAATTCGTGCTGCGCTTTGAACCACTCAGGGTCGAACCGGTATCCGGCCCGCGCCAGATCGTCGAGCACGCCGAGGAAATCCTGCCAGACGAAATGCGGGAGCATGAAACGGTCGTGCAGCGCGGTGCCCCAGCGGATCAGCTTGCCGTATTGCGGTTCGCGCCAAAACCAGGCCACCAGCGCACGAATGAGCAGCTGCTGCGCGAGACTCATGCGCGGATCGGGCGGCATTTCAAAAGAGCGAAGCTCGATCAAGCCGAGCCGGCCGTTCGGGCCGTCGGGGGAATACAATTTATCGATGCAAATCTCCGCGCGATGGGTATTGCCGGCGACGTCGGCCAGAATATTGCGGAACAGGCGATCGACCAGCCAGGGCGGCACGCCGCCCGCCTGCGACTTCGGCAGCAGATCGATGGCGATCTCGAGCTCATAGAGCCCTTCGTGGCGGGCCTCGTCGATCCGCGGCGCCTGGCTCGTCGGCCCGACGAACAGTCCCGAGAACAAATAAGAGAGCGACGGATGGCGCTGCCAATAGACCGCCAGGCTTGCCAGCAGGTCGGGGCGGCGGAGAAACGGCGAATCCGCGGGCGTCGGGCCGCCAACGACGACGTGATTGCCACCGCCGGTGCCGACGTGACGGCCGTCGATCATGAACTTGTCGGTGCCGAGTCGCGACTGCCGGGCCTCTTGATAAAGCGCCATGGTCGTTTCCACCGCGTGACGCCAGTCGACGGCGGGATGCACGTTGACTTCGATGACGCCGGGGTCGGGGGTCACCTTGATGACGTTGAGGCGCGGATCCGGCGGCGGCGGATAGCCCTCGATGTGCACTGGACATCCGACGGCCCGTGCCGCCAGCTCGATGGCGGCAAGCAGTTCGAGATAGTCCTCCAGTTTCTCGACCGGCGGCATGAACACGCAGAGCACGCCGTCGCGCGGCTCGATCGCGATCGCAGTGCGCACCGCGCCGGCGACGGCGACCTGCTCGATGCGGGTCTGGCGGTTGGCGGCGGCTTCCTCCGAGCCGCCGCCGACATTGTAGAATTGCGACAGCCGCTCGTGACTCGGCAGCGGCGGGCGCGGCTCGGTGGGGTCCTGCGGATGGACGAACGGATAATCCGCGCGCGGCACCCAGGGCAGGGCGCCGAGCGGCAGCCTAAATCCGACCGGCGAATCGCCGGGAACCAGAAAAAGCTTGCCGCGCCGCAGCTGCCACTTTTCGCTGATCCAGCGGTGGTCGCTCGCCTGCGCGTTCCAGCGCTGGATCGGCAGCACAAAGCCGGCCGGCCTCGACAATCCGCGCTCGAAGGTGCGCACCATGCGGGCGCGCGTTTCGGCGTCTTCGATCTTCGGATCGAACGGGTCGACGTTGGGCGGCAGTTCGGACTCTTTCAGGACCCAATAGGCCTGATCCTCGAATGCCGGCAGCGCAAATTCCGCGTCGATGCCGAGGCGATGGGCGACTTCGGTGGTGAAGCGTCCGGCTTGTTCGATCGACGCCTCGCGCGGGCCGGATTCCCTGGCGATCAGCGCCGGATCGCTCCAGTTCGGCTCGCCGTCCTTGCGCCAGTACAAGGCGAACGCCCAGCGTGGAAGGCTCTCGCCGGGATACCATTTGCCCTGGCCGTAATGGAGAAAACCGTTCGGCGCGAAACGAGCGCGCAGCCTGCGGATCAGATCATCGGCAAGAGCGCGCTTGGTCGGTCCGACCGCGGCGGTATTCCATTCGGCGGATTCGAAGTCGTCGATCGAGACAAAGGTCGGCTCTCCGCCCATGGTGAGTCGGACGTCCTGGGCGATGAGGTCGCGGTCGACGGCGTCGCCGAGGCTGTCGAGCCTCGCCCAGGTCTCGTCGGAAAACGGCTTGGTAACGCGCGGCGTCTCGTGAATGCGGGCCACCCGCATGGCGAAGGAAAACTGACAATTGGCCGGATCGACCGTCCCGGCGATGGGCGCGGCGGAACGATGATGCGGGGTTGCCGCCAGCGGAATATGGCCCTCGCCGCAGAGCAGCCCGGAGGTGGCGTCGAAGCCGATCCAGCCGGCGCCGGGAATGTAGATTTCCGCCCAGGCGTGCAGGTCGCAAAAATCCTTGTCGGTGCCCTTCGGGCCTTCGAGCGGATCGACATCGGCCTTGAGCTGAATGAGGTAGCCGGAGACGAACCGCGCCGCGAGACCGAGACTGCGCGCGATCTGAACCATGAGCCACGCCGTGTCGCGGCACGAGCCGGACGCGAGCGCCAGCGTGTCCTCGGGCGACTGCACGCCCGGCTCGTTGCGGATCACATAGCGGACCCTTTTCTGCACCTGGGCGTTGAGCGCGACGAGAAATTGAACCGTGCGCTGGCGGGTCCTGGCGAGCGGCGCCACGAAATCGCCGAGCAGCGGCCCCACCGGCTCCGGCACCGTGTAGGCGGCAAGGTCGCCGCGCAAATCGTCCGCATAGGCGAAGGGAAATTCCTCGGCATAGGGCTCGACAAAAAAGTCAAACGGATTGATTACCGACATGTTGGCGGTGAGGTCGACCTCGACACGGAATTCGTCGGTGCGCTCGGGAAAGACGAAGCGCGCCAGCCAGTTGCCATGCGGGTCTTGCTGCCAATTGATGAAGTGTCGCGCCGGCGCAACCTTCAGCGAATAGCTCAGTATCGAGGTTCGGCTGTGCGGCGACGGCCGCAGCCTGACGACCTGCGGGCCGAGCATCACCAGCCGATCGTATTTGTAGGAGGTGAGGTGATGCAGCGTGACGATGACTGACACGAGTCTGCTTCCTAAAGGACCGTCAGCGGTATGTGCCCTTTTTCGAGGCTGCACCATGTCATGAACGATCATTGAATTGAAGATAGGCAGGCGCCTAGTTTTTCTGCCGGCCTGCACAATAAACAATCAGCCCATATCGACAGAACGGCGACAACGGCGTCAGGCGCGGCATCGTCCAAGAAATGGGGAAAGCAGCGGCGTTTTGATTTGGATCAAGCGGACAAGGCCGTTGCTCATTTATAGCATGACCTTATTGAGTGGGGGCGATCATGACATCGGCGACACTCGATCATCCGGTTCATGTCTACGAAATGATGGCGCGGCTCGGCATCGAGCCAAGCGCCGGCGTTTTGCCGCAGCTGAGCCTGCCCTATTCAACAGCCCTGCACCGCTGCGAAACTTGCTGCTGCGAGAAGGCCTGCCAGGACTGGCTCGACTGCGCCCCGGCGAGGGTAAACTTTGCGCCGCATTTCTGCGTCAATGCCGACATCCTGTTCGCATTGCAGTGCGATCAACCCGGACTGCGCACCAATTGAACGCTGCGCCGGCCGCGGCAAATCCAGAGCATGATCCGGAGAAGTGGAAACCGGTTTTCCGAAAAGATCATGCTCCACTAAAGAAACCCAGGGCGCAATCGATTCAACGTGAAGCGATTGCGCCTCTGGGTCGCGCTTGCAATTGACGCCGCCACATTTGGCCGCACCATCTTCTTTGCATCGACGAGGCGATCGAATTCGGCCTCGGTGACAAAGCCGAGCTTCAACGCGGCGTCCTTCAGCGTGAGGTCGTTGTCCTGGGCATGGTAGGCGATCTTCGCCGCCTTCTTGGCGTGCGGCCATCACAGCACAGGAGCATTGTCCGAGGCGCTCACGCCGCCCGCCGGCGCTCCTCCGGCACCAGCGACAAGGCGAGCCGCTCTGTCCCGCGCAGCACGCCGAGCGCGACTTCGCTGCCGATCTTCTCGCCGCTAAGCGCGCGGATGAGATCGTCGGCGCCGGTGATGGTGAGGCCGTCGAGGCCGAAGATGATGTCGCCCGGCCTCAGCCCGGCACGATCGGCGGCGCTTCCCGGCTCGACCGAGGAGACCATTACCGCGCTCTCCTGCTTGAGGTCGGCGGCGTGGCGCAGCCGGCGCGGGATTGCGGTCTGCTGCGCGGCGATGCCGATAAAGGCGCGGCGCACGCGGCCGTGCCGCACTAACTCGCCGAGCACGAAGCTCGCGGTGTTGGCGGCGACCGCAAAGCAGATGCCCTGCGCGCCCATGATCACCGCGGTATTGATGCCCACGACCTCGCCATGGGAGGAGACGAGCGGGCCGCCGGAATTGCCGGGATTGAGCGCGGCGTCGGTCTGAATGAGGTCGTCGATCAGGCGGCCGGTGCGCGAGCGCAGCGAGCGGCCGAGCGCGGACACGACGCCGGTGGTCACCGTCGATTCAAAGCCGAGCGGATTGCCGATGGCGATCACCAGCTGGCCGCGTTTCAGCCGCTTGGAATCGCCGAGCGGCGCCGCGGTCAGCGTCACCGCTTCATCGACCCGCAGCAAAGCGAGATCGGTATCCGGGTCGTCGCCGACGACCCGCGCGGTCAGGTCTTGCCCGTCCGCGGTCGTCACCTCGATGCGCGAGCCCGCGCCGGCAATCTCGGCGACGTGGCTGTTGGTGAGGATGAGCCCGTCGGGCGCCACGACGACTCCGGAGCCCGACCCGGCGCGCGCGCGTCCCCCGGCCTGCGCGCCGCGGGCGGCGAGCCCGACCACGGCCGGACCGACGCGATCAACCACGTCAATGACGGCCCGCGAATAGGCGTCGAGCAGCGCCTGGTCCTCGGGCGGGATGGCGGGCGGTTCAGCCGCGCTGGGCCGACGCCCGCCCAAACCAGCAATCAAGGGCATGATTCTCACGGAAAATCGCCATGTTTGTCCGGCACATAGCCGGCAGCCTGGTCCTGTCGACCGAGCGCAGATATGGGAAGCGAGGCGGCGCAGCAAAAGAGGAGCCGCCTTGCGCTCGCGGCGGCTCGTGCGGTTGACAGCAGCGGCCACTTATGGTGCGGACGAAGATCCGCGAAGGGGACCTCATGGCCATCGCCAATGCGGCGCGCCTTGCCGCCGCCCTGCCACTCTTTGCCGCGCTCGCCGCGCTTGCGCCGCTCGCCGGCTGCGGCCGGGGTCAGCAGCAGCAGGCGGGGCCGCCGCCTCCGACCGTGACCGTGGCGAACCCGGTGCAACGCACCGTGGTCGATCGCGACGAATATGTCGGCCGTTTCGTCGCCGTCGATTCGGTCGAGGTGCGGGCGCGCGTGTCCGGCTACCTCTCCGAGATCCATTTCACCGACGGGCAGATGGTGAAGAAGGGCGATCTTTTGTTCACCATCGATCGGCGGCCGTTTGCCATCGTGCTCGAGCAGATGCGCGCCAATCTGGCGCAGGCGCGCGCCAACCTCGCCTTCACCGAAGCCGATCTGGCGCGCGGCCACGAACTCCTGCACAACAAGACCATCACCGAGCAGACCTACGACCAGCGCCTGCAGGCCAAGAGCGTGGCGGCGGCCTCGGTCGCCGCGCAGGAGGCGATGGTGCGTTCGGCCGAGCTCGACCTCAACGAATTCTCCGAGCTGCGCGCGCCAATCGACGGACGCATCGGCGACCGCCGCGTCTCGATCGGCAATCTGGTGTCCGGCAGCGTCGCCGGCACCACGACGCTGCTCGCCACCATCGTCTCGGTCGATCCGATCCGTTTCGAATTCACCTTCGACGAGGCCTCGTATCTGCGCTACCAGCGCTTCGCCGGCGCCAGCGCGAAAATGGCGGACAGTCAAGGCGGCGTGCCGGTCGCGCTCAAGCTCATCGACGAGGCGGAGTTCCAGCACGCGGGCCGCATGGACTTCGTCGACAACGTCATCGACCGTTCCTCCGGCACGATCCGCGGCCGCGCGGTTTTCGCCAATCCGGAGGGCATATTCACGCCCGGCATGTTCGGCCGCATCCGTGTTCCCGGTTCGCCGCCCTACACCGCGCTGCTCATCCCCGATGCGGCGATCGGCACCGAGCAATCGCGCAAATTCGTGCTCGTGGTCGATGACGGCGGCGTCGCTCGGGTGAAATACGTCACGCTCGGCCAGCTCGACGACGGCCTGCGCGTCATCAAGGACGGCCTTGCCGCCGCCGACCGCGTGATCGTCAAGGGGCTCATGCGCGCGCGCGCCGGACAGAAGGTCACGACGCAGGAGGAGGGCGCGCCGGCGCCGCCGCCGCGCAAGGGCGCCGACGAAGCAAAAGCCGGTTGAGGCTTTAAATGCGCGTTTCGCACTTCTTCATCGACCGGCCGATCTTTGCCTCCGTGGTCTCGATCGTGTTCGTCATTCTCGGCGGCGTGGCGTTCGCGCGCCTGCCGGTCGCGCAATATCCCGAGATCGCGCCGCCGATCATCAACGTCTCCGGCCAATATCCCGGCGCCAGCGCCGAGGTCGTGGCCTCCACCGTGGTCACGCCGATCGAGCAGCAGATCAACGGCGTCGAGAACATGCTGTACATGTACTCGAACTCGACGGCCGACGGGCGCTTCTCGATCCAGGTCAGCTTCGACCTCGGCACCAATCTCGACATCGCCCAGGTGCAGGTGCAGAACCGCGTCGCCATCGCGCAGCCGCGGCTGCCCGCCGACGTGCGCAATATCGGCGTGACGGTGACCAAAAGCTCGCCCGACCTGATGATGGTCGTGCACCTCTATTCGCCCGACAAATCGCGCGACTCGCTGTTCATCTCCAACTACGCCACGCTCGAATTGACCGACGCGGTCAGCCGCGTCGACGGCGTCGGTTCGATCACCGTGTTCGGCAGCCGCGACTATTCCATGCGGGTCTGGCTCGATCCCGATCGCCTGCAGTCGCTCGGGCTGACGGCAACCGACGTCACCAATGCGCTGCAGGCGCAGAACATCCAGGTGGCCTCCGGCGTACTCGATCAGCCGCCGGTCGCCCGTCCCGGCGCCTTCCAGATCGCGGTGCAGACGCTCGGCCGGCTGGCCGATCCCGAGGAGTTCGCCTCGATCGTGGTGAAACAGACGCCGGGCGCCGTAGTGCGCGTCAAGGACGTCGCCAGGGTCGAGCTCGCCGCGCTCGACTATTCGTCGAACTCCTACCTCGATCACGACCCGGCGGTCGCGCTCGCCATCTTCCAGCGTCCGGGCTCGAACGCGCTGGCGACCGCGCTCGGCGTCAGCGGTCTGATGGCCGAGCTGGCGAAGCGCTTCCCGCCCGGCGTCAAATACGCCATCGTCTACAACCCGACGCAGTTCATCGAGCAGTCGGTCGACGCCGTGGTCGAGACGATCTTCGAAGCGATCGTCCTGGTCGTGCTGGTGGTGATCGTGTTCCTGCAGACCTGGCGCGCGGCGATCATTCCGCTGGTCGCCATACCGGTGTCGCTCGTCGGCACCTTCTTCTTCATGGCGGCGTTCGGCTTCACGCTCAACAATCTGTCGCTGTTCGGACTGGTGCTGGCGATCGGCATCGTGGTCGACGACGCCATCGTCGTCGTCGAGAACGTCGAGCGCAACATCGCCGCCGGCCTCAAGCCGCGCGAGGCGGCGATCAAGAGCATGGATGAGGTCGGCTCCGCCCTCATTGCCATCGCCCTGGTGCTCTGTGCCGTGTTCGTGCCCTCGGTTTTCATCACCGGCATATCCGGCCAGTTTTACCGGCAGTTCGCGCTGGCGATCGCCGGCGCCACGATCATCTCGCTCATCGTCTCGCTGACGCTGTCGCCGGCGATGTGCGCGCTCTTGCTCAAGCCGCATGATCCGACGCACCGCGACAACTGGTGGGAGCGGCCGATCCACCGCTTCTTCGCCGTTTTCAACCGGGCGTTCGGCGGCGTCGCCGCCGGCATTTCCTGGCTCGCCACGCGCACCGTGCGCCGCGCCGCGATGATGTTTCTCATCTATCTGGTCGTGCTCGGCTTCGGGCTCAACCAGTTCCGCAAGACGCCGCTCGGCTTCATCCCGCAGGTCGATGGCGGCTACATCATCCTCGTGGTTCAGCTGCCGCCCGGCGCCTCGCTGGCGCGCACCGACGAGGTGCAGCAGCGCGCGCTCGACATCGCGCTCGGCGTTCCCGGCATCGCCCACGGCGTCAACATCGTCGGCTTTTCCGGCGCGACATTTACCAGCGCGCCCAATTCCGGCGCGGTCTTTCTGGTGCTCGACCCGTTCGAGAAGCGCGCCAGGGATCGGCGCGAGTCGGCGCCGGCGATCCAAGCCGAGCTCAATCGGCGGATGTCGACGATCCAGGACGCCTTCATCGTCGCGGCGCTGCCGCCGCCGGTCCGCGGCATCGGCACTGCCGGCGGCTTCCGCATGATGATCGAGGACCGCGGCGGCCGCGGATCGCCGGCGCTGCAGCAGGCGGCGGTGGCGATCATGGCGCGCGCCGCCGGCACACCAGGCGTGTCGCAGGTGTTCACGCTGTTCGAGAATTCGACGCCGCAGGTCTATCTCGACATCGACCGCACCAAGGCGCAACTCCTCGGCATCAACGTGCAGGACGTGTTCAACGCGCTGCAGGTCTATCTCGGCTCGGCCTATGTCAACGACTTCAATCTGTTCGGACGCACCTTCCGCGTCACCGCGCAGGCGCGCGACGAGGATCGCATGGGGACCGCCGACGTGCTTAAGATCCGTGTGCGCAACGCCAATGGCGACACGGTGCCGCTCGGCTCCTTCACCACCGTGCGCGACATTTCCGGCCCCTACCGGGTGCCGCGCTACAATCTCTATCCCGCCGCCGAGCTCGACGGCACCGCCGCCGCCGGCTTCTCGCAAGGCCAGGCGATCAACATCATGGAAAAGCTCGCCGCCGAGACGCTGCCGGACGGCTTTGTCGGCGAGTGGACGACGCTCGCCTTCCAGCAGATCAGGGCCGGCAACACCGCGATGTTCGCTTTCGTGCTCGCTGTCGTGTTCGTCTTCCTCGTCCTTGCCGCGCAGTACGAAAGCCTCACCCTGCCGCTCGCGGTGATCCTGATCGTGCCGATGTGCCTCGTCGCCGCGATCACCGGCGTCATCCTGCGCGGCCAGGACAACAACATCCTCACCCAGGTCGGCTTCGTGGTGCTGATCGGGCTCGCCGCGAAGAATGCCATCCTGATCGTTGAATTCGCCCGCCAGTTGGAGGATCAGGGCCGCAACCGCTGGGACGCGGCGGTCGAGGCGACGCGGCTGCGGCTGCGGCCGATCCTGATGACGTCGTTCGCCTTCATCTTCGGCGTCACGCCGCTGGTCTGGGCGGTCGGCGCCGGCGCCGAGCTGCGGCAGACGCTCGGCACCGCGGTGTTCGCCGGCATGATCGGAGTGACGGCGTTCGGCCTCATCTTCACGCCGGTGTTTTACGTGATCGCGCAATGGATCGCGCAACTCGGCGGGCGGCGCGGCAGCGAGCAACGCGCCGAAACGCAGCCGGCGGAATAGCGCGTACGCTTCGACACGGCCGAAGTCATGCCGGGCCCGTCACTGCGTCAAGAATTTGTCATGTTGACGTTGATAGATTCGCGCGCCGCGCCCAATCCAGCGATGCCGAGGATGAAGCAAAAATCGCAGTGCACAGCAATCGACAATCCAATTTCCCCGCCGAATCATCCAACCGGATCAAACGGCTCCAGGCTGCAACACCGGGCAAAAATTCGATGGGGAAGGACGTCATTCACCGGAAGGGCGCATGATTCGCTGGTATCCTCGCGACCCGGTATATTCGCGGCGCGTGAGCGGTGGTTCCCGACGCCTGGGGACGGGCGCGGCTGGGATGCGTCCGCCGCTTTTCGACCCGCCGATCTCGCGGTCGCGTCGGGCCAAATGAGGTGGAAGCGCTGACGTGAACAACATTGCGCGCCCGCTCGCTTTATTGGCCGCTGCCGCCGTCATCGCGCTGACTGCGGCGGATGCGCTCGCCAAACACGAAAAGCATGTGCGCGCCGCGCGGGAACCGGCGGACGCGCATGCTAGGCACGACAAGCATGGCCATGGCGCGCGGGAAGCGGCGGACGCGCATGCCAAGCACCACAAGCACGGCCGCGGCGCCGAGCCGGCGAAGGCTGAGTCATGCGCGAGCGCCGCGCTGGTGGCCGCGCCGTTCGCCGGGGAGACCTACCCGCCATCGCCGGATGTCGCGGCGGTCAAGCAGGCGATTGATTTGGTGCGCAAGCACAAGCTCGGCGAGGCCGCCGAGATTGCAAAATCGATCCGCGATCCGGCAGCGCAAAAGCTGGTCGAGTGGGTGTTTCTGCGCTCCGACGATGTCGACGCCGATTTCGCCCGCTACGCACGCTTCATCCGCGTCAATCCCGACTGGCCGAGCATTCCCTTGTTCCGCCGCCGCGCCGAGGCAGCACTGTGGCAGGAGCGGCGCGACGCCGCGACCGTGCGCCGCTTCCTCGGCGGGAACCCCATCAGCGCCAAGGGCCGGTTTGCGCTCGCCCGCGTGCTGCTTGCCGAAGGCGAACTCGGCGCGGCCGAACAGGCCGTCCGCGAGGCGTGGTGGAGCGAAGAACTGTCCGAGGCGCTCGAAGCGCAGACGATCGAGGCTTTCGGCGCACTTCTGATGCCCGCCGATCACAGAACGCGCATGGATCGGCGCCTCGCCGCGAAGGATTTCACGGCGGCGATGCGCGCGGCGAATCGTCTGGGTGCTGACGAGAAGGCGATCGTCAAAGCATGCGAGGCCGTGGCGGAGAAGTCCGGCAAGGCGCACGCGCTGCTCGACGCCGTTGGCGACGACGCGCGCCGCGATTTGGGCTACACGCTCTGCCGCGTTCACTGGCTCATCGGCCACGACGAAATTGTCGAAGCGGCGCGGCTGGTGCTGGCGAGCCCGCGCGAGGACATGCGAGCCCAGGACGCCGACGAATGGTGGCGCGAGCGCCGGGTGCTCGCCCGCAGGCTCCTCGATATCGGAGACGCCAAGACCGCCTATGAGGTCATCCGCGAGGCCGCGCCGCCGACCAACGCGAACTATCGCGCCGAATTCCGTTTCATGGCCGGCTGGATCAAGCTGCGCTTTCTCGAGGATCCGGCGGCGGCGCTCGCCCATTTCGCGCAGGTCGACGATGATTCCGCCAATCCGATCGTGCGGGCGCGCGCCGGCTATTGGCGCGGCCGCGCCGCCGAGGCGGCCGGCCGCAAGCTCGAGGCGCGGGCCTATTACGAGGCCGCCGCCCGTCATTCCACCGCCTATTACGGTCAGCTGGCGCGCGCCAAGCTCGGGCTCGGCGAGATGGTGTTGCGCCCGCCGCCGGAACCCGATCCAGCCCGGCGTGTCGCCATTTTTTGGTCCGACCTGCTGCACGCCGCCGAGCTTCTTTATGCGAGCGGCGAGCGCGAGCTGGTGATTCCATTCGTCGCCGATCTCGCCGAGCGCAGCGTCGATGTCGCGACCCTCGCGGCGCTCGCCGAACTCGCGGCAAGTCACGAAGATGCGCGGGCGACGCTGATCATCGGCAAGACCGCGCTGGCGCGCGGGTTTGCGTTCGACTTCTACGCCTTTCCGAATTTCGGCCTGCCGCCCTACCAGCCGATCGCTCCCGACATCGGTCCGAGCGTCGCCTATTCGGTGGTACGCACCGAGAGCGCCTTCGATCCGCAGGATAAATCGCCGGCGCAAGCCGTCGGCCTGATGCAGGTCACGCCCGAAGCCGGCCGCGACACGGCCGGCAGGTTCAAGGTCAGCTATGATTGGCAGCGGCTGGTGTGCGACCCGGTCTACAATACGCAGATGGGGGCGGCCGAGCTCGCCGGACTGCTGCGGGATTATCAGGGTTCCTACATGATGACCTTCGCCGGCTACAATGCCGGGCGCGGCCGCGTCGGTGAATGGATCAAGCAGCACGGCGATCCGCGTGACCCCAAGGTCGATCCGGTCGACTGGGTCGAGCGCATCCCGCTGGCGGAGACGCGCAACTACGTGCAGCGCGTCATGGAGAATCTTGCGGTCTATCGCGTGCGCTTTGGCAACGACACGACGAATGCCGAGCTGCGCGATAGGGCCGCGGCGCGCGAGGCCGCGGCGGGAGGATCAAGCTTCATTCCGCCATAAGCGGCGCTTGCGCGGTTCCCGCAGCCAAATTGCATTGATCTGTCTCAAGGAGCCGTCCGTCGGCGTGCGGTAAGCTTTAACTGTTACGCGATGGAGATATCCATGTACGATGATTGGCCGGAGGCGACGAAGATGCTCAGCGCGCAATTGCGCAATCTGCGCGGCGGCGCGCCGGAGGTCATGAAGGCGTTTTCAGCGATTGCACAGACGGCGCTGACGTCGAAGGCGCTCGATACGAAAACCAAAGAGTTGATCGCGCTTGGCATCGGCATCGCCGTCCACTGCGACGACTGCATTGCCTTCCACGTCAAGGCGGCGCTGCAACAAGGCGCCACGCGCGAGGAGATCATCGAGACGCTGGGTATGGCGATCTACATGGGCGCCGGCCCCTCGGCGATGTATGCGAGCCATGCCTTCGCAGCGCTGCAGCAGTTCGATGCGGCGAGGGCGGTCGAGCCCGCCTGAGCCGCTCTGCGCCCGCTGTAGCTCAATCGGGAACGCACTCCGGCGACCCGAAACCATAATTCCTTGCGCTGACCGTGCATTTGCCGGACTTTTGACCCGCAGCTTCGCGCAATCGCCATTATGATGCATGGCCGGGGAGCCGGTCTCGAGGGCGGTGGCGTTTTGTTTGCGTTATTAAGTCCGGAGCAGCCGCGATGCAGGCGAAAAAATTCGGCGTCGGTCAATCGGTCACCCGTAAGGAGGACGACCCGCTGCTGCGCGGTGCGGGCCGCTATGTCGCCGACGCAGCGCCTGCGGGAACGCTGCATGCGGTGGTGCTGCGCTCGCCGCATGCGCATGCGCGCGTGCGTATCGATGCGGGCAAGGCGCGAACGATGGCGGGCGTGCGCCTCGTCCTCACCGGCGCCGAGACCGCCGGTCTCGGGCCGCTGCCGTGTCCGGTCGAGCTTCCCGGCGCCGCGCTCGAGGTGCCGTTCTATCCAATCCTCGCCCGCGAGGAGGCGCGCCACGTCGGCGACGCGGTCGCCTTCGTGGTCGCCGATACGCTGGCGCAGGCCAAGGACGCTGCCGAGGCGATCGCGGTCGCCTGGGAAGAGCTGCCGCATGTGATCGGCGCCGCGGCGGCGGTCAAGCCCAGCGCGCCGCTGGTCTGGCCGCAGCGCCGCGGCAATATCGCCTTCGACGTTACGCTCGGCGACGCCGCGGCAACCGCGCGCGCTTTTGCCGACGCGGCGAAGATCGTCTCGCTTACGCTCGTCAATCAGCGCCTGGTCACCAATTATCTCGATACGCGCGGCGTCGTCGCCGAATGTGACGATGCGCAAGGGCACCTCACGCTGACCTTGTCGAGCCAGGGGCCGCACGCCATCCGCGACGTGCTCGCCGAGATCCTGCACGTTCCGGCGGAAGAGCTGCGCGTGGTGACGCCGGATGTCGGCGGCGGGTTCGGCACGAAGCTCTTTCCGTACCGCGAATATGCGCTGGCGGCGTTCGCCGCCAAGCGCCTGCGGCAGCCGGTGACCTGGATCGCGGAACGCTCCGAGCATTTTCTCGGCGACGCCCAGGGCCGCGACAATCTCACCACGGCGCGGCTTGCGCTCGACGGGCGCCATCGCTTCCTCGCGCTCGAGATCGATCTCCTCGCCGACATGGGCGCCTATCTGTCGCAATACGCGCCTTACATTCCCTATCTCGGCGCCTCCATGTCGCCGGGCCTCTACGATATCGCCTCCTGCCACGTGCGCGTGCGCGGCGTCTACACCAATACTGTCCCGGTCGACGCCTATCGCGGCGCCGGACGGCCGGAGGCGGCTTACGTCATCGAGCGGCTGGTCGACGCGGCGGCGCGCGAGACCGGGATCGCACCCGACGAGTTGCGGCGGCGGAACTTCATCAAGCCGGCGGCAATGCCCTATCAGACCGCGACCGGCAAGAACTACGATTCCGGCGACTTCGCCGCGCATCTTTCGCGCGCGAAGGAGATTGCCGACTGGGACGGTTTCCGCGCCCGGCTGGCGCGATCGAAGAAGGCGAGCAGGCTGCGCGGCATCGGGCTTGCAACCTATATCGAGGCCTGCGGCAGCATGGGCCCGCAGACCGTGACCGTCGAACTCGAACGCGACGGCTCGGTCACCGTGCTGATCGGTACGCAATCGACCGGGCAGGGCCATGCGACCGCCTACGCGCAGCTCGTCGCCGAGCATCTGGATTTGCCGCCGGAGCGCGTCACCGTGGTGCAGGGCGACACCGCGCGCGTTGCCAGCGGGCTCGGCACCGGCGGCTCGAGCTCGATCCCGTGCGGCGGCGCCTCGCTTGATGGCGCGGCCAGGAAGCTTGCGGACAATCTCAAGGCGCTGGCGAGCGAAGCTCTCGAAGCGGGCGTTGACGATCTCGAAATCGCCGGCGGGGCGGTGCGTGTCGCCGGCACCGACCGGGCGATTTCCTTTGCGGCGCTGGCGCAGCGCCCGGACGCGAGAGAACATCTCACCGCCGCTGACGCGTTCACGCCGCCGCAGCCGACCTATCCGAACGGCACCCATGTGGCGGAGGTCGAGATCGATCCGGCGACCGGTGCGACCGACATCGTCAATTATGTGGTGGTCGATGATTTCGGCGCCACGCTCAATCCGCGGCTGCTCGCCGGCCAAGTTCACGGCGGCACGGTGCAGGGGATCGGCCAGGCGCTCATGGAAGAGACCGTCTACGATGCCGATTCCGGCCAGCTGGTGACCGCGAGCCTCTTGGATTACGCCGTGCCTCGCGCCGACCAGGTGCCGGCGATCGCCTTCGCGACGCACAATGTGCGTTGCCGGCACAATCCGCTGGGCGTGAAGGGCGCCGGCGAGGCCGGCGCCATCGGCTCCACGCCGGCGGTGATGAACGCCATCGTCGACGCGCTTTGGCGGGCGCTGCGGATTTCGCATCTCGACATGCCGGCGACGCCGGAGCGGGTGTGGCGCGCCATCGAGGAGGCGCGGCGCCTGCATAGGCTTTGATGATGCGATTCCTCTCTAGCAACTAAACGGCGGAGTCGTCCGAGGGACCTTTTGTGCCCTTGATGTCTTTATCGTGATCTGTCCGAATTCCTTTTACGAGCGCACTCCAACTTTTCGACACTCAATGTCAATGATCTTGCAAATGGTATTCACGAACAAGCTAGGTGTTTAGTCCCGAGGAATCGTGGTGCATTGTATCACGATCTCCGGAGGGACGAGCTATGGGGCAAATTCTTCACGGCAGCGCCACAACGACTGAGGCGGTCCGTCGAGCAATACAG
>Ga0187784_10000170_pt1 | contig 43087 bp, 35 predicted proteins | sample 1015_SJ02_MP15_2_FD_132964 | JGI IMG/M metagenome (GOLD analysis project Ga0187784, IMG submission 132964) | Tropical peat soil microbial communities from peatlands in Department of Meta, Colombia - 1015_SJ02_MP15_20_MG | ecosystem: Environmental > Terrestrial > Soil > Wetlands > Peat | place... | reverse complement strand
GGATACGAGTAATAACTGCTATTTCGGTTCTCCACTGCTCTCAGGTAATTTGGCGTTGGAGGCGGGTGGGGGAATCGTCTTCTACACGGGCGGTGGGTATCAGCGAGCGTACTTTGACAGTACGGGACGATTCATTACGGCTAGTACGGTCACGATACAATCGCTTCCCGCAAACGGCGGCTCAGCAGTGTATGAGAGCGGGGGTCTTCTCGGCCTCGCTGCGTCCGACCGCCGCCTGAAGAAGGATATTAAAACAATTCCAAACGCTCTCGCCTCGATTCAGCGAATGCGTGGGGTTCGGTTTCGATGGAAGAAACCCGGGGAAGCTTTTCCGAAGGGCCGCCGATTGGGCGTGGTTGCGCAGGAGGTTCAGAAAGTCTACCCCGAATTAATCCATAAGACCGGCGACGGATACTTGGGCGTGGACACGGAATGCCTCGTCGCCCCCTTAATCGAAGCCGTCAAAGAACTTGCAGAACAGCATCGTGAACTTGCAGAACAAATTCGTGAATTGAAAAAGGAGCTTGCAGAACAGAAGCGGTAACAGGCTTTACCTCAACTCTAGGAAATCAATCGAAACTATCCACTCTCCTCCGCCAACCGTAGACTATCCGTTACCCACCTGATAACTGACCAACCGAAAGGTAACAACCCTAACGACCAACCACAGAGGTAACGTTACCCTTTTCTCTTGGACACGCCTACGGGCTCGGAGTCACTTAAGTAATATATTTGATTCTACTCGCTGAGTTGACGCGTGCTGCAGCATGGCCAAGGCTCTTCTAATATTCGGAACCCGGCCTGAAATAGTTAAGCTCGCTCCCGTGATAAAGGCGCTTAAGGCGAAGCGTTCCACTCAAGTCATCGTAGGGCACAGTGGACAACATTACGATAGAGAGATGTCAGAAGTCTTCATACACCAACTCGGCCTACCAGCTCCTGATTTCAATCTGAATTCAGGCTCCGGATCCCATGCGACCCAGATTGCGAAGGTTCTAGTGGGGTGCGAGAGAGCGATTGAACAATACGAACCTGACGTAGTTGTCGCTGAGGGGGATACAAACACAGTTGTGTCGGTAGGTCTTGCAAGCACAAAGCTGCAAAAGGGATTCGCGCATGTTGAGTCGGGTCTTCGCTCATTTGACAGGAGGATGCCTGAAGAGGTGAATCGAATAATGGCCGATCATTGCGCAGAGCTCTGCTGTGCCCCGACGAAGATATCGGCCGCGAACCTTATTCGAGAAGCCATTCCTCCTCAAAGGATCGCAGTGACCGGCAATACGGTAGTGGACGCATGCCTCGGCACTCTACCTCTCGCGCGGCGTTTCTCAACCATCCAAACGAGGTTAGGGGAATGGGATGATTTCTGCCTGCTAACCGTCCACAGAAGCGAGAACGTCGATACCAAAGAAAGCTTAGGCAGCCTCCTTAGACTCCTTCGTGGCTTAAGAGAGCGCATCGTCTATCCAGTACATCCGCGAACTCGTCGCCGCCTGATTGAACATGGATATTGGAAGTTGCTGAAGAAACAGGAACACGTCATCACGTTACCAGCCGTCGGCTATTGGGATTTTCTCTGGCTTCTCTCAAATTGTCGATTCGCAATGACAGATTCAGGAGGAGTGCAAGAGGAGGCGTTCACCCTAGGCGTGCCTTGCATTACGCTTAGGGAAAACACGGAACGGCCTGAAACCGTAATGCTCGGACGTAACTTCGTGACAGGCATGAATTTGGCGAGAGTAAAGGCTGCCATGAGTAAAGTAGAAAAAATGCCAAACTCGCAGCTCAAAGAGAATCCATTCGGTGACGGTCATGCTGGCCAACGAATCGCAGATTTGCTAGCGAAGAACAATCTGAGGTCGAAAGTTCAACGCGCTCGATTCCTATCAGATGGATACACAATACGACGCTTGATTCCAGTAACTAAACTCAAAGAATACCGAAAAGTGCGACGATTGATGACTCTCTGCTACGATGAATTCGGGCGAATCGGTCTCCCAATTAAACCAGAAAATATGGAAGGGTGGAGCGTGGAGTTATTCGGAGAGCCATCCGTACTGCGCCCTTACGCAATCTGCGCGAAAAAGACAAGTGGGCACACACAACCGCACCTCCTACCTAGTTCGAACCACAAAAGAACAACAAGAAACAATCTGCAGACAGCAGGAAAAAATCAAACAACCGAACGAGTAGCATGAAGCTGAGATCAAAGCAACACGTGAAGCAATCGAATCCGCTCAGCAACTAGCGAAACGATTGCTAGACACTGGACAATGCGTTACCTCGTCTCCGGAGCAAAGTGGCATCGTCTAGCGTTGATTGTGAATCGTCGAAGCCCGCCCATATGTCAACGATTAGGCTAAGCAGAGGAACAGGGGATACGAACGCTTTCGTGCCCCACATTCTTTAAGTGGACAACTCTTCTCCACAGTAAATGGGAAAGAATCTTGCAAGGCCCCGTGAGACCCTCCTGCGCCCTAACGGCACTTCGTGACGGCCTCGGTGTTCCCATGTGCCTCACGTCAGCTGCGATGCTTTCATTCACCTTGTGGGGCACAGACATGACCTATTTCTACACGATTTATTTCGTAGCCTTAGCCTCGTATCTGGAGCTTGTCCGGCGACTGCTCCAGTTTCGACCGTTCTCCAAAAGAGAGCTGGCAGGGCTATTCGCGGTTGGAATAGCATTAAGGCTTATGTTACTGCCAATAGCGCCGTCCTTATCCGTTGACGTGGTGACCTATTTTAACCAGGTAAAGAGCGGAACGGGCTTTGCTCCGAATGTTGGAAATTTCTTTTCATTTCCGCCTGCGTTCTGGTATCTATTGAAATTGCTAAGCTTCTTTCAGATAGGTCCGTTAACATTCAGGGGACTGATGATCGTCGCCGACATTTTGACTGCTTACCTGATAAAACGGCTCATGATGAATCTCTGGCACGCGGACAAGGCCGCCAACGTCGCTGCCGTCGCATATCTGTTTTTTCCGCCGGCAATAATCGAAAGCGGCTGGAACGGGCATTTCGAACCACTAGTGAACTCGGTAGCCCTAATCGCGTTGATTCTTTCCACGCAGCAGAAATCCATTCGCGCAGGAATAGGGAGCGCAGTCGCCATAGCTTTGAAAGCGTACCCCGCACTGTTCGCGATAGGCGACCTGGCTCTTCTCAGCAGACGCGGCTGGAAGTCGTTTACGCTCTCCTTGTTTCTCACCCTCTCATTTATGATCGTACCCGTGGTGTACTACGGTGGAGTCAGATCTGTAGCCATTAACGTGCTTCTCGTGGCATTCACTGCAACAGGGTTCGGACCTGCTGGAGTTTTGTCTCCGCTGAACTATATTGGTGGAATCTTTCAGTACTTGGCTGGGAGCTCCATCGCCCTAGTGCAATACTTGCAATTTATTTCAGCGGGAGTGGTAGGCATCGCCCTTCTCATTACGCTGAACATGCGAAGGTATCATCGCTGGATTGTGCTGATGTTTCTTATCTGGCTCGGTGCCCTCGCTGAGCTGTATGGCTTTGTGAGGTTTGCAGAGAGCTATAACATCGCGAGCAACCTGTTGGCTTACTGGTTCGTTCCCCCTGCGTTGAATTTCTCCCTCGCAGCTCTTTTTGTTGTGGCAGGTGCTTTGTTGATTGTTGCGGCTTACCGTATCTGGATCGAGAACTCTAGAATGCGCTTGCTCTTCATAGGGCTGTCACTGGCGGGAGCGATTATGATCATGAACTTCAGCTATCTTGAGGGATGGTTCATTTTCTTCTTTGTCCCGCTCGCCTTCCTCCTAATCCCTCGACGTTACGTTTTACCTCTGCTCCTGTTCGCATTGATCCTGTATTCGGCTCCATATACCTCTTCGAACTTTCAGAGTATAGGAGCTGTCGCAAATACAGTCTCCATTTTACCGACAACCCTGAGGTACACAGCCATAAACCATCTCGGACCGGACGTTTCTGCGAATGGCCCCGATATTAGTTGGACGAATGCCAGCGTTTCCGCAAATCAGGGAGAAATAGAGTCAGCAGGAGAAATGGCGTGCTTCATGACCAACACGCCATATACATATTCATTCTACTCTGTAAACGTTAACGTGAATCAAAGCCAGTTTCCATTCATGTTGGTGAATGGAAATAGCAGCCTTACGAGTTTAAGATTTGAGTTTTGGAATAACGGCAATGGTATCGCATATTGGGTTCCGGAGTCACTTGAAGACACTCAGTACGTCGATACAACGGCATTGACTGGGAACGTGGGCTTCAACCGAGTAGTGATAGTGAATTTGAAACCACACGGTCAAAGGCAATGCCTAGATGACCTCAGGTTCCTGCCTCCTGGAAGCGAGGGTGCAGTTACTGCCTTTACTCGCGGCACCTCTCTAGGTCTTGAATTTAAATCGCAAAACGCAACAGAGCTAGGCGCTAGTAATGGTTACGCGGGTCTCCTCATGAACGTGACACATCCAATCGGGGAATGGAACATATTAACACTTGATTTGGAGACAAATTACAGTTCTGGCCTCGAAATCGGCGTTATATACAAAGACCGACAACACAACGCCGACATGTTCTATTCTGCATCGCGTGGTGGTGAGGAATTGATTGACTTTAACTTCAGTTTCACACCTTATAGCATGTCCTTATGGGAAATCAGAAATACGGAGATGCTGGGCATCATCATTAGGGCTTACTCGTTGAATTTTCCAAACTCTATGCATTCAGTCCTCGTGAATCTTCTGCAATTTTCAGACTATGTGCAACGCCCCAACATTGTAACCCTGATCGGAGTCTCTGCGTCACTATGTGCGGCCTTCACAGTGGATGCATCAATGTTTCCGAAGAAACCGCGTCGGTCGATTTCTTCTTGAATGGGTTCGGAGAAGGTGAAGGCTTGAAATATCAAGTAAGGTCAATTAGCCTGCGACGATTCATCATGACTTCGGTCGGCCGCACAACTTTGGAGGGGCCTTGCTTCGCGAAGTCGCACGACAATACGCGATTCGCTCCACAGGTGGTCGTGCAACGAAGAGGAAGATTGCTTACATAGGATAGTGAGTGTCATCCTCGTGTGTCCCTCAAGAAGATGTGATGGTGACTCCTCAAGTCATGCCGAAGATCAACCGTGTGTTTTTTGATCGAGTTTTCGAGTGGATCGTTGGAAACCGTTCATACGATTATCTTCCAATGGTCCTCGCGAACGACAAACTCGGACGTGATGATCTCGAGCAGCTGCAAGTCTCGAAGCTCCGAATCCTTCTCAGAGTAGCTTGGGAGCGGTCGCTCTTCTACCGTGAACGTATGCGTCGAGCTGACTTTGATCCCGCAGAAGTCAGAAGGACAGCTGATATCGTTCGGCTTCCTCCGGTGACGAAGACGGAACTGAGATCCGCGCTCGCAAGGGGGCATCTCCTCACGCAGCCCAGAAGAAAACTCGTGAAAGGGCAGACGGCAGGATCCACAGGAAGCCCCTTGGTGGTCTACCACTCTCATGCCGACCTCAGCTTCGCGCGTGCTTGTGATTTTAGGGCATGGGAGTGGTACGGTTGGCGACCAGGGGATTCCATCATTACCGTCTGGGGAGCACGGACGAACGTGTCCTGGCCCCTTAAAGTTCTAACACGCTTACGAAACCGCGCGATCGGGCATCTCTGCCTCGAAGCAGATCGTCTCTCAGACGTGAATGCGCGCATGTATCTTCGCGTAGTAGATCGCGTTCGACCTGCTATTCTCTACGGATATGTAAGCAGCCTTGTCCAACTCGCCCGAATCGGGCGCGAGTATGGCATACGTGTGAACTCTCCAGGAGCTGTCGCAACAACTGCGGAAATGCTCTTTTCAAATGAGCGTCGTTTTCTATCCGATTACTTCGGCACTAGCGTGTACGACCAATACGGATCGACCGAGGTGAACAGTCTCGCCTTCGAGTGTCCCACGCACGCCGGAAGTCATGTCGCCGCAGACCACGTTCTCGTCGAGACTGCAGAGGATGGCCACGTCTTGGTAACCGATCTTGATAATCTCGCAATGCCCTTCATCCGGTACGAGAACGGAGATGTTGCCGAATGGAAGTCTGAGATGTGTCCGTGCGGTCGCGCCTCGCCGCTTCTCTCCCGTGTTCTCGGAAGACGTAGCGAGATCATCCGGGGACCTAACGGTAACCGCGTGCACGGCGAGTTCTTCACCCACATATTGGAGGATTGGGGGTGGTTCGAGCGATATCGTATAAACAATTTCCAAGTTGTTCAAGAAAAGCTCAACTTGATAGTCATGCGTTTTGTGGCCCTGTCAAAGCCGCGACCCGAGGATCAACTTTTCTTGACGAATATCATCCGGGAGTTCCTCGGAGATGTCGAGGTGGAGTATGAGTATCCTGATGTCCTCCCCGTAAGTGTTGCCGGGAAACGGCAATTCACTATTAGTAAGCTAGTCGACTAATAGGCGGCTGATTCGATCTCTGACAATTCGGTCAATACTCTGCTGGGGCTCTGCCAGATTTGATTTGATCCTAGGAATTCGCCTGCTAAGCTTCGGTCACGCATCCCCACAGCTGATTCTGCTGTGAACGTGAAGATACCGATAAACAAAATTGTGCGGCTCTTTCACGATGCCGGATTCGTTGAGAAGAAAAGGGTATCCGTATACCATCTTACCTTCTTGAAGATTTTGCCGATCGCCTCGTCATGCTTCTTTATTTTCGAAAGAGTTAACGAGAGCTAGGTCGGACGCTTACACCTCAAGGGTTAGTGTCTGCTTAATCTTCTCACGAAGCGATAGAACCGTGTCTCTGAGATCTGCCAATGCAGTACGTGGCGGCCGGATGAATCTGCGGCGCTGTCCGTCGAGAAGGGTAACATCTCCAATCGATGTCAAGGTATGCAGGCCATGTGGGTAGGCTCCGTCCGCATATGGCTCAATTACGGCTGCCAGCTTCTCCTCGAACTCCGTAGGCGTGAGTCTTGTTACTCGGTTGATGATAATGCCCCCTCCGTAAGTTCTCGAACAATCTTGGGCAGGTCGATAAAGGAAGCCACCGTGAGTAAAGGGCGTGCCAGCGGGCCGCGAGGAGTGAATATTGGTCTTCACTGGATTATTGGAATGAGCCTTCCAGGGGCCAAATAGATCTTGCGCGTGCCACATGAACAACGAGCCTCGTCGCATTGGAGAGCTGCCGCATGCAAGCCACCATCGTCCATCGTACTGAAAAAGCGTACTGTCGACTGCTGGGAAGTCACGTATCAGAGAACCTATTCTTCTCCACTTGTCTGGGAATTCTTCGGCTTCATAGAGGGCTACTTCCCGGGCGCGGCGCGTTTCGGGAACGCAGTAGACACGACCTTGGTTTTCAAGTAGGTACGGATAAGAAACATGAATCGGAAGTTCGATCGCCACTCTTGCCTTGGCAGGACGACGCCAGTCAGTCAATTCAATGCTCACAATTCTTCCCTTGTTTTTCCAATAATCAAATTCCTCGCACAACACGTAGACCAAATCGTCTCTAACTATTGCAAACGGATCCGCGAGATACTTGCCCGGATCGGTTGGTGGAAACCAAGAGATCGGCGATCTAAAGCCAGGTTCAAGAAAGGCGCTTATCGGCGAACGCACAAAGCCAATATTCCACTCTATGTGACGAAGCAACATCAAACTACACTTCTCAAGAAATTACGTCTTATATCCGCCTGTTTCAATTCCGGCTATCTCTTCTTTAACTGTCCTACTGACGTAAGGTCTTGCAATTCAGTTTGACCTAACAGCGTTTCAGGGGGTGTGTTCGTTGGCGTCGTCTTATTTTAATACCTACGGACTATGGATCACCTTGGGAACTGTAGCAGGTCCATCAGCAAGTCGGAGACTTTTTTTCGGCCCGGAACATCATTTATGCTTCTCAATGCTTATCCAAGTACAATAACTGATTTCATGGGTTGGCCCATGCTGGAAATAGATCGGAGGAAATGGATTTTCAGGACAAAAGAGATTTGGTTCTGCGATGACCCGCGCTACAACTACGACGTACAGCTTACAGCCTATGATAGTGTGATTTTCAACGCCTGTAAGAGTAAAGTCAATCTGCCTAATTTCAAGCGGGAAGAGCAATTTACCGTCATTATAGACTTGACTAAGGGCCTTGATTCGATACGGAAAGAGATGTCCAAGCGTTGCAGGTATGGGATCTCACGGGCCATTCGAGATGGCGTTGCGGTCAAGATGAACCAGGATTATGACAGATTCTACTCGATGAACAAATCGTTTAACCAAATGAAGGAGATTCCCCCGACATTTCTATCCCGATCTGATCTCGAGGCGCTGAAGGCATATGGTACTCTGTTTGTTTCGCAATTTAACGAAGAAATATTGGCAGGGATGTTCTGTATTGAAGATGAGTCCAATATCAGGTGGTTGGTCGGGGCATCAAAGCGACTGCAGGTTAGCAGAGACATGGCGGCGCTGATTGGAAATGCGAACAGGTTGACGATTTGGGAAATAATAAAGTACGCGAAAGCGAAGGGGATACGCCAATTCGATCTAGGAGGATACTATATGGGACAACACGGGACAGACGAAGAGCTGGAGCGGATAAACTTCTTCAAGAAGAGCGTAGGGGGTGAGATTGCACCAAGATATCACTACAGAAGCGATTCGACGATATACCGATGGGCCAGAACATGCTATGATAAGTTAAGTGCAGCTCAAATTATACGCGCAATTGCCATTTTCGCCGAATTATTGTTCTTTGCCACGGTCAAAGCTCTGAGCTGATTACCTGAAGAGATTTGCTTATGATCGAAGATTCGAACAATCATCGCGCCTTTGATTCGAAGAAAGCCGTTGCCCTCTACACATCGACCGGCCAACTGCAGAAACCTGAAGAAACAATTCTTCGTCTACTTCAGACAGAGCTTCCAAGTCCTCGAATACTCGACATTGGCGTTGGAGGAGGCCGTACGACCAGGTATCTCGCAGCTTGGGCGCGGGAATATGTTGGCATAGACTACTCAGAGGGGATGATAGACGCATGTCGAGAGAAATTCAAGAACAGTATCAATGTTCGTTTCCTATTATGTGATGCGAGATGCATGCAGCCGTTTACGGACGAATATTTCGATCTAGTAGTGTTTTCATTTAATGGTCTGGATTACGTGGGGCACGAGGACAGGATTCGCATCCTGGGGGAGGTTAAACGAGTCCTTAGGCGTGGCGGGGAGTTCATGTTCTCGTCTCATAATCTCAGGTCGGCACCATCACTGTTTGGCCACTTTCCGATGTCGCCGCCGAGAATGCCTCTTCACGAATGGCTTTTCGCTCCCATCAGGAATGCGAAGAGACGGATTTTAAACCCAGGGTGGATCGGAAAACTGCAGAAAGACTTCGCGATCTTAAACGATGGGGCGTTCGATTGGCGTTTAACCACGTATTATGTTCGTCCTTACGTTATGCTGAACCAACTTCTCGCAGTAGGTTTCAGGAACGTGCGCGTCTTTTCGTTGGACGGAACTGAAATCCGGTCCACGGAAAACGTACGACTTAACCGCGATCGATGGTTGTATTACCTTTGCCAAGCGATGATTTGAACGCATAACGTGGAATCCGAGTATTCTTGAAGGTTATAGTCTTTAGTGCTATACGTTTGTAGAATCGTGCCATTATAACTATGCCTTTCCGACTTCGTCATTTGTCTAGGAAATCACTACCTCAGAATTTCAAAGTAAACCCGTTCAATTGTATACTTGCGTTCGATGATGCCATCCAACCACACCGCTTGCTTTCATCGTGTACATTCCGATGTCGAGTCGCTCGCAAGGAGACCGACTACGTTACAAATGAGTCACACCAAGGCATACGTAAACAGGTACGCAGAAGTTCTAACTACGTCTGTATAGTCTTCTCGCCGCGGCCTTCATGAGCAGGGTAGGCAGGGCAGCCACCGTTTTGCCCAATGGTAACGCTCGTAGGTCTACGACTTGTGCGGTACAGTTCGAAACATAGATTTTCGGGTGTATGATTGCAAGCGGACGCCCGCGGTTTCCCTCCCCACGCATCTCTAAGGCGCGAATGATCGGCCAAGGCGGAGTGAGTTGCATATAGGAGAGTGTTTTGTGAATAGAATGGTTCAACCGACTCATTTCTCCAAACCCGGGCTCGTATGCAGTCAACGGGTATGAAGCCTTTCGCGGCGAAAAGCTCAGCCCAGTACTCCGGCCATTGCTCGTTAACATGATGGAAACCCTGCTGGTACGGAATCGCAGCAGAGAACAGAACGACTTCGCCTAGGGAAACCAGAGACTCAACAAACACCTCGGCCGAATCCTTTGGAAGGTGTTCAGCAACCTCTAGCGACACGACTAAGTCGAATTTCCTATCCAGCCTCAACGGCAGGCAAAGGTCAAAATCCATGAATTCAGACTTGGGAATTTCAAGCACATCACTTTTCGTTAAGTGGTCGATTCCAAGCAAGTGGTTAACGCCGTTATCTCGAAACGCGTTGAGCCAAACACCAGTGCCGCATCCCACATCAACAACTGACCTAGGCTCAACTAGGTTCATGACAATAGGCACAATCTGACGTGCTGAACTTCTGGCTCCTTTCTTTAGGCTCTCGAAGAATTTTCTTGGATAATTGGCAACTTCCGAGTTTTCTCCCAATATTAATTTTGACCTCTTGGCGTACAGTTCCGTCTTTCATTCGAGGCCTTATCTCAGTTTCGTAGTTGCAGATCGGAACCCCGGCTATGAGTGTCCCTGCCGTCCGATTTCAGATGTTTCTCGAAGGCCTTGCTATCATAAGCCAGGTGTAGGAATTCCCAATCGAGTTGATTGTCGTCGAGTGAAATTCGCCAAATGACCGGCCGAATGAGTCACTGAAGGATTTTCGGCTTCGATAATGTCACACAGTCGAGCGAAGGATCCGGAGTAAAGCAAATCGAGAACTAGCAGCTTCCATTAGAGACTTTTCAATTACTCCTCGGGCCAAGTAATTGTATCGATATCTAGACCGCTTTAGCGGCTTACTCTGTAAGTTAGAAGAGGCCGCGCCCCTTCAGGCGACCTGACACGCCGTCAGCTTGGAGAAAGCTGGTCAAACTGGAGACGGCGTCGTGCTAAATAGAAAACAGTTGCTTCGAGATTGTGATGCGACTTAACCAGTTGAAGGTAACCAGAGAGCAGCGTCCTTGCGACAGTGGCTCTAAAGCGTTCTTGAGTGAGTGGTCTGCTAAATGTGTGAATCATATCGAAACCACCGTATCTAAGTTGTTCGATGACTTGGCCCACCGAATATTCTGTAACGTGATGAGGTGAAAGAAGAAGAACGGGTTTCCCGCGGACGATCCGCACCAAGTTCTCGAGGGAATAGCGGTTTGGCGTAGAAAGGATCAGATATCCGCTAACCTGCATGATGTCGCGTATTCGGGACGGAATTCGCAATGGGTCGGGGACGTATTCCCACAAATTGTTGCATACGACGATGTCAAAGTAGCCTGGCGAGTAAGGGGGATCATAAGCGTTGCCAACTGCGAAGTCTATCCTTGAAAAATGGTCTGCCGCATATTCAATGGCAGAGATTGAAGAATCAAGAGCCGATATCTCTGCGTGAGGAAATCTACGGAGGATCCGCGCTGTTATGTGGCCCCGGCCGCATCCGAGATCCAAGATTCTGGGATTGTGTTTACTGGAATTGACCGCTATGCTCATCATCTCCAATGTGCAGGCTGCTCTTCTTTGATGGAATTCGCTTACCGTCAAATCAACATCGTATGGGTCCGCAGCCCTGTATTCGTCGTATTTCTCTACGTCGTTAGGAGGAAGAAAGACTGGGAAACCTTTGGGATGCCGAGCGAAAGACGCCTTGCCGAATTGCCCGGCCCAAGAATTTAACGGACAACCATCTCTTTCCATATCGATTTGACGACCGACCATGTGATCATAGTATTTTCCCAAGCTCAACGGGCTCCCTTTGCATCTTAACGCTAGTAACATATTCTGTATATCCATGACCTAGGTTTGACACCGCTAAACCTAGGGGTCTAGACTTTCTCTTGTCCGCAAACGCCCAACTGCAGCACCGGACGAACTGCCCGACTCGTTCCCAGGATAACAGATTTCAGTCAGTTTGGTCAAGAAATCGTAAGTCTCCTACCAGAATGGCGTTCAAGTTTCTCAACAATAAGACGTAGGCGCCGATTTGATGCATGAGCCTCAAAGGAGTGCGTTTCATAAGTAGCTGCTCCGCTATTGTTCTTAAGAGGTTCCCGTTCAGCGCCCACAGAAACGCGACCAGGTTTAGGAGGGAGCTACGATAGACAAGTTTGAAGAAGACATAGGACTGAAATATCAGCTGCCTGTAAATCTCTAATTTCTGCGCAGGATCTCGCAGTCCTGAATAATAGGAGCCCGTGTGAATCACTTTCGCCTGAGGAATAACATAAAGAGAACCAGGATACATCCTGTAGAGTCTGTGTGAGAACTCGAAGTCACCACAGACGTCATATCCAGTCAGATTAGTATCGAACTGCAGGTTGTCGAAGACATGTTTCCTGAAGCAGCAGCAGCAACCACCCAACCATTGGGCTCGAATCACTTTCGTCAACGGTTTCGGAAATATGCCCTTTCCCGATCTACGCACCGCATACTTGTCTTTCTCCTCGTAGTTCAACATCAACGCTTTGCGCGTTGCAATCCCGAGACTTCCGAAACCGGTGCCAGCCTTCTCGGCCTGTTCATGAATCGCGGCTCCGACGCCCAGAGCTTCTGGGTGCTCATCCAAGAATGACATCAGATTGCGCAGCAGGTCGTTGTCGAGAACTACGTCATCATCGAGGAATAGCACGACTTGACCTGTACACAGCTGCACGCCGAGATTCCTCGCAGCATCAGCTCCTCTGTGTGGAACTTTTGCGTATTTGAGTTTGCATTCTCTCGCTTCAAACTCACTAGTGAGTGAAGCTAACATCGTGGCTGTATGATTCAAACGCTTTGAGTCATCAACCACTACGACTTCTGAGGGGCTACAAGTCTGTTGGAGTAAGGCCTGTAATAGTTGTCTCAACAGCTTCGGCCTGTCCATCGTCGGAATCATGACCGAGATACGCAAGCGAGCGCCTCACAAAATGGGACTAAAGGTTATAGTTAGAAGCCTTTGAGGAGGCATTTGATGCCGTCTTCGAGTTTTACTTCCGGTTCCCAATTCAGCTTTGTCCTTGCACAAGAGATGTCAGCGACAAACCGTTCGACTTCACCCCGTCTCCCACGCAAAGACAATACTTCGCTCTTGCTCCCAGCGTAATCCTTCATAAGTTGGGCTAATTTCCGCAAAGTAATTCCCGTTCCAGATCCGATGTTGGCCACCCCATTCTCCCGACTCTTTGCAGCTTTCACCAATGCCCGAGTGACATCTCTCACATGAACAAAGTCGAGTATTTTATCCGCATTATATAGAATCATATCTTTGTTTTTCAAACATGCCTGTGATAGCTTCGGAATAACTCGGCCAACATCACGTTTTCCGTAGACGTTCGCAAGCCGAAGATTGTAATAGCTTAAACCGTAGCACTTTCCGTATGCCTCTATAGTCTTCTCGCAAGCGATCTTGGACGCTCCATACGGGTTCTCTAGATTTAACGGGCAATTCTCACGAACCGGAAGATGCGGCGCGGTCCCATAGACCTCCCGCGACGAAGAAAAGATGAGTCTTCTTCTTAAGTCAACACAGGACCTCGCTATTATCTCAGTTCCCAAACCGTTTACACGAAAGCACGCTCCTGGATCCCTAATACAGGACGACACTCTCGAGATTGCAGCCAGATGAAAGACCATGTCGGATCGTGCGATCAGTTTTCTGACTAGCTTAGCGTCAGTGACGTCACCTTTCACAATCTCGATCCCGTTGAGCGCTTCTCCGTGCGGTAATTTGCGGCTCAAGTTATCCAGAACGATTACGCGGTTCGCATTTTGGGATAGGTCCTCGGCTAAATGCCAACCGATGAAACCCGCACCCCCGGTAACAAGCGATGTGGACAAGGTCCCTGTCGAGACACTTGAGATCCGTACAGGTCTTTATTTGTAATGTCTCTTTAATTCTCTCAAATGTTCCAAGGGAAAATTATGCACAATGATTTGAGTTTCCCCTAACCAATCGTGCTCACATCGGGAATGCGGAACATTGGCTCCTTCAAGAACGTTCGCCCTTGCATCTTAAATGAAGTCCAATCCACCGACTCAAATCCTCGTTATGCCTCTTAGCGCGCTTGGATTCAACACCCTCAATTCCATAGACCGCCTTCCGTAAGCGGCATTGTCAGAGTTTCTAGTATCCTTAGCCATCTATGCATAACCGCATCGAAAGTGAACTGTTGCTCTGCAACTTCTCTAGCGGCCACGGCAATCGAATCTAGATTATCATGATTCAGCACTCGAAGTACGTTTTCAGCAATGGTCTCAGCCTTGTTGTCCCTCATGATGAAACCTGTCTGAGAGTCTCTAATAATGTCCGGGATACCACCGACTGGTGTAGCAAGAACTATCGCGCCGTTTGCCATGGCCTCGCGAATAATCATGGGGGTTCCTTCCGTTACCGATGGGAGAACGAGGATCTTTACTCTCTCCAGAAATGCCGTCAACGGAGCTCCGTTAGAAACCCATCCAAGAAGAGTAACGTGATCACCAATTCCAAGGGCATCAATTTCCTTCTCGATTCTCTCCTCTTCTCCTCCCGTGCCCGCTATGAGAAATTGCATGTCTTTGCGCCGACTCAATATTAGAGGCATGGCTCGGACGAAGTTCATTACGCCTTTGCCTCGCGATAAACGGCCTGCATAGCCAATCAACTCTTCTCTGTTCTTAGGCAGGGTGCGGAGGGGCGCTTTCGAATCAATATATGAGCCGGGCCAGAAAAGGATCTTATGCCGGTATCCCTCTAGGTTGCCGAACTTGATTATCGAAGGCGATTGGCACAGAATATTATCGGCCAAAGCGTAGCTAACCTTGAATAGCAGAGTCTCAATTGGTACAATGACCTTCTCCAGTCCCATTGGGTAGTTCACTTGTGATTCGAGTATCTTGTTGCCTCCTCGATGAAAGATCATGGTCCTCTTTCTGAGGGTTCTGGCTAGGAGGAGCGGTAAGAGGTTATGGTACTCGCCTATGTCGAAGAAGACTAATTCCACTTTTTCTCGTAAACTGAACAGCTCCTTTGCCAGCATGATCTGCATTCGAAGCTGTCTAGTGATGCGCTGATGGAGCCGCGAGCTGGTCCATCTTGCTTTTGATCGTTCTAACTCTATTACGTGAACCCCTGAGCCGTACCGGTTGGGGAAGTTTCCTGTAAGAACAAAAAGCCGGGCGCAGAGGAGCTTAAGGATCTGAATGTCTCGGTCCAAAAATATCGCCGTGTTTGATGTTGTTGGGCTATTCACCAGACATATGCGAGGTCTAGTGAATTTCTCATGCACTCGGTGGGACATCATCTTTCAACGCGGGCTCTGATGATTAAAGCTAGTGGGATGGCTCATGAAGATTTGCGTCTTATTATCATGTACGGCCGCATATCTCCATCTCGCTTTTCAAGCTGATCATCTCGGCTTGCTTTCCTTTCTACTATGCGTACCCAGCATGCTTATACTTCCGCGAGCAGCACATCGTAGTGGACAGGCGGAGTCGGATAGACCTAGTCAGCTGAGAGATGCTAGCGATGACAGCCACTGTTGGTATTCTGGGAGGCAGTGGATTCGTGGGGTCTTCGTTGGCAAATCACCTCTCAAAAAAATACCGTATCAAGGTCATCGACATCAGACAAACCAGTCTCCACAAAGAGGACTTGGAGTTCGTACGCGCCGACATAACAGATGTGGACCAGCTGCGGCTAGCACTCAAGGGAGTTGATCTGGTGATAAACTGTGCGATCATAGAACTTCCCAGAATCAACGACCAGAAGTGGCACGGATACGACGTGAATGTGACCGGAACCCGGCACGCCTGTGAGATAGTTGCTCGCTCTGACAGCTTGAAGGGAATGATTCAGGTGAGTTCCTGGCACGTCGTGGGCGAGTTTGGTCTAACCGGCGTAATTAATGAAGAGTTTGGATTCAGGCCCGATAAGGTCGAACCTCGAGCTTCGTACTATGCTCTAACAAAGGTCGCCCAAGAAACGATCACGAAACTCTACTCGAGTATCTCTGACAAAACGTTCGGAGTCATCAGGATCGGCACTGTTTTGGGAGAACAGATGCCCCGGGAAACTGCCGCGCAGACGTTCATCTCGATGGGGCTCTCGGGAGAAGCTCTGACACCCTTTCGCCACAGCATGCACAGACCCATGCTGTATGTTGACATAAAAGACGTCTGCTTAGCATTTGAGAGGTTCATCGATCTTGCGCTGCAGGGGCAGATATCATTGCCTTTGCACAACAACGTTGTCAATATCTACGCATCTGAACCTGTCACAATAATCGAACTGGCAGAAATGATCCGCGATCTCATCATTGAAGTGTCGAACGGAACCATAACGCCTGAGATAAGGATCATGGACAAAGGCGGCGACTCTTTCTTCGCATCTAAAGACAAGTTCCAGTTCATCGGTGATACGAGTAAGGCTAGAACGCTTCTAGGCTTTGACTTGAGGACCCCGCAAGAATCTCTCAGAGAGATCATTAAGTCGAGAATGAGGATGCGTCGCGTAGGGGTACACAGGGAGTGACACACGATGTGCACTTTAAGATTGCTAGTTATGTCGAAGTGTCATACCGCTGAGAGATTTATCGTTGGATGAGACCTGGTGACCATTTCAACTCCCTTCAACAAAGGCGTATCTGTGCGACACTATTACAGACCGCTCAAATAAAGGAAACGGCACCAGTAATTACCCTATGCGAACCCTGCCACGATGAATTGTCTGAGATCTACCAAATCAAGTGGTTAACATGGGTTATGAATCCGCTTGCATGCTACGTGAACGGATGGAGTGACATCTTCCACCTGATTATCGACTATCTTTCGTTACTCCGCTGCTTTCTGAAGTAAGCTAACCCATCCTTCGGTGGAACGAACTCGAACTAGTCCGAAGAGTACAACGGATTCAAGGTTCTGCTTGAGTAGATAGAACAAGCCGACTAAACGAATTTTGTTCCGCCGGAGGTGAAGAAACGTTGACAAGTATCATGAACATGTTGAATGGTGATTTGAATGGTTATGACAGTCAACTTGGTGGTGAACCGCCGTTTACTAAGTAAATCTGAAGTCCTGAGTTATCCGCAACTCTTTGAACAGCTGGATCGTTTTCTAATTTCACCCAGTCAGATTTTGTATACTTCCAAGTAGCCGGAAGATCTGGGGTGAGGTTCTGATTCCAAATTCGTGCGAGCGTATTCGTTATCAAGTAGCGTCCTTTCCGCGGATAATGGTCGTTGCTGTCATATCCGAAGTGCCTCGGTGCAAGTACAATTGCGCCCCATCCGAAGTTTTGAGGGACTGTTGTAATTCCCGACCCTAGCGCGGCGATTGGAGGTGGATAAATGCCTTGCGCGTTGTCCATCTCGAGGCCGGCCTGATAATTTACGAACCAATGCATTCCCTCCATCTCCGAATAACTAACCTGTTCGTTTGCGGCTCGAACAAGAGGGGACGGGTGAACAGTGAATGCTCCAAGGAGGATCGAACCCAAAAGTATAGACACCACTGCGAATGTCGCCAATCTCTTTTGCATGACATGTTCTCTTTTTGAAACCCATTGATAAAATCCTGAACCACAAATGATAGTGGACGTGAAAATAAGGTATGGTAAGGTTCGTCGCTCAACCAGTGCAGGGATAGCTGCTATCCCAAATGGGAATAGGAACGCGAAAATCAGGAACATGGGAACAAATGTCAAACCTGCCCACTGATGATTGCCGGAGCGCAACCTCCCTTTCAAAGCGAAGAGAGTTATGACTAGCGAAGAGAGGCCGAGTAGCAAGGCGGCGCCGTACAGGATAAGTGCAATTCTAATCCCTTCGATCACAGGCACACCTTTCAGGTAACCGAGCTCATATGTTAGCTGAGTAGGCTCGGCGGTCTGAGGGAGTGGGAAGGTCGTGTGTGTGATAGAGGAGGTCTGAGAGAGTGAGGCCGTGTGTGTGAGAGAGAGGTGCGGCTCAAGATCAAGGAATGAAGCACGAAAAGTGGTAAACCCCGAGATCCAAGCGAAGGAGCATGCTGTTAGCCCTATGACGGAAAGCAATCCAAGGCCAAGCCGGCTCCTTATACGCTTGGCGAGAGACGAGTGTAACTTCAAGACCGAACCAGTGATGAGCAAACATAGGAAAACAAGGACGTAGGTTAATGCATCGAAGGGGTGAAAGAGGACAAGCATTAGCACCGGTAGGAGAAGGGCGATAGTCCAGTCGATTCGCTTTCGTTCCCCTCTGATATACAACCAGAGAATGAAAGGCAAAAGAAGAAAGGTTGAGATATTAGGAATGAACTGAGCTAAGTAGTAACTGAATAGGGGAGCACCAAAGGCAGTTACAAGTGCCGCTTCAGATTCGTTCTTGCAGATCCTCCGTGACAGAAGAAATAGGCTGACTTCGTAGAAAGCGAAGAAACCGACAGGCGACAGCATTGATAATAGCGTATAATCCAGACCAGTTACATAGCTCATACCGGCTACCAATATGTGAGTGGCAGGGTAGATGTCCTCTTTGTCCCAGCTTGGAGACGGTGGACTGATGTGCCCCGTAAGCAGGATCTGTTTAACGAATCCTGCCTCTGCGCTCGGGTCAGTCCTTCCATAAAACGCGTAGCCTCGAAAGACTGGCAACAGCAGCACAATTACGCCAGTAGTAACAACTATCGACAATCCAAGAGCGCGGCCATGATCATGTTCCGCGAGCGGTCGGCCCACGAGAAGAACTACCCCGCACGTGTAGCTGCCAATTAACATGGCCCAGAAGTAGATTGGGTATGCCGCGTACAGGGAAATCTCGTAAGCGCTCGCAGGGGGAGTTGTCACTAGTATAGCCGTCATGCCACTCAGGCAGGACGCAGCCAGAATCCTGAGAAGGAGGCTGATTCTCAAATGCTGCAACTCAGAAGGAATATGTTACTTGCAGTCGCCATAAATTCTGCACTGATTTGTATGTTCCTGCCAGAGGGAGATGCCTTTAGTCTCTTGATCTGCCTTTTCCAACATGGCGCGATATCGGACTACCATCTGCTCAAAGCCATACGTCTTTTCGATGAGATGACGCCCTCGGGCAGCAATTCGTTCAAGGTTTCTTGACTGAAGAGCTCTCAATACTGTTCTGGCGATCCCTTCGGGGGTATTGTCGTATATGATGAACGCTTCATAGTTATCTCGCACCAAGTCTGGAATCCCTCCAACGGGTGTAACAGCCACCGGAGTACCGCACGCCATTGCCTGCATTATGACCACCGGAACACCCTCCTCGTAGCTCGGCAGAGCAAGCAATCTCCACTGCGTCAAGATCTTCGGAACCTGGATTTCCTCAATGAATCCGACGACATCCACCTTGTCATTAATGTCAAGAAGCTTTATCTCTCGTTCGACAGCACCCCTTAAGGGTCCAGGTCCCGCTATCACAAACCTCACATCCCCCCTTTCCTTCAGGATCAAAGGCATCGCCCTAATCAGGTTAAGTACCCCTTTCTTATTGTCTAGCCGGCCAAAGTAACCTATTACGTCTGATCTACCGTCTTGAGGCTTGACAATACTAAAACGATCTATATCGACATAATGCACGAACCACACGAGTTTTCGTTCGTATTTTTCCAGTTGACTCCATCGCATGAGGTATTCCCCCCCTTCGCAAGTAATCACGTTCGCCATCAAGTAGCTAAATCGCGATAGACAAGCTGCTGCAGAGCACAATATTCTCTTAGCGCCCGAAGTTGGGGAAAGCTTCTGCTCGAGAATATAGTTGCCGCCGATGTGGCATACGACAATTCTTTTCTTCAGGGCCTTCGCGCAAATAATCGGCAGCTGGTTGTGATGTGGATTAAAGTGGAACAATACGATTGAGAAATTGTGTGCCAGTCTGATCAGATGTATGGCGTCTGCAATTTGCTCGATCACTTTGCCGGCAATCTGATCAAGAGGAGAGCCATTCTTGTGTGGATTGACTCTAGTCACGACGACTCTGTTGTCGTACTGATAAGGAAAATCTTTCCCAGTAATGAGGAAGATCTTTTGGCAGGAGGGCATCAACAGTCTTACAAAATGGTCAAGAGTTGCGATGTGATTGAATGGGAGGGTTGGGACGCTGATCACGCATACTCTAAAGCGTGCGGTATTTGAACGCATCATTGCATCAGCAGAGGATCTTAAGGCCGTTAGCTGGTCATGTTTCGGTGGGGCTCGGTCGGAGTTAGCTCCATTAGATGCTCCGGTAACCTGCGCCATCTGTTCACCATCGGCTCGAGTTCTCGGCGAATGCCAGCCGGAACCATTCTGCGTCTCGTATCTCAACATATCTAAGATTAGCCCCCACAAGTTACTGGGGAGAGTAACCGGCTAAACCTGTCACGCCCATACTTACCAGCTGACAAATCACTATTGCGGGCATCGGATTCTCACCGCCACAAATACACCGGTAGATCCGAGGTAACAACATGGAGCATGTGAGGTGAGAAGTCTATCAACCGGCCCTATGACGGTCGTGTAGAGTTTCTGGGTAAGCCTAGAACGTGTCAACACCCTCCACGGGGATACGTTATTTGGATACCCGAGCAGCCGAACGCTTCTTATTTCGACCTCAAAGCCATAGGCGGCAATCTCATCGCGAAGCTCGAAGACATCAAACTCATGCAGGTGGCCTTCCGAACGTTTTTTTTCTGTCAGGTCCTTATTGCCCGGCAAGTAGCTGACAATTCTAAACAGTGGATTCGAAGATGATGGAGACGTGATCACCAGTTTTCGTGCCGTAACCCTAGTTAATTCACTGATGACCATTTTCCAGTCATCTATGTGCTCGATCACTTCTGTGCAGAGCACCATTCCGGATGATAAGTCTCTAACGGGTAGATATCTGGCATCTGCAACTATGAAATGAACCCGCGCACTCACGCGTTTGCAAATCGCGTTCGCGGCGTTCACACTGTCTCTGTTTATGTCCATACCGATGGCAGTGTTGGCCGTCATTCTCATAGATAACCACAGAAGATAACTGCCCTCTCCACAACCAACGTCCAAGATGAGTTCCGACAGATGGAGATCATTGAGACATGTTGCGACTAAAGACAGTCTCGTCCGAATGTCGAATAGATACCACTCAGGCAGGCCTTCCCTGTCCCCTGTCAAATTGTACGCGTCAAAAATGTCGGCTTTTCGAGACAATGCTACCAATCTGATCTTCTTATGGATCAGAGATATCGCGTTCCCAATATCTATGTCTATGTTTACCCGCTGTGTATTGACGGGGCCGAATCTTTGAAGTGTTTCCTATCAAGAAGGTCGATGCGATACCTGACAATGGCAATCTCAGGAAACGGCTTCACAATCTCTCAAGAATCAAGGCAGCCTGAAGATGGTGACTTGGCAATTGCGAATGAATCGCATACGCTCTCAACCAGTCTATGCATCAACCGTCTATCCTTAAACTAGCTTGGCAAATAACGGGTGTCGATTTAACGCCTTGAATCGTAGTCGATTCTAGACCTTAATTTTGTGGGGTTCAAAGTACCTCGCGAACTTAAATCACGCATGTATGCGAAAAAAATTCTCGTCAAGCAAGCTGTCGAGTGTATCGGTAATAGTCCTGTGGGATACCGATTGCATGTCGATGGCTCTTCCGACGCGACACTGTCCACCAGTGCGGGTTCTGCGTGGTTTGTTCTGCCGGATTTCACGTCTGGGCAGGGTTCCCTAACGCATCATAGCACAACAAAATGTGGTAGGCGTAGGCGTGGCGCTTGCAACAGATGTATATGCCGCGACTTACTTCTACGGTGCATTCGCCAACCGACCGAACGAGTTTCTGGACACAAACTTGGCTTACGTCTCTCAGTCAGCATCTTCATGTGGACAGCCGAACACCTCCACCCCTCAGCCGTTAGTGGTGATTGCTGGCACAGCCGTTAATGAGGTGGTTCACTACCTTTGGACACTGGCGCGAGCGGCATACCCGACCTGGGGGACACATACACACAAATCGCCTGAGGCTCGTAATCGCAGCTACGGCTTGTACTTATTCTGAGAATTTCCCAATCCTACTGAGTTCCTTAATGCCATCCTTGCTAGTGTCGAAAACATTCAAAGCACGTAATGCAAATTCGCTTTAGACAATGTTCACAGAAAGAAAGCCTTGAGCTGGCTGCCTTTGGCGACTCCTTGGTTTGTGGGAAACCCACTTGGGAAGCCAATCACGGGAAATGCAAAGAGAACTTGCGCTTCCTGAAGTAAGTTAAACTGTCCTTCTGCAAATACGTTCGAGCACACGAAGCACAAGACACCAGCCGACGTGGCAGGAATATATAACGAATGCTTAGCAGACTCGTCGGCTAGTTACGGCCTTATTCTAGTCGTTTCGGTGTCAGTGCGTGTGAATTTAATTTCAAATTATTTCGGGACAGGAGATTATCTTCTAGCAACTTTCCCCTTCCGTTCATCATCGTGTCCAAACTAGTACCGTCATCTATCTTTGGCCGTTCACGGATTGGTAGATCTTCTCTAGAAGCTCGACAACTTCGCATGCCTTCTGATTGTCGACCGGGTAAGATGATTCGCCACGCAAGGCGCTGAAGCATTCCTTCATTAGATACCTGTGACCATCAGCAACCACTTTGTATCTTCTAAGCAATACGTTTAGGGTCGTCGCAACCAACCCCGCCGACCTCTGCCAAATGTCGGAAAGAGACCAGAGGCCTCGACTAAAAGTTCGCCTAGTAATTGACGTCGACTCGGCTTTGTGATAGATGACGCTCTCGGAGTTGCCGTCTACGAAAAGATAACCCTTGTCACCAATCAGTTCTAAGGTGAACACCGTCACAGGAGAATTGTACAACAGGCTAAGGCATCCCACGCTAGGGTCTGACCGCAAGATCATGCGTAGCTCGTCAGCGGCAATATAGGAGAGGTCTGTCGTCTTGTTGGCAAAGATTCTTGCCTCGTCGATTTTACCCAGAACGTCCAGAAGTAACATCAGCAGATGAGGTGTGATCTCGCTGCTCAGGATTCCAGCCGGGAGTTTGTGCGCCCAATGGTTGCTTCCAAAGTATCGCTCGGATTTCAGAGGAGTCAAGTACCTAATATCGACTGTGGACAGATTTCCAATGCGTCCCTCGGCTAACATGCTCTTTGCCTTTCTGAAGCAAGGCAAATAGGAATACGTATGCAGCACGAACAAGTCGAGGCTCTTTTCTTTTGCCAAGCTGACCAATTTTCCAGCGTCTCGTGAGTGCGTAGTAAGGGGCTTCTCGACCATGCATGAGTAGCCCATCTCAAAACATCTCAACAACTGGTCGGCGTGACAGTCTGGCGGCGTGCAAATGTCAACTAGATCTGGTTTTTCTTCTTTCAACATAAGCTCCAAATCCGCATATGCTGTTGGGATCTGGAACCTACGGGAGATTTCCAGAGCCTTGTTCTTTTCTACGTCGCAGACTGCAGTGACTTTCACGCCACGGAATCGAGTCAGAAGTGGCAAATGAACAGTGGAAGCGATGAATCCGCATCCCACCACGGCCACGTTCAGATCACTCTTATGCAATCTCGCCAGCGCCATACTGATAGTTCATTTACTGGATCACACAAGGTCAGCTTCTACTACAACAAGTTTACTCATTGCTTTCTTATGCGCCATAAGATTCTTCCATACGTTCTGAGATCATTACTCTCAAATCCCGACGGCGGGGGAATAGGATTGACAGAATGGAGGAAGTCTGCGGAAAAGATGGCCGAGAGTCTTGCGCGTAAATTTGGCTTACGTGTTACTCGCTACAAATACTTCCCCTATTATGACAGGCAAGGTGTCGAAATCATCGAGAGCGTAAAGCCATATACGATGACGGACCCCGAACGAATCTTCGCGCTAATCAATTGCGTTAGGTACATCGTTCAAAGCAAGATTCCAGGTGATATCGTCGAGTGTGGGGTATGGAGGGGGGGTTCGATGATGGCGGCAGCGAAGGTCCTCTTGAGCCTTAATGAATCAAGCAGAAGGCTCTATCTCTTCGACACATTTGAAGGAATGCCGAAACCAAGTGAAAAGGACATTTCGTATGATGGCAGACATGCATCAGAACTCTTCAAAGCACGCACGAAGAGTTTCATGTCTTTCGCTACATTAAGAGATGTGAAAGACAATATGAGCAAGGTAGGGTATGAAAGATCGAAAATTCATTTTGTAAAAGGTCTAGTGGAAGAGACTATCCCTGCTAGGGCCCCAACTCGTATCTCGCTGTTGAGATTAGATACCGATCTATATTCGTCTACGCGTCATGAGCTACAGCATCTTTTCCCGCGTCTTTCTCATGGGGGGGTCATAGTGGTCGACGACTACGGTTATTGGTTGGGGTCTAGAAAGGCTATGGACGAGTACATGGTTGCCAATAAGATAAAGTTGCTACTTCATATAACTTCAGAAGGAGCAGCAATTGGCGTGAAGATTTGAAGGGGACACACACTCGATCGCACAGTCGGTTTGGATTTCCTAAACGAATCGTTGTTTCTGCCACTCTGAAACTCCTCAATGCGGTAAAAGGGTTCCACAAGAGTCGAAATTCTATTGATTGACGGGGTCTTGGAGGCTTCAAATGCTAGTTGCATCTCGGAGCAATTGTGGTTAGAACCAATGCCATTGTCAGACTTCTAGCGCAAGAATCCTCTTCGCCGTTTGTACCCCAATCGCGTTCCAAGAATAGTGCTTTAGACTCTCACTCGTTATCCTCTCAGCCATGTTGAGGTTGGTCTCCTCTTTTAATAGTCTTGAAACGGCGATGTGGAAATGTTCAATGTCCGAAACGAATAATCCTACTTGGGGTTCAACTGTTCCCGCAACTTCGTTGGTGGCGACGACAGGTAGTCCTGCGCACAGGTAATCTATGACTTTGCTGCTCTGCCCTCCCATAACTGGCATGGGTGCAATACCAAGGTCTGCTGCTTCCAGATAGGGACTAATGTCCGGAACCTCTCCCACTATGACTAGATTATTTGTGGTTATAGAGTTCCTGAATCTCTCAGTTCCTCTGCCAACTATCATCAATAAGACCTCGCTTTTCTCAGCAGCCAGAAATGGTGCGAGGGTCTTCTGGATGTATTCTATCGCAAGCTGATTCGGCAGCCAATCTCCAGCACCCAAGAAAAGCACTACGAGATCGCCTTGCGGTATGCCCAGTTCTTTGCGCACGTCTACGCGGTTCTTTCCGCTCTTTCTGGCTTCCGTACCGATGTGGCAGACGCAGATCTTTCCTCGTACTCCGTAGTAGCTTTGGAAAAGGTACATAATCTTGCGAGAAGAGGCAAGGATCAAGTCAGAGAGTCTTGATACGACGAACTCGACCAAAGCCCCATACGCGACCATCAAGATACCTAAGATGCGAGAGCGCTGGGCCATTAGTTGCAAGCCAAAAGAAAGAAGGGAATCGTTTGGCCTAAAGATCAGAGGTTTTCCTTCCACTTTAGCGAGGAGACTGATTGTGAACCCGCAGAACGTGTCAACACAGAGTATGTAGTTCGCATCGACGATCTTCTTTGAAAACAAGTACAGCTTGGGACTGAATGCAACGAGCGAATTGTAAACCCTTGTAAGGAAAGGATTCACTCTAATCAACCTGAAAATTGGGATCCTTGGTCTCGGTACCCTGTAAAGAGGCACTCCGAGGGTCGTCTCTCTGCGCACGTGCTGTACATCACTATACACGAACAGGGTCACGTTGAGGAACTTGGCGAGTTCGTAGGATAGTCTCTTCACAAACATCGAAGTGGAAGTTGGATCTTCGTACACGTCGTCATGATAATAGACGTTCAGAGTTTTCCTGCTATTGCTCGTCGTCACACTGTCGTAGCTCCATAGAATCTCAGAAGAGAGCGCAGGCCCTCCTCGAGAGTGACTTTTGCTCTGAAAGAGAGAAGTCTCTCGGCTTTCTTAGTGTCGGCGAGGGTTCTGTAGCAATATCCCAAGATCGGGTTGGGTTTGTAGATTGGTTCGGACTTGGTTCCTAGATTTTGATTGAGAAGGTCAACCACTCTCCTCATGCTAGTTTCCACTCCAGTGCCGATGTTGAGCACTTCGCCGGTCAAGTTTGCTTCGGCGGCTAGGAGGTTGGCCTCGGCGACGTCGTCAACGTGTATGAAGTCCCTCGTTTGATTACCGTCTCCGTAGAGAATGGGGCGATCATTTTTCATCATAGACCATAGGAATTGAGATATTATATTGGCATAGTTTCCCTTCGCTTTTTCGTACGGCCCGTACACGCTGAAATAGATTAGCCCAAGGGACTTCAGGTTTTGATGATCGGAATATAGTTTGGCGAAGAAGCTTCTAGCCAGCAGACTGTAGGCATAGGCGTTGGGGCAATCCTTCAGATTTATGTTGTCCTCTACCCAGGGAACCGGTGCATTCCCGTATAGGCTCGAAGACACGGCATAGACCACCTTTCTCACTCCGTTTTTCGAAGCAGAATGCAAGACGTTGAGAAATCCTGTGAGGTTTACATCCATTCCTTCCTTCGGATTAGGTACGAACATCTGAGACGACGATGCAGCGGCCTCGTGAAAGACGTAGTCTACATCGCGTGTGGCTTTATCTGTAACGCTCTCGTTTCTTACGTCTCCTTCTACGAGTTCAACATCAAGCGCCGCTAAGTTGCTCCTAGAGCCTGTGAACATGTTATCCAATACGCGGACTTCTAAATTTCTGTCGATGGCTTTTCGAACGATATTTGATCCGATAAAACCGGCTCCACCGATGACCAGCGCTCTCATGTCATAACACCAGACCGCGCATCAAGGAGTGAATGTTAATTACCTTTCTTGCGAATAACCCCTCCACCAGTTTCTACGTATTTACGCTCGGTTTTCTTCCATCCAAACGATTATTTTGACAAAGCATCAATGTGGAAGAACACGCAATAACTCAGCTTTGTTGGTTGACCCGAAACTCTAATTTTCCGTTTGCGGGGAGATCCGGCGCATCGTATACATGTTTGAGGCCATGATGTTTTCTATTTGATGAGCCATGGATCTCCAATCATCCCAGGTGGCGCTGATAAGCCGTCCGGACAGTCCGTTGGATGCGTCCGAGGCGAGAAATACTGCCAAGGCAGCTGCGGCGTCGGGAGATGATTGGGTTTTCTTCAGGCGGTATGCATCAGCGAGTTCCTTTGCTCCTGCGGCATCCCCGGCCAATATCACTTGCTCCGTCATTCGAGTGTAAACTCCTCCTGGAGCGATCGCGTTTACTTCGATGAAGTAGGGTTTGAGTTCCTCCGCTAGGATCTCCGTAAGTCGAACAATAGCTGCTTTGGAGCAGGCGTATGCACTAAAGCGTGGTCGTGAGGTGACGGCTCCGCCTCCTGAAAGATTTATGATTTTTCCGTGTTTTTGACGTATCATTGAGGGCAACACAGCTTGACAGCAAAAGAAGGTTCCGCCGAGATTATTCAGGATAGTCGACACCCATCCTTGAGCGTCATTATCTACTAGCGATCCAATGGGTCCCAGAACCCCAGCATCATTCACCAAGACGTCAATTCGACCAAAGTGATGCAGGACTTCACTTACGACGGTATGAGCATCACGTTCGTTAGAAACGTCGGCCGGCAATGGTAAGGCTTCGCGGTTCAAAGCCACTATTTCCCGTGAAGTAGCTGCGGCTTCAACGTCGGTGCGCGATATCACCGCGATATGGGCTCCTTCCGTGGCAAAAGCTAAAGCAATTGCTTTACCGATTCCTCTGCCGGCCCCTGTGACAATGGCAACTTTGTCCTTCAGTTTGATTGTGTGAGCCCCCTGAATGGCTTGCCAGCGTATTCTTGGGCATAAAGTCTTCTATGTGTGATCTCTATTCAACCACCGCCCGCTTGCATTCGTCGCACTTCATAATCTGTCTCGCGAAATAAGCGCCGGATACCAGTAGCGGTTTGCATACAGAATTGAGCCCTTCTTTCTCTCGACTCATTTTGTCTGCATCTTACCTATCAGAGCTCAATTAGATCGCAGTTCGATACCTCGTAGGTTAAGCCCGCGAAGTTGTCATTATGCGGAATTCCAGAGATAGGGTTCTTGACTTTTATCATACCGATTACAGCAAACAGGAAACTTAAAACAGTCTTAAAACGATCTAAGCTCTGATGGATGAAGCGTCGTGAGGTTGTGTTGACGCTGAAACCGGAAGACATAACGGTAGTGCTGCCAAGCCTTAATGAGGAGAAGGCAATCGGCGTCACACTTAAGGAACTATCCGCTGCTGGGTATAGTAATATTCTCGTCGTCGATGGCTATTCAACAGATATGACCGTCAACATTGCGAGAGATTTCGGAGCTACAGTTGTCGAACAACACTGGCACGGAAAAACTGGCGCGCTGAAGACAGCGTTTCAGGAGGTAAAGACGCCGTACCTGCTCGTTATGGATTGCGATGGAACCTACGATCCTCAAGATATAATCAAGTTTCTCGCTCACGCGCAAAACCACGATTATATCATTGGCGCAAGACAGACAAGAATGCACATACCGTTGTTGAATAGAATAGGAAACAAGGTCATCAACTTGGCTTTCGATCTGTTCACTGGGTCGAGACTCACGGATGTGGGGAGCGGTATGTATCTGCTTCGAACAGACGTAGCGCGTGATCTCGAACTGCACACCAAGGGCATAGACAGTGAGGTGGAGATCGCTATACAGGTCTCGGGCAACTTTCGAGTTACGGAGGTACCGATAAGCTATAGGTCACGACTGGGAAAAGCGAAGTTGTCTCCTGTCAGAGATGGTCTCAGCGATATTTGGACGATCATGACCCTTTCTAGGGCATACAACCCTGTCCAGTACTTCTCTGCGATAGGAACGGCGCTGATTCTGCCCGCTAGTATCATAATACTATGGAGCTCCTACGACACTTTTGTGAGAGGGATTTGGCATGCTGGTTGGATTCTAGTGGGCTTGGTGCTTTTGATGTTTGGCTTGCAGGCATTTGGTGTGGCAAGCGTTTCATTGATGATGAGCCGCATGGAAAGACGCTTGGAGAAGAAGTTTGCTGGGAAATAGTTCTTCGGTACTCATTGTTTGATGGCTGCCGAGGTCGCTGATTTCGTAGAGAGAGATATCGCAAAGGAGCAATTGAGCATGAAGGTTGGTTTGATCGGAGCAGGTCGGCAAGGGTGGAGACGCGCGGCTGCATTGAAGCAGACAGGTCTCGGAGATCTTGCTTTCGTAAGTGACTTGAGTCTAAGAGCGGCCAACCGTGTCAAAAACGAATTTGGGTGTGAGTCGAGTAGAAAATGGCGTGATGTGATTCACTCAGATGTCGACGTAGTGGTGATCTCCACACCGCCAGACACGCATGCACAAATCTTGAAAGCCGCATTGAAGCAGAACAAACACGTTCTTTGCGAGAAGCCTCTTGCGAGGACACTGCGTGAAGCAATAGGAATTCAGAAGGCGGCAAGCAGGCGTAGAGTGACGGTCAAGTGCGGTTTCAATTATAGATTCCATCCGGCCATCGTTCAAGCGCGAGCATGGGTGCGTAGTGGGAAGATTGGGGATTTGTGCTACGCTCGTTGTGTGCACGGCATTACGGGAAGAACGGGGTACGAGAGAGATTGGCGAGTTAGACCTCATATGTCCGGAGGGGGACAGCTGATAGATCAGGGGATTCATTGCCTAGACTTATTCCGGTGCTTCATGGGGGATTTCTCAGAAGGCCTTGCTTTTCTGGGAACTTTTTTCTGGAAGATTCCAGTTGAGGACAACGCTTTCGCGGTATTGCGAACTAGTAAAGGCACGATTGCGTCTTTGCACACAAGTTGGACAGAGTGGAGGAACTTGTTCCGAATTGAGTTTTTCGGAACTGAAGGTTATGTTAAGGTCGAAGGGCTGGGAGAAAGTTATGGTACTGAGCGAGCAGTCCTGGGGAAGCGTGACTTCAGTAGACCCTTTGCGGAGAAGACTATCGAGTATAGAGGACACGATGTCTCGTGGCAGACTGAGTGGCGAAACTTCATCAATTCCATTAAGATAGGTACCCAGCCTGATGGATCTCTCGTGGACGGCGTTCGCGCGCTTGCCATGACTGATGCGCTGTACGCCTCTGCGCGAAGTGGTAGGATTGCTGTCATTGAGAAAGCGTAGCGACTGGGATGAGCGGAGACGAGTATAACAACAAACCGGGGCTTGCAAATTAGCTACGGTAGGATTCTGAGCACTTTTGCGGATTGGTGACCGTTTGGGTACGAACTTGCGGAATCAAACAGCCATTGTTACTGGGGCTGGCAGAGGAATTGGAGCAGCTATTGCGCTTGCGTTCGCGCGAGAAGGAGCAAGCCTCATTCTATGTTCAAGGACTCTTCACGAGGCCGAGGGAGTCGCAGGGCAGGCGAGAGTGATCGGCGCGTCAGCGGTTGCGCATCAGGTGGATGTATCTGACTATAGGCAGGTGGAGAGAATGGTAACGGATGCTATCTCTCGGTTCGGGAAGGTCGAGATATTGGTCAACAACGCTGGGATTTACGGCTCAATAGGTCCTACGTGGAAAAACGATCCGTCAGAATGGGCGAAGACGATCACAGTAAACTTGCTAGGTGCAATGCATTGTATTCGAGCCGTAGTTCCACATATGATCGAAGCTGGCAAGGGCAAGATAATCAATATTGCAGGCGGGGGTGAAGGCGCCTTTGCGCGTTTCAGCGCCTATGCATGTTCCAAGAGCGCGCTAGTAAGGTTAAATGAAACACTCGCGGAAGAGGTTAGGGAATATAATATTCAGGTTAACGCCATCGCTCCCGGAGCAGTAAACACCCGTCTCCTTGACCAAGTTCTTGCAGCAGGGCAAGAGGCTGGAATGCAGTACGAAAAGGCAAAAAAACAGAAAGCTTCGGGCGGGGTGTCCCCCGACAAAACCGCGCAACTCGCCGTCTTTCTCGCATCAGAGAGTTCAATGAGCTTAACTGGTCGATTGATCAGCGCCGTGTGGGATGATTGGCAGAACTTGGACGCCGAAAGACTGGCGAACAGTTCTTTGTACCGGGTGAGGCGAATAGATGGCGTGCGATTCCTAGCCTCAAAACAGGAAGCCGCAAGTCAGTAACTTCGACTTTGCATGGTCCATCATCGACGCGCGGTTTCATTCAGAGTCCATCTGATAGTTCGTCTGATCGCTTCTTCAGATGAGAGTTGAGGTCTCCATCCTAGTTTCATTATGCGACTCATCTCCAACTCGACAATCGCATTGTCTCCGATCCATCCACGCGCTCCACCAGCGTATGTTCTCCGAACGTTGGTCAATCCCATTTCTTCGATGACGAGATCGGCAACTTCGTCAACGACGGTTTGTTCTTTCATACCAAGATTGAATATGTTTACTTTGGATGAAGTGCCTCGGTACCCCATCATAATGCCGTTCACGCAATCCTTTACGTGCAGGTACTCCTTACTCTGCTTGCCATCACCCAATATCTCGAGCTCTTTTGGGTCTTTGCGCAATTTATGAATAAAGTCCCAGACAACTCCTCTTCTACATCTCTCACCAATAACGTTCGCGAACCTAAATGCCCAGGACTTGATCGGTGAAAACTCTGCGTAAGCCTGCATGTAGGCTTCACAAGCTAATTTGGAGGCCCCGTATAGGGAAGTCTGCACGGTTGGAGAGTCTTCAGGGGTGGGTCTAACCTTTGCTTCGCCGTATACGGCGGAACTTGACGCGAACACCAGATCGTGCACGTCGTTCTTTATCATAGCCTCCAGTATGTTCAACGTACCTACCACGTTGTTCGCTAGATCAGACATGTGGTCGACTAAGCTTTCTCTGATGTTGGCGTGGGCGGCCATGTGAAAGACGATGTCATGTCCAGCAAAGAGTTTGTCAAGTTCGGCCGCGTGCGTAATGTCAGTTGAGTGACAAATTAGGCGTGAGTTTCCTTCGTGTTGCTTGAGGTTCAGGCTGCTGCCACACGACATGTTGTCGATGACCGTTACGCAGTATCCGTCTTCCAGAAGCCTGTCCACGACGTGACTGCCAATGAAACCAGCGCCCCCGGTCACAATAGCTTTCATTAGGCTCCACCAAGCGTTCGGTTTGCCGTTCCTTATACGGTTCTATTAAAATCAGCTCTGGGAATTGCGTCACAGAGTGAGTAATCGATCATCAGACAATACATACAAGTTGGGGAAGGGTGTTTCATCCACTAAGTACCGAAGCGCCCCTACCAATGCCTGCATACCTCAAGCCAGCATCAATCACCTTAGTTGGATCAAGGACATTTTGCGTGTCGAGTACAATAGGGTTCTTCATCATGCTGCAAATCCTCTTCAAGTCCAACTCGGCTAACATAGCCCAGTCGTGCATCACAACCAAAGCATCAGCGTCTCGCACGGCTTCGTAAGGTTCATCACAAAGCTGGAAAAGCTCCGAGGGCACTTCCGCTTTCGACACTTCCGGGTCATATGCTTTCACTCTGGCGCCTTCCGATACTAAGCGCCGTATTATCTCAAGGGCTGCAGATCGCCGAAGCGTGCTTGTCCCCGCCTTGTAGGTAAGTCCGAAGACTGCCACAGTAGTTTGACCAACTCCCCCGATTAGCCGTTTCAATCTATCCACGATTGAGCCATTTTGCATCTCATTAACGGTTAGGACGGCGTTTAGCAAGACTGTGTCGTACCCTTGACGCTCGCCAGCAGATTGGAGCGCTCTCAGCTCGCGAGCCAACGTCCCACCAGCAAACCCTAGGCCAGGACGAAGCCGAGCTTTCGTCCCAATTCTTGAGTCGCACTTCAACGCCTCAGCCACCTTCAAACCATCCGCGCCAACCAGATCACAGAGGTTACCAATCTCATTCGTGAAACTGATGGACGTGGCCAAGAAGGCGTTCAGCGCATGTTTCGTCATTTCAGCAGACCTAAGATCCATCTGAACAATTCTGGTCGCTATTGGTGCAAAGAGCATCCGAACCTTGGAGATCGTCGAGTGGTTGTTCGCTCCGATCACTATCATGTCTGGTTTCATGAAGCACTCAATCGCGCGTCCCAACACGAGATTCTCTGGGACGTAAGCCACCGCGGGCACGTGTTCGCGGTCCGATAGGTGGGAGATGATTTGTTCACATGTGCCTACAGGGACTTGGCTGCTGACGATCAGTGTTGCGCTACTTCCGGCCCGTTTCAAGGCCGACACAGCTCTGAACAGAACAGAAAGATCGGATTGGTCCTCGCTGTCTACAGGCGTGTCATATGCTAGGACCAAGTAATCGGCACGTTGGGACGCTCCCTCGATGCGGTCCACAAGGCTCAGGTTGCCGGTCGTGATAGCCTCGGTAATGGCGTCATCCAGGCCCGGCTCGAATAGCGGTGCCTTGCCTCTCTTGAGGCCTTCGATGGTTCTTGGGTTCTCGTCCGTGCCGACGACTGAGTATCCCAGCTTGGCTAAACATGCCGCATAAACGCATCCGAGATGCCACAAGCCAACGACGCAAACCTTTACCCGAGGAGCGTTCAATTCGAGCTTCCTCTAGACGTCGTATGGACCCTATTGGTTAAAGATTACCTGTCGCTCGAAACACGACTTGCAATTCACGGCTTAGGCCCAGATTAGTTGAGGCTGATCCAGTTGAAATTCGCTGCATGAGTTTTCCTTCACTGAGCTCTCACATGGTAACACCATGTACGGGGGTCAAATAGTTTCTCGATCCTGTCGTGCGTCTCTGGCGGCCAAAATCGCTACCACTTTGCCCACCCTATGTTGCTCGACGCTGCGGTCCCTTTCAGATCAGATGGATGTCAGCAATTTCCCAAGTGCTATCTCTCGAGTAACCGTCGACGACCAGAATCCGCCTGTAGCGGCAGCCTTTGATTTTATCCATCAACTCCCCGACAGACTCAGCTTCATTTAGAGTCGGTATCACGACGGTGATCTTCTCTCATCTCATTAAGCTCGCGCGAAGCTCTTAGACAGAACTTGTCGTATGTCGACTTTCCACTTTCTTGATCAACTCTGAAGAAGATGGGCGGCTCATCCGGCGTCGACGTTGTCGCAAACATCAAGAGCCGCGGCACTTTTTTTCCTAGGGATCGCGTCACAACAATACATGTTAAATATTCTTGCCGAACTCTGACTCCGCGAATTCCTGTGATAATCTGTCGTGCCCCCCTCAGGCTTCCTCTTGGTGGAGGAGGTACGGATCTTCCCTCTTACTACTCGAAGTTCGGCGGCAGCCTCGTCGGGGCAGCTCTCGACAAATATGTGTACATCGCGGTTAACCGAAGATTTGAACGCGACCTTCGAGTTAGTTATTCCGTTACTGAGATCGTGCCGTCACCCGATCATCTGAGGCACAGGGTGGTCAAAGAGGCGCTGAATATGTTGGGGGTCCGTGAAGGTGTAGAGATCGTCTCAATCGCGGATGTCCCGTCAAGCACTGGACTGGGCAGTTCTGGCACATTCACCGTATGCCTGCTCCAAGCTCTCCACGGATACTTGCATCATCACGATTCTCCACAAGACATAGCCGAGCAGGCTTGCGAAATCGAGATCAACAGGCTGGGGGATCCAGTCGGTAAGCAGGATCAATACCTATCCGCCTTTGGTGGGATAACATGTCTGGATATAGACAAGGACGGGGCAGTTCATGTATCCAACCTCGGGTTATCTAGTGATACTGTTGCGGAGCTAGAACGCTGCACCTTGCTTTTCTATACGGGGATTAAGCGCCAAGCGCCGGACGTATTGGCTGAGCAAAGCGCCGCATTTGGGAAAGACCACCAAGAGTCAGTGGAGAGGATGCACAAGATCAAGGAAATTGGTTTCCAAGTCCGCGATGCATTAAAGTCCGGCGACCTTCACGGCTTCGGGGAACTCTTGCATCAACACTGGGAGACTAAGCGAGGTCTTTCCAGTAAGATCTCTTCAGACAAAATTGATTACTGGTATTCTGTCGCCCGCAAAGCTGGAGCGATTGGCGGAAAAATTATGGGAGCCGGTGGCGGAGGGTTCTTCATGTTCTACTGCGACAACAACCAATCGAAGCTTCGGGAAGCTATGAGGAAGGAAGGGCTCGAAGAGACTAGATGCCGCATCGACTTCGACGGCTCCAAAGTGATCGCTAACTTCTGATCGAACCCGTCATGGTTTGCTGATTCTTGCCTTCAGACATTCGCAGATCAAATGGTGAACAATAACGTGCAAGGGTTCGACTTGGAAGGTCGCCGTTGCTGGGGTGTTAATTGATACGTCCACGAGTTTCCTCATCAAACCGCCGTCGAACCCCGTAATGCCAATTGTCCTCCCACCTTTCGACTTTGCAAACGTGATCGCCTTAATGAGGTTCTGTGACCATGTGCCCGCCCTGTCGCTGCCGCTCCCTCCGTGAACGCTAATCGCAATGAGAACATCGCCTTTCTCGAACCATGGTTTCAGCTGTTCGACGAAGATATTCTCGAAACCATTATCGTTTGTAAGCGCGCTCACAAGCGGAATGTTATCATTCAAAGATATGGCTTTGAGGCCAGGCTTATCGTCGCCGGACACGTTTTTGGCAAGGTCACAGGCTAGATGCGTAGCTGTTGAGGCTGAACCCCCATTTCCGATCACGAAAACTCGATTCCCGTTTCGCCACGCCTTATAAAGCATTTCCACGGCAGACTCAATGTCATCTCTCGAGATCACATCACAAGTCACCTTGATCCCATCAAGGAACGAATCAATCAACGAACGCGTCTCTACCATGTGTGATGAGGAAGGAAAGCTCAAACTCTTCATGCTCCCCGCCGAGCCAGAAAAGTGCGTATGCGACCGGCTATTATTTCTTTGCCGTCAGGTCACTTCTTCGTTTCGTCGGTGGATTTTACGTGACTGTAACAAATCGTTTGGTCGTTTCCGCGTAAAGTGATGCGGGCCCCTCCAGAATAAGAAGAATGGCGAATGCTCCCGTACAGTGTGGACCGCTAGTAAACTACTCCGTCTCGAGAATCCGTGCAGGTATGCTGAATTTCGTAGCTTGCAACTGTTTCCTGACACGTTGGACACTTCGTATTGGCTTCACCCACGGGGCGGAAGGCCCTTATCAAATCATAAGCAAGCGTTAGGCTGCGCCGATCAAACAGATTCAAGCGTCGACTTACAACGTGCCCTGTTAACCGTAACTTCTGTGGACACGATTGGGAAAAAGTAGACCAATCGATTTCATACGGCGAGAAAAACCAATCCCACTAAGTGCAGACGTCACAGAGCCCTATCTGGAAAGGCTTAAGAAAGGACGCTTCGCTATTATGCTTCTTACGGGCTGCCAATGGAATTCTTTCTCGACACAGCCAGCACCACGGAAGTGCGTAAGGTGCTTCCTTGGGGCGTAGTAACCGGTTTAACCACCAACCAGAAGATCTTCCTGCAAGAGGGAGGGGTGGATTTCAAGGAGAGGGCCCTAGAGTTGATTTCGCTTGTGAATGGGCCCGTGAGTCTTGAGCTGACGACAACTGGAAGAACTGAGATGATTCGCGAAGCAAACGAATACTACCATTGGGATCCGAAACATGTTGTTGTTAAGGTTGCCATGAAAGGAGACGGTTCAGGACTCGAGGTCATCAATGAACTTCACTCTCAAGGGATTCCGGTCAACGCGACAGTCATGATGACACCCGCACAAGCAGTGCTCGCAGCTAAGGCCGGCGCCACCTACACGAGCTTATTCTACAACCGAATCAAAGACGCAGGCGAGGACCCAGTAATGGCTGTAAGAAAAACGCGAGAAATTTTCGACCGGGCTGGGTTTGATGCGAAGATAATTGCAGGCAGCATCCGTCAGCCCGTCGATGTCATAGATGCAGCTGTTGCCGGAGCCCATATCCTCACCGTGCCGTACAAGATTATGACTCAACTGCCCTTCCATGCCAAATCAGAGCAAACAATTGAGGAATTTGACAGCGCTTGGCAGGAATTCATGAAACTCAAACAAAGACGAGTGGTCGCTGAAACTTTTCAAACGAAGTAAACCGTTTCCCGATCCGTCCTTGCGAAAATTAGACACCGAGTACCGGCTATTTGCTTTGGCGGCTCATGCTTTTCTCTATGGTATTTGTCGCTTCTTCGAGCGTTCTGACCATGTAGTCCGGCTCAGCGTCCTGTTCCGTCAATAGTCGAAGCAAGAAGCCGTTGGCTGAGGCGACTATGATTGTTTTGCATCCCGCCTCACGCCCAGCCTTCACGTCCGCGATACCGTCGCCGACAAAGAAAGAGTCACCAAGTGAGATTGCTTGGTCTTTCGCGGCTCTGAGAATTAGGCCAGGTTTGGGCTTTCTGCAGTCGCAGACCTTCCGGTATTCTTCTCTAACCCCGTTTGGATGGTGGAAGCAGTAGTACTCTCCGTCAAGGTACGCGTCGTGTTTCCGCAGTGCCTGATGCATCCTGAGCCTTATTGACTCGAACGTTTTTTCATCAAAATGTCCCTTCGCTAAACCGGGCTGATTCGAAATCACTATTGCCTTGAAACCTAAGGTATGGCAGCGATTGATCGCCTCACTGGCGAATGCAGTTAACTTGAACTGGTCTGGCGTGAAAGGGCTATCAACGATACCCTGCTCGCGAAAATAGACCAGGTCGTTTATGATGCCGTCGCGATCTAAGAACACCGCTCTGATATTCAAGTGTTCGAACCCGCCACGATTCACATCCGACCATGCGTCTCGAGGGTGCGTGGCCGCAAGTTCTGAGCTTATGCGCGTAAACTAATCGATACTGCGACTAACGGCTATGACATCAATGGCATTCAAACGGTATTCCAGTTTAATCGTTTTCAGGAAAGATTCAATCCTCTTTTGGATACGGTCAGCTTCGTCGTCTGCGCAGTCTACGGCGAACGCAATGCGCTTCATGCAGCTTTCTGGCCGGAACTCGCTTTTTAGCCTTTCCAGTCGGAAGGCTGTGGAAAGTCAGCCGTTTTGTTAAATTGGTTAATCGGAGCCTACAAAAAGTAGAGCATGATAAGAGTCGTCTGGAAATAATGGTAGGGCGTCGGAGTTACTTGAGAGCGATAATTCTGGCAGGCGGGTATGCCAGGAGGATGTGGCCTGTAACGAGAGACACTCCTAAGCCACTCCTACCTGTAGCCGGAAGACCGGCTATCGACCACATTCTGGACAAAGTGCGTGAGGTAGATGTTACGGAAATTATAATCTCCACGAATTTGAAGTTCAGAGACCAGTTTCAAACCTGGCTTAACGAGAGAAAAGGGGGGAACGCAAAGATAGTTGCGGAGGCGTCGGTCTCAGAGAAAGGAAAGCTTGGCGCCGTTGGCGCGCTATTGAGACTCACTGAGGTCATCGAACCGGACGATTACTTAGTCTTAGCCGGAGACAACTTGTTTACCGCCAGCTTAACTGGAATGACAGCCCTTTACGACCAGATTAGGAAACCCATCGTGGCCGTGTACGATTTGAAAGACGTCGAACAAGTGCGGACGGGATCCGCGGTTACATTGGGAAGAGACATGAGAATCCTGAGGTTCGAAGAGAAGCCCAAACATCCAGAAACCAACACGATCGGTGCTTGCATGTACATCTTCCCGTATCGAACGTTGCTGAGGACGAGAGACTATGTCAATCAGGGAGGAAAGAAGGACGAGCCAGGCAACTTCGTCGCCTGGTTATGCGCAAGTGAGATCGTCTATGCATACAAGCCGGGCGGAATCCTATGGGATATAGGAACCAAAGAAGAGTATGAGAGAACGAAGCGACAGTTTTCTAAGACAAACGTTTGAAGTGGAACCGTTCATAGTCAATTAGCTCTTCGAGGCCTTAGGTCGAGTTGCTTTCCTTTTCTAACCGTGAACTGTTGGATTCTTGAAGTAGCTTGTACTTGCGCCAAGTCGCAGCGAAACCGACAAGAACCGTGTAACTAGTCAGAGTAATGATTATCGGCTCTAATCTAATCCCCCAAGCGGTGTAGTTCAGCACGAGAAGGAGCAAAGGAACGAGCGCTAGGCTTAGTCCGATACTCAACGCAACACTCTCAATATCGTCAAGCTCTCTCTTCGGAAAGAGGGCTCGCACGGTGACGTGGCCTGGCAGGAAGAGGACAAACACCGAGCCAGCAAGCCAGCGTACGGCAACGATCGGAAACTGCCCGGGGAGGAGATAGACGGCCGTGACTGCCAGTGCAGATATTGCAAGAACGATGTAAAACCAAACATTGGTATACCAGACGCTCAGATACCCGGGTAGAGTTAGGCCGGTGGGGATGCGTTCCTCTAAAGTGACGGCCTCCTCTGAGGACAAGATCATGACTTCCTCGACGAAGCTTTCGTCAGTTAGGGTGGGGTCCCGCTTTTTCATGGCGCTGTAGATGTCGCGGAGGGTGCTTCGCTGATTTGCCTTAGCCAACTTGAGGAATGTCTGCCGAAAGTCTATTTTGGGTTGGCTTACATCAGCAGCCAAGGCAGGAGCACCGTGCGATTGAGATGCCTCAAGATACCTCAACCACTTCAAGATAAGTCGTTCCGGAGATGAAATCACGCACCATCAACGAGCACTCCTCTTCATCACAATCGGCATCGTGGTAATAGCCATGCTCAGCTTTGCATATGCCACGTCTCCCGCACAGGTCACGGGCCCACAGGCCCGGTCGGAATTCGCGGCGGCCTTCGAGGTTGTTCACTCAGCCAACTTGGCCGGGGCCACTAACGCTGAACTCTCAAACCTCACCCTGCAAATGAACGCGGCACTGCGATTGATGGATAAGGCTGACATCCTAGACAAGCAGGGCAGAAGCGGAGATGCGACAAGGCTTAGGGCTGAAGCAATCTCACTCCTAGACACGATTCAAACTCAAGCGACTAATCTTCAAGCGAAGGCTCAGCAGAGAGCGTCCCAGGAACAAGCGCTAGCCTACCTTCTCGCTCCAATCCTAGCAGGCCTAGTTGTCTTAGCATACCACGAGGGCAGGAAAATCTACAAGCGATATCGAGTTGCACGGATGATGGATATGGGGGTTAAGGTGAAACCCAACGCCAAAGAGTGAGTACCGCAAAACCCTAATTGCACTCTTCCTCGCATCCCTTGCAATCTTCGTCACGCTCGCCTATGTCCTAACAACCCCGCGTCCCGGCGAAGAGTTCTTCCAACTCTATGCGCTGGGCTCGAACGAAAAGCTCGAGCATTACTATCCCAATGATAATCCGGATATCCCTGTGAATGCGACTGTGCAATGGTACGTAGGTCTTACGAACTCGATGGGCTCTGTGCAGTATGTAACTATCAGATTCAAGCTGGGAAACGAATCGATCGCTCCGCCCAACGAAACATCAGGGACCCCATCGCCCGCACCCGTCATCATGCAATACTCCCGGGTACTTTTAGATAATGAGACGTGGGGGTTCCTGTTCCAATGGAGCATCATGAAGGTTAACCAAGTCCAAAATGCCACCTCATTAACCTTGGACGTAAATGGAACGGCGGTTGACATGCTGGCGCCAACAAGTCAAGGTGGCAGAAACTTCAGGATAATCATAGAACTATGGGTCTACAACTCTGAGATGGACGCCTTCGAGTTCGGATGGATTACGGGCACAGAGAGACATGCAGTATGGTTGCAGATCTGGTTCAACGCAACATTACCTGAATCCTGAACAAGTGATCCCCGGAACACGTTATCTTTAATCAATATTTGGAGTTATTAGGAAGAAGGAGGCGTCGTGGGATCGGAGCGGCCGGTAATGGGCGGTCAATAGGCCTACTCCTAACCCCGACATTGAGTGGGCAGAATCGAAATTGAGCAAGACTACGGTTAGCAGGTTGAGACGAGAGACTTGTCTTCAATTGCTTCTCGATACATCATTGATCTTGATTGATACGCCAGATTATTCGAAGACTGATAGACGTAGAATGACGATCGATTTGGAATCGATCTGCTCATTGTGGAGTAGGATATCGAGTTCTGTCGGGCCGACGATTGTCTTCGCCGTGCAGAAGGAGTTGTCTGAAGGACATTTCTTTTTGGATAAAGCTCGGAAGTTTGAAATTGAGCCGTTAGCGGCTGAGCAGATGGTGGATGTTTATCGGCGCACTTTTAATGGAATAGAGCCTTTCACTGAGGAGGCGCTGCTGAAGCTTGCTCGTATGAGTCGTGGAGTCTTCAGACGCTTCTTGAGCTATGTCCTGCTTGCTCTCGATCTCTTCGAAACCGATCCTAGCCTGCCAGCGGCGATTGATGTGAATCTCGTGATACGGGCGGTGCCAGTAGAGAGAATCGTTGAGGATTTGGGTGTCGAATTATCTCGATTATTCTCGAGGAATAGCGGCCTTACATCTGGAGCAGTGCGACTCATTCTTCTCTTGGACGAAAGACGAGAATTGAGACAGGGTGAGCTGGCGGAGGTGTTGGATCTGGAAGATTATGCCTTGAGTAGGTTGTTGACGAAGCTTGAGGAAGCAAGATACATTACGCGGAGACGGGATGGAAACGAGAAGATAGTGAGTTTGCGTTCTAGTAACGCGGCTCAAAGCCCCTCGAATGCTAATGTGTTTGCGTAGCACATAAACGCACTAAAGTGGGGCCGGCTCCCCTGCGGGGGGACGGGTGTGGGTCTTTCCTTGCAGGCAGAAAAAATTTAGAAGTGCAATCTTGCAACAAGACGCATCAACCTGGAGCAAAAAACAAGATTTGCTGGCAAGGACAGGCATCCAGGGCTCGCGCGTAGCCGGGGGCGTTGATGATGCGGGGAGCTGTATTGTCCTGCAGGTAGGTGAAGGTCGCGCAAATTAGCGCTGCAATATTGCAAAACTACGCGGGAACACGGGGGAAAGAGACGTAACACTTGTCAGGTCTTTTCTTGGGGTTCTGGCGTTCACTTGTGTCTGCGTTTAAGTAGGTATACCGATGCTGCTAACGCGCTGAAGGCGACAACGGTGCTGGTGCTGAATTCTGGTACGGGTATGTTGCTTTGTTCTAAGTATATGTTCTGTCCGGTTCCTGTCTCGCCTGGTGATATCGAGACGCTCCAGGTCTGAGGGACGTAGCCGGGTTGAGCGATGGTGAACTGGTAGTTTCCTGTTGGGAGGAACGCTTGGTAGACGCCGTCGTACGTGTAGAACCTACCGACAGATAATGCGGGTGTTACGGTTACGGGGCCGCTGTTTGAGTCGGCGAAGACGGTTGAGCCGTTGGCGCCGTCCATATGCAGTAGGAGGACGCTGTACTGGTCTGGCGTGTATTCGCTGGTGGGTGGTGTGAAGTTGCTTGTCCAGCGGGCTACGCCGTTGCTGATTCGGAACTCCTTAAGCCAACCGTCAAAATTCGGAAGGGCCCAGGCAACGCCAATTGAGAGTGGGGCGCTCAAGCTGGGCATTGAACCAGAGATTGTCGTTATCGTACCCAGCAAGCTTCCATTTTGAAACACCAGCAGGTTTGCACCGTCTCTCACGTAAGCTATATGATACCATACGCCCGTGGAAACCGTCGTAGCTAAGACTCCGTTGCTTGTAGTAGTGCCGCCGACGCATGTCTGCCAGAACCAGTAGGATGTTCCTGAAGATCCGTAGAGCCCGAAGTACATGTAATTATTGCTGTCAACAAATTGGCTGAGAATTCCCATTACACCGTTCGTTGGCAATGAGTCGAATTTGACCCAGAAGTCGATCGTGAAATCGTTCGAACCAAAGTTGAAGTCGGTGCTGTTCGGAATGCTGAGGTATTCCTTGTTGGCGGCAACGAACTTGCCCGCGCCCATACCGAAGGGAGGGGATTGACTCGTGTCTATGGAAGCGCCGTTTACACTCTCCACGGACTTCGGGGTGTGGTTGGTTTGGTAGGGGACGGCGGTGACGCCGATTGCGGCCCAGCTTTGGGTGCGGAAGTCTCCGGCGTACGTGAAGCCTACTACGCTGCCTGAGACGAAGCCGTTCAGGTCGACTTCGAATATGGCTGAGGCTTCACCGCTGTTGTGGGCTCCGGCTATTTGCCAGACGCCTTCCTGCGAG
>Ga0187784_10000169_pt1 | contig 43239 bp, 39 predicted proteins | sample 1015_SJ02_MP15_2_FD_132964 | JGI IMG/M metagenome (GOLD analysis project Ga0187784, IMG submission 132964) | Tropical peat soil microbial communities from peatlands in Department of Meta, Colombia - 1015_SJ02_MP15_20_MG | ecosystem: Environmental > Terrestrial > Soil > Wetlands > Peat | place... | reverse complement strand
GAACAAATAACCGAACATTACCCCAAGCATAAGATAACGTGAGGGGTCTGAGGCTATATAATTACTTATCTTTACCCACCAAGAATATGAAGGGGGAGGTTTTTTTGTGTCAATATAGGCCAAATAACCCAATAGTATGCCAATGATCCATAATATGATATTGGCTGCGCTCACTATTGGCATTGCTCCGAGTGGCATACCAACGAATTTTGAGGCTACAAAAGGAATGAGAAAGCCTAACGCAATGCAGACACTGGATAGATATTTTAGTTTTTTGGATCCCACGGCAATCCCTCCCTTGAATCGATTTAAGACCCACAGTCTCTCAGTTTGTCCACTCCTTGTTCAAGACTTGACATGCTGTTTCTTCAAATTTATGTACATAAATTGGATAAAAAATTGGCCCAATATGTCTAAACTCAAATAAATGGATTGATTTTGGAATCAAGTGGGGGAAAAGGGAGTGTATCAAAAGAACCATTAGAATCCTCATTCGCCCAGTCGTTGAAGAAACTCACCGTCATCTTCACGGTAACCATAGGAGAAATTTCCTTTGTCCCTGCTAACCTCAGTATGACTTCGTGGTCGGTATGGTCAGGATATTTGTTGTGCTCGAAAACTTCTAAGGATCCTCAAGAAATGAGGTCTGTAAACAAGAAGTCATCAGTGTCTCCATCCCGTATCTCCACGAAGAGTTACGAGTGAGGAATACTTTTGTATAAAAATCTACGTCGACTTAACCCTATCCAATTGGGCAAGCCCGTAGAACTTTCTCCCTTCGGGTCCGTTAGAAATCCACTTATTACTTTAAATCTACAAATATCCTATCGCTACCGTTCGCTTGTGGCGGAGTGAAGACAGCAAAAATCTTGAACTCGCCATCACCCGCCGGATGAATGCCATGGATAAATCCTCGCGAACAGAAATGAATCTCGCCAGGATGTATCTTTACCCATTCTCCATTGATATACTGCTCGCCTACACCCTTATAGACGTAAATAATTTCATCTGCCGAACCATGATAGTGAACTGGAAGGCTGGGCCTCTGTGCGATCATTAGTTGGCTGCGCAGCGTTCCCATAGCTGCGTCGATCCGCATGGTTTTGCCGGGCTCGAATGGATGAGCAGCGTACCATTCGTCCAGGTTAAAGTTGTACCCTTTCTTATACTGAGTATCCAGTAATGACCAGTCGCCCACAACAACCCCCGGCTTGGCGGTGGTTATTTCGCTGTTGAGGAACACCCGGTCATTGGCAGGTGGAGATGGAGTGAAGATAGTAAGTTCCAGTAATGGCTCGTTGCCCACAACACGGGTAGCGTGGATGACTCCCCGGGGATTGTAGTGCAGGGTGCCCGGCTTCATCAAAACCCATTTGCCGTCAACATACTTTTCGCACTGTCCTTTAATCACAAACCCAAGTTCATCGGCAAACCTATGGTAATGGAGATCGACAGTTTGACCTTTGTTGGCCGTCGCCATCACCGTGACCCGGGGTGTCTGAAATATCGGTTCCATCCTCATCATTTTCCCCGCTTCCACGGGATGATCCGCAAACCACTTCTCAAGATTCACGTTAAAAGGGCCTACGTAGTTGGTATCGATCGAGCGGGCATCGCCGATCAGTTTGCTTTCAGGAGCGGCCAGTGCCCCTGTGCTCAACACGAACAAACCTGCAAAAACTAGGATTAAAATGCGTTTCATGTTCATCCTCCTTTCGTCTGGTATATCCCTCCTGCCCTTCGGGTCGATTAAAAATCTACTTACTTTAAATCTACAAATATCCTATCGTTGCCGTTCGCTTGTGGCGGAGCGAACACAGCAAAAATCTTGAACTCGCCATCACCCGCCGGATGAATGCCATGGATGTATCCTCGCGAACAGAAATGAATCTCGCCAGGATATACTTTTACCCATTCTCCATTGATATACAGTTCGCCTACACCTTTATAGATGTAAATAATTTCATCTGCCGAACCATGATAGTGAACTGGGAGGCTGGGCCTCTGGGCGATCATTAGTTGGCTGCGCAGCGTTCCCATAGCCGCGTCGATCCGCATGGTTTTGCCGGGCTCGAATGGATGAGCAGCGTACCATTCATCCAGGTTAAAGATGGCACCTTTCTTGTACTGGGTATCCAGTAATGACCAGTCGCCCACAACAGCACCCGCCTTGGCAGTGGTTATTTCGCTGTTTAGGAACATCCGGTCATTGGGAGGCGAAGGTGGAGTGAAGATAGTAAGGGCCAGGAATGGCTTCTCGCCTACAATCCTCCCACCGTGGATGACTCCCCGCGGATTGTAGTGCACGTCACCGGGCTTCATCAAAACCCATTTGCCGTCAATATACTCTTCGCACTGGCCTTTAATGATAAGCATAAGTTCATCGGCAAACCTATGATAATGAAGATCGATAAGTTCAAACGCAGCCAGCGAAGTTACTATGACACGGGGTGTCTGAAATATCGGTTCCATCCTAAGCATTTTCCCCTGTTCCACGGGATGGTCTGCAAACCACTTCTCAAGATTTACGTTAAAAGGGCCTGCGTACTTAGTATCGATCGAATGGGCATCGCCCACCACTTTGCTGTCGGGAGCGGCCAGTGCCCCCCTGCTCAACACGAGCAAACCTGCAAAAACTAAGATTAAAATGCGTTTCATCTTCGTCCTCCTCTCATTTTAATTTGGTATACAATTTCCTATACCACTATCGAAAATCTTGTCAAGCATTTTTTTCACTATTTTTTACTCCAAAGACTGGGCCGTGAAAGGGAAAGATGAAATCATTGTCGTCGGTGACGGCACTCATGCCGCTCTTGCCGCGGAGAGAAAACTGAATAACTTTGTGAATCCCCTTAACGTATTAGGACAGATAGGGGCAATCGATGGCAATGTAATAGGGCAAGCGTCAGGTTTCCACCACACAAGGAGTTGCATCTCAAAATTCCTTTTTCTTGAAATGATCTCGGACCCGTGATACTAACAAAAAGAATGGTACGAAAGTAAGCCTGGTCTTAGGAAACCTAATCGCAGAAAGGACTAAACATGGCAACTTGTTCCGAAATCATCGCAGACACACTGAAGGAGAGAGGGGTAGGAAGAATCTTTGGCATTCCTGGGGGCGAGATTCTTGAACTCATCGAAGCATGCAGAAAAGTGAGGATCGAATTTATTCTGACAAGACATGAATCTGTAGCCGCCTTCATGGCGGATGTCTCCGGGCAAATTACTGGAATTCCTGGAGTCTGTCTTTCTACGGTGGGACCAGGAGCCACGAACCTGATCAATGGGGTTGCAAACGCCTATCTCGACCGGTCCCCTGTCCTTGTGTTTTCCGCTCAGCTTTCCACTTCTTCACAGCCTTATGCAACCCACCAGTTTATCCAGCTTAATAAGCTTTTTGAGCGGGTTACCAAGAAAGTGTTTACCTTGACAGGGAAGAAAACGGCGAGTCTTGTAAAGGAAGGTTTTCGGATTGCCACCACAGGTCCGAAGGGACCCGTTTTCTTCTGCCTTCCAAGCGATACTGCGAAGATCGAAGAGGAGCCGGTCTGTGATCAAATTGCTCCCTCAATGGATGAGAGTTTATCAGTTTCTGTCAATCGTATGCAGATTGTCAGAATCGCTGAAGAAATACGTAAGGCCCAAAGGCCCCTTGTACTGCTTGGAATTGGTATCGATCCAAAAAGAGAAACCGAAATTGTCCGGCAGTTCGTTAAGAAAAACAGATTTCCTGTCATGGCAACACCCAAGGCCAAGGGGATATTTCCCGATGTAGATTCTCTTTTCCTTGGAACAGCCTCAGGCATGATGGCAGACGGCTTGATCGTAGGGATGATCAAGGAAGCAGACCTCGTGATCGGGATTGGGTATGATCCTGTCGAGTCAGACCAGACCTGGCACAAGGATATCCGCCTTCTCTCCATCAACGGTTATCCAATCACCTACCAAAGCTACCTTCCTTATATGGATGTGGTCGGAGAAATCAATACCATCCTTGGTTTGTTGATGGTTGAAGATTTCTCAAGTCACGAATGGAGGCAGGATGAGTTAACAATCTTTAAAGAAAATCTCAGAAAAAAATTGATACCTACCCAAAAGCCAAGGCGGGGGACCTTCTCTCCCTACGCAGTTGTCCAAAAAACAAGGGAGATTCTCCCCGAGGGGGCCGTTGTCACCACCGATGTGGGGGCCCATAAATACCTCATAGGACAGGTCTGGAAGGCGTATCATCCCCTGACCTTTTTCATATCGAATGGGCTTTCCTCAATGGGGTATGGTCTTCCTGCTGCAATAGCGGCAAAACTCTGTCTGCCTCAAGCGCAGGTGGTCTGCGTCACGGGAGATGGTGGATTCACGATGATGCTTCATGATCTTGAAACCGCGGTAAGATTAAACCTTCCTATCGTCATCCTTGTCTTTTGCGATGAGAGTCTTGGCCTGATCGAGATGGTTCAGAAACGACTTGGTTATCCCCAATACGGAGTCAATTTTAACAAGGTCAAATTTGCCTCCGTGGCAACAGGCTTTGGGGCCCGAGGCATCAAACTCCGTTCCCTCAGCGAACTTTCCAAAACCCTTTTAGGCGGATTCAACTCAGATCGACCCACTGTGGTCGAAATCCCCATCGACGGTTCAGAATATCTTGGACAGCTGTGACCCTGTCACGGAGCCGCTAACTTGGTTGACAGAATTTTTTAAAAGCTTTATACAAAAATGTATTAAGCTCTTCCCCCACGACCGGCGATGGGGGTCCCAGAACGGGTGTTCGCTTGACGCAGGTCGAGCGATCGACCCAACGGTCGCAAGGCACGCAATCGGATGGAGCCGGCCGAGAGGCCGTTTATGCCGGCTATCCTCGAGCTTACAAGCTAATCAACGAGGCCTATTCCCAGACGACACGAGTCACTGAAAAGGGGGTTATCGTGATACTCCCCGCAAAGTCCTGATGCTCAATCCTGGCAGGAAGTTTATCCATACTTAAAATGACGTCTGTCACTGATTAGGAGTACTGATAAAGCCTTACAGCAGAACCTTTTGAATGATAAGAACTTGTTTTGGGATGGGTTGAATATATAAAAAAGGGAATAGTCTGTCAAGAAAATTTGACCACAAGATATGGGAGTGTCCTGCTTAGCCATTCGATCGAGTGCCAGCCCGGCGAAGGGTCTAGAAAGTTAAACCGAAGCCCTCGCAGAAGGAATTTCGCACAATTCCAAACTGCGGATAGCTTGCCAACACAGAAACTTTGCCAAACCGAAGATATCTGGCTGAAATCTTCACTGGGAGGGAAAAGAGGAGTTTTGTTGAGTACAAGGAAGTATTTCTTGGGCGGGTGTTTGCGCGCGAGCAGCCGCCAGCAATAGTCTAAGTATATCCCCTAGACACGCAGGCTAAGGGAGGCTTCGGGAGACTCGATGGTCTCATACCACCACTGTCTCTTACCCCTTATGGAGAAGCAATCTTTTCTCAGTTTCTGCCCAATTGATATTCTTGAAAAAGGCCTCAATATAGTCCGCCCTTTTGAGACCATAATCGATCATAAAAGCATGCTCAAAGACATCCATGATTAAAATGGGCATCCCTCCGGACGGATGGCCCCCATCATGCTCATTGATCCAGAAGTTGATGAACTTGCCGCTGAGGACATCTTGGTACAGGACAGCCCATCCGATCCCTCTCATCGCCCCCGTCGCCTTAAAATCCTTTTCCCAGGCCTCATAGCTACCAAAAGACTCGACAAGTTTTTGGTACAATTTCCCGGTTTTGCTGATACCGCCTTTGCCTCCGAGGTTTTCAAAATAGTATTCATGAAGCCTCATTCCATTGAATTCCCATCCAAGTCTTCTCTTCAGTTCTGCATACTCGGGGGTGGCGACCTTGCCCTCTTTCAACATCTGGCCAAGGGTCTCAAGAAGTTTGTTGGTGTTGGTGACATACCCCTGATAGAGGGTAAAATGGTTTTTTAGAAGAGTGTCGCTGAACCCTTCCATGCCTACGAGCCGATTGTAGTCCTTTGCATTGTAAGTCATCTTTTCCTCCTTTTCTGCTTTTGAGATAGAGGTCTCTGGTTCGCCTGAAATAAGGGTGATTCCCATCACTCCTGACATGAACAAAAACTGGCGCCGATTTACAAAAAAAGATTTCATTTTCTGTCCATTTCCTACCGCTTAACTTACGGAAGATGGAGTGCTCAATAAGTAAGTGGGGTCTTTCCAGTTTCGAGATGTCCTGCATCGATCTTCGGAATGCCAGAGTCGCTCGCCTCTCTTGGGGTTATGTTTTCGCCTCTGATAAAAAGACTTCCGACAATTACTTTGTCGGCAGCCCGATCTACATAGACCACGATTGGAACCTCTTTATCCGTTCTTCTGACGAGTAATTTAACCGCATAAAAATCAGGAATTGAGCTCTCCCGCTTCTCGACGAACTTTACCTCCACGTCGTCAGGCAGACTCGCTTGGATTCTGACAGCTTCAATAGCAAGCTGAACCATATTATTTTCCCTTGAGGAATTATTCAGTCTTAAAAGAAGCGATATTAATATCAGTCCCATAATTCCAATAAAAACCTTTGTCATCGCTCTTACCCTCCTCCTGAATTCAACCTATTACCATCTTATCCTAAGACAAGTGAAGAAATGAATCGGGTCTACTCTGTATTTTCTAAATAAAAATACCCTACCTTGAATAATCTTTTGGGGTAGCAAGCCGGAAGAAATCATGTACAATGAAAGTAATTGACGACAGACAACCCTTCTTCGATCCGTTTGCGGAGGATCATGAGCGGAGAATGGTAAGGAGATGAAAGAAATGACACCCATCGATCTACAAGATGTCCTGAGTTTGTCCCGAAGCTTTATGGAATGCCGGGTTTTTCTCTCGGCTGCCGAGCTTAACCTTTTCGCCCTTCTTACGCCGGCTCCTCTTCCTGCCCGGGAAGTGGCCAGTAGAATTGGCGCTGATAGTCGGGGTTTAACGATCATCCTGGACGCGCTCTCGGCAATGGGCCTTCTGGACAAACGAGGAGAAGTTTATCAGTGCTCCCCCTCCGCCTCACTTTTTCTTTCTGCCGATGCCGTCGATTCAATTCTTCCTATGGTCCTCCATATGGCCGGCCTCTGGAGGAGGTGGTCCAGCCTGACGAGTATTGTTCGGGGGGCTAAAGTCTCCGATCAGATTACCGCTTCCTTTCGAGATATTGATGAACTGCGCGCCTTCATCGGGGCCATGGACGTTATCGCAAAGCCATTAGCACCTCGGATTGTTGCGAATGTCGCCCCCGGCCTATCGAGGACTTTACTCGATGTGGGCGGGGCTTCCGGGACTTACGCCATCGCTTTTCTTCAGGCCGTCCCCCATATGAAGGCAACTTTATTCGACAAACCGGAGGTCATCGAGATAGCCCGGCAACGCTTGGGGAAAGCAGGGATTCTGGATCGGGTAACCTTGACTCCGGGCGATTTTTATCGGGATCAGCTCCCGGCCGGACATGACCTAGCGTTTATCTCGGCGATCATTCACCAGAACAGCCCGGACCAAAACGTGAGCCTCTTTCGCAACGTGTTCGGGTCTCTTGATAGGGGCGGACGGGTTGTCATTCGGGATCATGTCATGGAGCCCGACCGTACCCGGCCGAAGGAGGGCGCGCTCTTCGCCGTAAACATGCTCGTCTCCACTGCTGGTGGCAGGACGTATACTTACGACGAAATCAAGGCTTGCTTGGAACAGGCAGGATTTATTAAAGTCCATCTCCTCCAGAAAGGCGACCACATGGACGGATTGGTTGAGGCGTTCAGACCGTAGACGGCGGAGCCTCTCACTCCCAGCCCTCGGTTCCCAGCGCCTCGTGTAGTTGTTCGGGATGATGACGGCAGCGGTATTCAAGGCGGCTCGATTCGGCGTGGGCCTTGTTGTACGACCAGCCAGTGGCCATGCGATTCCGTTCATGAAGCTCATGCAAAAGCACGTAGGGCCTCTCCTTTTCTTCGATGTCGTTGTCGATCCAGACTTCATTCTCAGGCACGAATTCGTAAACATAGTCGTGGCCGCCTTCTGTAAAGTCGACATCAAAAACGCTCCGAACGAGACGACCGTTGACGATCCAGACGCTGACGCCATTTTCGAGTTTTTTCCATAGCCGCTCGTGAACTTCTTTGCCATCCGGCAGTTCCTTGCCATCATGCGTCAGGCGGCGTACGTCTCCCGCCCGCCTGCGCTCCGTGCGTTCGACTTTATCGGCTTCCACCAGAGCCTTGTCGTAGGGCACACCTTTCTCCATGAGACGGTGTTCCAAGAGAAGGTGGTCGATGAAAAAGCGTCTTTCGTCATTCTCCGCTTCCTGGTCAATCCAGAGTTCGTTTTTCGGAATGCAGGAGAAACTATAATGCTGACCGAAATTGGTAAATTCTTCATCTATGCGAGTCCGGACGTAACTGCCGTCGACAATCCATACTTGCAGATTACCTCGTTCATCGATCTTTTCCAGGTAAGGTGGCTTGAGTTTTGGCTCCTTGGCTTTACTCTTTCCGTTCTTTTCGATCTGCTTTCCCATATTTCCTCCCAATCATTGTAATCAGACAAAAAGTTATGAGGAAGATACTTTATTGAGTCGCCCCAAACCCGTCATCACAAACCTGGCTCAGGGTGGACAGTGACATCAGCATTCGGTATAAGTTTCTGGATGGTACGCTCGATTTCTTCCGTAAGGTTGTGGGCTTCCCTCAGAGTTTGATTGCCGTCAACGAGGACATGGATATCTACAAAAAGCTGGGGGCCAGAGTAGCGCACTCTCACATTATGGCAATCAGTCACACCCGGTAGGACTTTCACCGCAGATATGATTTTCCTCTCAATACCTGACGGGGCGACGTCCAGCAGCGCTTGGACGGTGCTTATCCCAAGCTTGATACTGATGTAAACCACAATCAATCCCACCACGATGGCTGCAAGCGAATCCGCTTGATGCAGGAACGCCAAACCCGGCACCCACCCGCCGACCTTCACACAAACCAGTCCCAAGATGACGACACCGGAGCTCCAGATGTCGGTACTGAAGTGAAGGGCATCCGCTTCAAGGGCCTGGCTGTGATACTTCTTGGCTGCCCGATAAAGGACGCGAGAGCGGGAGACGTCTACCACAATGGATGTAATCATGACAGCGAAAGACCAGAAGGTGACTTTTAAAGCAACCGGGTGAAAGAGAAGGCGGTGGGTGGCCTCGTAGATAATCCAAAAACAGGTTACCAGAAGAAGCAGGGTTTCAAAAAGGGCCGAGAGGTTTTCCGCCTTGCCGTGGCCGTAAAGGTGATTGCTGTCCGCCGGTTTGCCGGAAATTCTGACTGCCAGTAAAGTCATCGCCGCAGCCATGAGGTCAAGTCCGGAATGGGCAGCTTCGGCGAGAATGCCCAGACTCCCGGTGGTAAGCCCTATGATAATCTTAAAACCGGTCAGGCCCACCGCCGCAATGACAGAACTCATTGCTGCCCATCTTTTTTTCATGTGCACCGTCTTGAGAAAAGTTGGCTATCACCATCTTTCCAAACCATTCCCGAAATATTGTAACTCGATTTGCATAAAGAGTTTCAATCTAAGGAAAAGAAATTTAGCATAGGATCATCAAATTGGCAAAGTGGTCAGCCAAATCTGAGAATGAGATATATACCTGTTTTTGTATGCAATTTCAGTAAATATAACAGAATTGCCTCCTGGAAGGTAGGAGCTTGGAATAGTTTTGTATCACCGTTTCCTTCCTTCGCTAGCTCTTTGAGGTCCGATCCGTCTTCCCGATAAATTGTTGGATGGTGTTGAAATAATCCTTGAAGCCAACGAGCATGATGTCGTTATGCGTAGCCGAAGGGATGATGAGAAGTCTCTTTTCGCGTGTTCCGAGATGCTGGTAGATCGCCTTGGCATTTTCGAGGGGGACCAGGCTATCCTTCCCGCCATGAATGATCAGGCTGGGGAGGAATATCTTTTTAATCCTCTCCAGACATTCCTGGTCGATCTTTTCCCGACCCATCACCTGAGCGGGCATCCCAAGATGAAACATGATCCTCACCACGCTGGGAAAACCGCTCTCAATGATGAGCCCCTTCATCTTTTGTTGATGCTGAGAGGCCAGTTCCAGGGCAGCGATGCTCCCTAAGGACCTTCCCATCACCCACAGGTCTTTACGTAAGTTTCTTCCGGAGAGTTCCTCTCTGACATGTTTAAAGACGACATGGGCATCCTTAACGAGATCGGTGAGGGTAGGGGTCCCGCTACTGGCTCCATAACCTCTATAGTCGGCCACGACCAGATTTATTTTCTTCTGGTGGTAAAAGGGAGAAATCTCGTCATAATCGCTTACCACCTCGCCATTCCCGTGGAAAAACAGAATCCACGGCCATTCGCTATTGCCCGTGTAAAAGCGGCAGGAGATGGAGACATTGTCCCCAACCGCAACAGAGAGATCGAAGGCATTTTTTGGGCATGGGGCGAAATCCTTCCGGGGATAAAAAATGAATTGTAATAAGAATGGCTGGTCGAGTGAAGAATAATCAATCATTGCTAATGCCTCAGAAGGCGTGAAAAAATTGGCCTTCTTTTGTACTCGGCCTTTTCAGGAAGCGCGGATTCGCATCCACGCTGCCTTGATGTTATAATGCTTCTTATTTTTTGGCAATCTTTTTCGAAGGGAAAACAGGAGAAAGGAGTTTATCGATGGGAGAGAAAATGCCGACGCGCCAGGAGGCCATGGAGCTTTTGCATCAGTATAACGAAACTGAAAGCTTGCGCAAGCATGCCTACGCTGTCGAAGGGGTGATGCGCTACATTGCTAGAAAGCGCGGCGAGGACGAGGAGAAATGGGGAATCGTTGGCCTTATCCACGATCTCGACTATGAAAGGTTTCCCGATCAACACTGCTCCAAAACAGGGGAAATCCTCCGGGAGAGCGGGTGGCCGGAGGAATATGTCCGGGCGGCTGTCTCTCACGGATGGGGGATATGCTCGGACATCATGCCGCAGACGGCGATGGAGAAGGCCCTTTACGCCATCGATGAGCTGACCGGGCTCGTTGGGACCACGGCCCTCATTCGCCCGTCCAAGAGTGTCCTGGATGTTCAGGTGAAATCGGTGAAGAACAAGTGGAAAGACAAACGATTTGCAGCGGGCGTGGATCGGTCGATCATCGAGAAAGGGGCGGCGCTGCTCGGAGTGGGATTAGATGAGCTGATTGAGGACACCATCAAGGGGATGCAGGGAGTGGCCGAGGCCATAGGACTCAAGGGCAATCCAGTCTCCTCATGATGTAATGCCTCACTGAGGCGTGGATCAGGTCTTCGGATCGGGCCCCGCGCCACGCGGGGTCTCTGAAAATCTTATGAAGCGGATGATCTGAAATTGTAGTTGGCAAAGGTAGCTTTCCTCCATGATAGCACAATCTTTTCAATGATCAGAGCATTCTTGTAGTTGAGGGACAAGCTGACGTATCCGCTATAAGATTTCCTTCGACCCCGCGTGGCGCGGGGCCCGATCCGGGTGAGTTTCCACACTAGAATAAGGCGTTACTTGATGATAAAGATTGTGGAGGATAGTAATGGGAGAAATTCAATTTTTTAAAAAAGAGGTTCAATCTTTGTTCCTCGACCCCAAGGAGGGATTTTCGAGAAAATCTATTTCCCTTGAGATCAGAAGAGATGATTTGACCGGCCATCGTTCCCGGATTCTTCCCTACCGTCGAAAGTATCCTGAGGTCGTCGTCTCCCCGGAGATGCTGGGGGCTTCAAAAAAAATCTGTCCTTTCTGCGCAGACCAAATCTCCTCCTCCACTCCGAAGCTTTTGCCGGAGATCGCCTCCGAGGGGAGAATTCGCAGAGGAGCGGCATGGTTGTTTCCCAATGCATTTCCTTATGCCCGGTACAATTGGGTGATTGTCTTTTGCGAAGACCATTTCCTCTATCCCGATCAATTCTCCGTTGAGATGCTAAGGGATGGCTTTCTGGCGGCACAAGAAGGGATCCGAAGGATCGGAAAGAGCCAGCCCGAGTTTCAATACAGCTCCATCAACTGGAATTACCTTCCGTCGTCGGGAGCAGGATTATTTCATCCCCATATCCAGATCCTCGTTGAGGATGCCCCCACGGCCTCGCACAAAGAGGTGCTCGAGGGGATCCTCCGGCATCGGAATGAGGGTGTCCCTTCTTTCTGGGAAAGTTTTCTGTCGGAAGAGATCAAGAGGGGGGAAAGATACGTCGGACATCAAGGGGATGTTCATTTCTTGGCCGCTTTTTCACCCCGTGGCATATTCGGAGAGATCCTCATTCTCTTTTCCAATCGACCGACGATCGATGCGGTGAAGACCGAAGACTGGACCGATTTTTCTCAGGGCCTGCTCAGGGTCTTTCAATATTTGAAAAATCATATCCTCAGCTTCAATCTCTCTCTGTTTTCCGGAAATGGCGATGGGGCTCGGTCGTGGGTCTATGGAAGGCTTTGTCCCAGGATGACTATCCCTCCGTGGCTTACGAGCGATATTAACTATTTCGAGAAACTTCACGACGAAGTCATGTGTGTCATCTCTCCGGAGGAACTCTGTAGAGGCGTCAAGCCCTTCTTTACCGGTCCTTGTCACCCCTAATTCAAAACAAGTTCTTGGCCATCCTTATTTCCTATACCACTTTTTAAGGGTCTCCGGCCTCGCTCCCAGAAGATAAAAAATCACCAGGATAATATTCATCAGTTGCTGGCGCAGGACGCCGTGCTCCAAGAATACTTCTGGCTTCGTTCAACGCAGGAATAATAACGGAGATTTTCATGGATCAACAAAGAAAAAATGACGCGGACCAGACATCGGGTGATGAGATTGTAGATGCGTCCATAACGTCGGCCTGACGCGGAGTCTTCAACGGTTGCACTGAATGTTTCGACTTAGCCTCAGATAAAATCCTAATGCGATGAAGAGGGCGGCCAGGGATATGGCGTTTGCACCAATCACAATGAAGTCTTGGAGATGTATCCCATACAACATCCATAACGCAGACCCTGCACTAAATTGAAGTAGGGTCAATCCACTCACATCCTTGACCGAATGGGTTTTCCACATCTTGATGATCTGCGGGACAAACCCGAACATCGTCAACGAGGCGGCGGCGATACCTACGATCGTCCACGACATCTCTCTCTATTCCTTTCTTAGTCTATGGTTCTAAGATTCCTTTTCCCCAACTCAAGCCTCTCGCCCACTGCCATCTGAAACCTCGAATCTCTATCGGCGCCTCATTCTCCCCGGGACTTCCCTTAGTCGATAGAGGCCACTCCCTCGCGGGCATGACCAAATACACACCCTTCAGGGAGAACCCAAGTGGGAAGAAAGATTACAGATGATCACGGATGACCTTGACGAGCGTCTGGATCTCTTCCGCGCTAAGCTTGCCGTCTTTTCTGAAGATCAATCTCCCCTTTTTGTCAAAGGCGAGAACGTTACTGCTGTCGTCAGCAATCTTCCAGGCCTTCACCAACACTCTTTTGTAATCCCGCACATAAATGGTTCGGGGATAACGCTTCTGTTTATCTTTAAGGGCAGAAGAAATGGCAAAATTGGGAAGCCAGGTGGCGGCCATATTAATGATCCCAACGGATTGAAACTTATCGTCGGGAAACTTCTCTCTGTCTAGAGCTTCGCTGGCATCATTGTTCGTATCTTTTTCATCAGGGTCGACGTAAAAAAGGACATAGACCTTCCCCTGCAACTCCTCGCTGCTCCAGGGTTTTCCATCCAGACGTCCTCCTAGCTTTTCTTTTAACTCTATCTTTGGAGGAATTTCGCCTATCTCAAGGGCGTGGGCAACCTGGCTCGTTAGAAAGACGGCCAAGATAGGAATCAACCATTTCATGTGATGTTTCATCATCAGCCTCCTATTTCATGGCTTCTATACATCATATCGCAAAAAATGGAAATAGCAACCAGATACCTGTTCAAGCCGCATGTAACCATTATTCGTGTCGAACCGGTTTGGGAAGAGGCCAGAGCTTTGTGGAACAGATCAGGCGGGTGCAGCGGCGAAATCCGATGTTGACCGGGAGGTAGAAGAAAGGCCGGACGCGGGGCTTTGTCATAATTCTTCGCCATATGCTCCGCCATGAATAGATCTTTCTCCATGCGGATCTCATCCCCCGGTGGAGTTGCTCCGGAGTCATGTTCTTGGGGAAAAACGTCACCGATCCGTGATCGTAATCACGCCAGTCGCGGCTGAAGATCCGGCGCTGGGAGTCCATCTGTGCGTAGAGCGTGGTATCCGGGAGAGGAGTAAGGATCAGGGTAAAGGCAGTCTGAAGGCGATTTTCTGCGGCGAATTCGGCGATCTGATCGAAGACCGCGGGGGTGTCTTCATCAAACCCTACGATGAACGTACCCATGACGCCGATTTCGCGTTCTCGAAAGCGACGGATACAGTCGGCATATTCGGCCGTCCGGTTCGGAAACTTATGCATGGAGTCAATGGATGCTTGGAAGAGCGATTCGAAGCCGATGTTCACACCGATGCAGCCTGATTCTGCCATCAAGTCCAGCATGGACTCATCTCGTGTGAGGTTGAAGCTCGCGTGACCGTACCACCTAATGTCGCAGTCCTTGAACACCTGCAGAACGGCCCGGGCGTGACCCGGATCCGAAACGAAATTAGAGTCCATCACATAGAGGAGGCGCCTTTCGATAAAATAAGGGATGTCACGGTGCCAGTGCTGTGCGAGCCAGGTCTTCCATCGGGCCTGAGGGGGCCTTGGGCCGAAGAGGGACATCACCTCTTTTCGAATGGCTTCCGGCCGCCGTCCTCGGTACCTTCTTCCGAAAAATCTCTGAACGCCGCAAAATGCGCATCCGACTGCACAACCGCGAGAAGTTTCTATGATTTCCCCGGCGTAGTAAAATTTCTTGTTGAAAAGGTCGCGCCTCATGACCGGAAGCCGGTCAAGATTTGTCTCCGGGCCGAGATATTTTTTCTTCAGGTCTTCTCGTTCAAAATCACCGAGAATCTCTTCCCATATGGCTTCGGCTTCTCCGAGGATTACGGAATCGGCATGTTGCAGGGCCTCCTCTGGCAGAGCGGTTACATGAAACCCGCCTAATATCACCTTCGTCCCTTCGGACCGCAGACGGTCGGCAATGCGATAGACGTTCGGTATATGGTGGGTGAGTCCGACAATTAAAGCCAGATGACATCCTTCCCCGTAAGGCACAGGCTCGTTGGCCTCATCAACGAGATGGACGTTGAATCGGTCTGGAGTGAGGGAAGCGATCGTCGCAAGACCCATGGCAGGATATCCGAGCAGGGGCAAGCGGATGCCGAATGCCTTGTTGCGCGCCCTCGAGCCCGTTGCAGCCGCTATGAGAAATAGGGTGGGACGGTCTACATGGCCGCCGGACAGAATGCCTGATTCTCCCCGGTCACCGCCACGCTCCCGTCTATTATGGCGATTCTTCAAATAACCTCTTGGTATCGACAAGATGAAGAGGCTGATGATCACTGCTTCACGCAAGCGTGATATATTAAGGAATGATTGTCAAGAACGAGACACTTCTTGTCCTCCCCCCCCATTTTTCGCCCCCGACCTGGGAAAATCCCTCTCCGAGCCTTCATAAGGCCCATACTTAATAGGAATGGCACAAAGACGCATCCAGAGCAGGAACTCCGGTATGGGCCGCCACCCGTGTGCCAGAACGGATAGAAGGTCGGGCCGATGAAGCCTCTCCGAGGGATCCCCCGAGGTGGGGGTTTACAGAAAAAATTTCCCCCTCTGTGTCAATACCTTTTCTGGGTTCTTCTTGTCTGTGGAAGAAGAAATGGCCGGAAAGGCAAGCAGGACGCTTGCCGGTCAAGCTTGTGATGGGCCGGAACTCGATTCGATACCTTCGTAAAGGAACAATCAATGGCGGATCGGAGTTTTATCCATTATAATGCTTAAACTTTTATGCGCTTTATTCTCTTTATCAGTATCGTCCAATCGATCCTTTTTCTGGGACACTGGTTTTTTTACAAGACCCTAGTCCGCTTCTTTGGGGTGGCCGGTTCCGGCAAACTTTTAACCTTGAAAGCTGCCCTGGGTCTGCTATCCGTAAGCCTTGTCCTGACCTCCTTTCTCGCTTTCCGTTACTCCAATCCCCTGATACGGTGCGTTTACACGGCAGCGGCATCCTGGTTGGGGATTCTTTACCTTTTGATTCTCGCATCCGCGCTTTGCTGGATCTTCTACGGCCTGGCTAAAGTGATTCACCTTCCCCTGGATCAAAAAATATTGATCGAGATCCTGATCGGGATAGGCCTGGCGGTAGGGCTTTACGGATTCATTAACGCAGGAGTCATTCGGACAACCCGGGTCAACGTCGAGCTTCCCCACCTGCCTGGCCATTGGAAAGGGAAAAGGGCTGTTTGGGTGAGCGATACACATTTGGGCCAGGTAAGAAACTACGGGTTTGCACGGCAGATTGCCGCCGAGGTGAAGAACTTGCATCCAGACATTGTTTTTATCGGCGGCGATCTCTATGACGGTGTGGCGGTCGACCTGAATAAGACGATCGAACCCTTTTCCAAGATCTTTGCTCCTTACGGCACCTATTTTATCACAGGCAATCATGAGGAGTTTTCTGACAACACCCCGTACCTCCGAGCTGTCCGTCTTGCCGGGATACATGTTTTATACAACGAGAAGGTTGAGCTGGACGGCCTGCAGATTATTGGGGTCGATTACAGGGATTCGAGAAGGGAAGAAGATTTCAGAACGATTCTTAAGAAGATGGAAATAGACCCTCTTAAACCCAGCATTTTATTGAAACACGCCCCTCTCAATCTACGCGTCGCCAGGGAGCAGGGAATTTCGCTCCAGCTTTCAGGCCACACTCACCAGGGCCAGGTTCTGCTGTTTCGATTGATCACCTCGAAAGTCTACCAGGGTTACGACTACGGGCTAAAATGGTTTGGCGATCTCTTGGTTTATACCTCCAGCGGGGCGGGTACCTGGGGGCCTCCCATGCGGATTGATACCAAACCCGAGATCGTCGTCATCACGTTTAAATAAGGTACATAGGGCATGCGAGAGTAATGTCTCACCGAAGCGTGGATCACATCTTCCGATCGGGCAGGAATGTCCCTGAAAATCCTATTTGGCGGACGATCTGACATTGTAATTGGCAAGGGCAACTTTCGTCCCTCAGCGCATAGTCCTTCCATGTGCAGGACATTCTTGTAATTGAGGGACAAAGCTGAGGAATCCGCCATAAGATTTTCTCCGACCCCGCGTGGCGCGGGGCCCGATCCCGCTGAGGTTCTCCGGCAGAGTGAGGCATTACCGTCTGTTATAGGTTTCTTATTGACCCTCCAATCTCAATTTAGTAGACTTCTATTCATGTAGACGAATAATCCATTCCGTCAACGGGAGACCCTGCTATGCTACCCGATTTTGTCCCCCATTTAAGTATTGGACCCCTTTGTGGGTTAACCGCGAATGCCATCCTCGGCATTCTTTGTCTGGTCATCTCAATCATTTATTATCATTACCGGCCGTTGCGGAGTCTGTTTTTCTTTTATGTTTTCATAACCTTCGCCTTCTTAGGATGGTTTTTTTGGGGACTTCAGAGATCGCCGGAATCCGTCCTCTTGGGATACAGGATGCTTTACGCCTCATTAGCTCTCTTGCCAGCCACCTGGTTCTGGTTCTTTTCGGGGCTCTTTAACGAAAAACCACGGCCGCTCACTTGGGTTATGACCGGATTAGGTATTCTACTGGCCGTTTCGGCCCTTCTGGGTAAAGGCCCCCTGCTGTTCGCGCTTCCTCTGGAACCCGACCCTATCTCTCCCAATTTCTGGAGACCCCAGTCCAGGCTCCTTAAGGTCTTCATTCAATCTTTCTGCCTGGCGGCCTGCATACTGTACACCTCACTCATCATCGCCAGGCCGGCGCGTTTCAAGGAACAGAAACAGGTTGTGATTCCTGTTATCATGGGACTGCTGATTTGGTTTTTAGGAGGGCTGAACGATTCGCTGCTTGCCGCAGGAGTAACCTTTCTCACGGAGGAGCGCATTCTCTGGTTTGCCTCCATTTGGCTCTCGATCTTTTTGACCATTGCCATTGCTCTCCATTTTCGTTCCTTGGAAAAAGCGATTCGCGAGGCGAAGAACATGTTCGAACGATTCGTTCCTCCGGCCTATCTTCGCCGTATCGCCAGCAAAGGGTTGGGGGCGATACGCTTGGGCGAGGCCGACGAGCAGTGGGTGACGATCCTCTGCTGCGACATCAGAGGGTTTACCTCTATGTCCGAACGGCTCACCCCGAGTCAATTGATCGCCTTTGTGAACCGGCTCTACGAGCGGATCACGTGTATGGTCGGTGAAGGGCAGGGTGTGATTGATAAATTCCTCGGCGACGCCGTCCTTTGTATTTTCGAGGGAAAGGACTCCGCCGAGAGGGCCGTGTCGTGCGGTGCGAAGATGCTTAGTGCCGTTGCGTCCTTCAATCGTGAGGATGGCCGATTCGTCGATCAAGCGGTCCAGATCAGCGTTGGCGGTCATTCTGGCCCGGTCATTTTGGGAACCATCGGCGCCTCCGACCGGATGGACTCTACCGTCTTGGGAATGACCGTTAACTTAGCCAAACGTCTCGAAGAGGCCACGAGGTCGCTGGGCGTCGATATGCTTATTACGGACCAGGTCGCCGATAGGCTTCCGATAGGACACGGCCACCAATTACGGAGACTCGGCGAGGCTTCTTTGAAAGGCTGTTCAGGGCCGGTAGGCATCATCGAAGTATGCGATCATGACCCTCCGGGCGTGCGACATCTCAAAAGCCAAGTTGAACCCTTCATCGGGGAGGGGATTGAGTTTTTCAAAGCCGGCCGCCTTGAAGCCGCTTTATCAAGGTTCCAGTCGGCCCAAAACATTTATCCCCAGGACTTACCCCTACAGCTTCTTCTGACTTCTACCCAGGGCGCTTTGAATAAAGGAGAGATCGTCGAAGGAGCGGCTTTGCTCGATCTCAGATAAATGGGGTAAAGAATTTACACGGAGGTTGTATGCCGATCTTATCCGTGGTGGTTGGTGTGGCTCTTGTCCTGGTTGTTTTAGGGGATGCTTTCGAAACGATTGTTCTTCCCCGGCGCGTGACGCGCCAGGTGAGTCTTGCCCGTATTTATTATCGATTTACCTGGCTATCGTGGGCACGAATGGTCCGTTGGCTATTTGCAGGCAAGCGCCAGGCGACCTATTTGAGTTTCTACGGCCCGCTTTCGTTGATCGTCTTGTTGATGCTTTGGGCAACCGGGCTGATCACGGGATTTGGACTTGTTCATTGGGGATCGGGATCCATCATCAAATCTCCGTTCGGAACGGTCAGCTTCGGTACCTATCTTTACCTGAGTGGCACTACCTTCTTTACCCTCGGGATAGGCGATGTTGTGCCCATTACGACCTTCGGGAGGGGGCTTGTCGCCTTTGAGGCGGGGATGGGATTTGGCTTTCTGGCACTTGTGATCGGTTACCTCCCGGTTTTGAACCAGTCCTTTTCCCGGCGTGAAGTAAATATTTCGTTACTCGACGCGCGGGCGGGTTCACCACCCACTGCGGGCGAGTTGTTGCGCCGGCACAGTCATGACCGGGGAACGGAGGAGCTCCGACAACTTTTTCACGAGTGGGAACGGTGGTCGGCGGATTTACTTGAAAGCCATCTCTCCTATCCGGTGCTTGCCTATTTCCGTTCTCAGCACGACAATCTATCCTGGCTCGAGGCCCTTACGGCAATTCTGGACGCGAGTGCCTTTATCACTGTCGCCCTTGAGGATCCCTGCGAACGTCAGGCCCAGCTGACCTTTGCCATCACACGGCACGCCATCGTCGACCTCGCTCAAATATTCAACTGTCGACCCCTTAAGGTAAAGTACGACAGACTTCCGTCCGATAAATTAGAAGCCGTGCTATCCGCCCTCGCCGAAGCTGGTATGAAGGTTCGAGAACGAAGGACCGTTGAGCAAAAACTCTCAGAGCTTCGAAGAATGTACGAGCCTTATGCCTTCTCTCTCTCCCAACATATGCATATTCCCATTCCTCCATGGGTCGCAGAATCGCGTCGTGCAGACGATTGGCAGACAAGCGCATGGGGGCGCAGCACCGGTTTTCAAATCGATGATCCATCAGGAAAGGGTAGCGACGAACATTTCTGAGGAGGTCTAGGGGTTGAGGAATTCCGATAACCCATAACTGGGGATTCTCTTGATGAGCCGGCCATATTCTGTCCGAGGGTTTTCATTGTCTGGATGCCTTCCGTATCGTTTCTCACTTCCCCCGGGTTTCGACCGAAGGCCATATTCCAGTAACTGGAGCCAGGGATCATCATGGGGTTGATCAAGAAAAAATAGTTCATCGAACTGAGGACATGGGGAATAGTGAGATCCCTCGAGGACGCCAATAATGTTAAGCGCTTATGGCAAAATTTGTCATTTTTGTTCTGATTGAGAAATCCTGCTTTTCAAAAAGTACGGGGTTAATGGTAAGTTACAGTAATTTCCACAACTTGGCATCAATTATGCATGTTTTGACACCTGCATGGAAAGCACCTTCCTTATCACGGAGGACGACAAGAGTTTCCTGTCTTCACTTCTAAACAAAGAGGGGAGCGACGGGTCTGCCCCAAAAGAAGAAAACTCTCCTAACGGAAAGGTCCGGCTTTCCCTTCCCATTTATTTCGTTGAGCTGTTCAATCGCGTCAAAGCCAGTCTCTCCGCCATGCAAGCCTTTGCATTTCTTTCGCGAGAAAATTTCAAGGATCGGGAATTAGGGGAGCATTTTTATAAAATTGTCAACGAAGATATCGCCAAGACGATTTCGTTAATAAACTGTTTCAATGATTATATCAACTTTAGCACTCCCATGGTGAAAAGGGATACAGTGAACACTCTTGTCGAGGAAACGATCAAAAAGAATGAAGCGCAATTTGAGGAGAAGAGGATTAAGATCATCAAGAAACAGTTTGAGAAGGACCTCCCGGAAACGATTCTTCCCGATGAACAGTTGAGATATATTTTGAACTCCGTCATTCAGTACGCCCTCCTTTCTACCCCTCCTGATGGGAATATCGGATTTTTGACAAGATTCTTGGATACGGAAACAGTGAAAGGGAAAGGATGGGGCCAGTTACAAAAGGACGGAAGATATCTGGAAATCCTGGTTGTCTCCGCGGGCTATGAGAAGTCGGACGAGGAGGCCGGAGTCATACCTGGAGTGGCAAGCCTTCACCAAGAAGAAGCGGCCGAATTAATCTTAAAGCTGGCCAGAGAAATTATCGAGAAGAACAGGGGCATGATGAGGTATAAAGTCTATGAGGATAAGCCGATGACCTTTGTTTCTCTGGTACTACCCGTTGAAAGACGAAGCGTCGTCCACTATCTTTCCCCAGAAGAGCGGCTTAAAAAAACGATGGTGAATGAGAAATAAGCGGCGGTTCATCCCTGCCGTGTACTAAGCAGTGAGGTGGAGGGTTCGATGGAAAATTCCAATGACCCCAGAGAAAGAAGGAAGTATCCCCGGTCGCTCCTGGACCTGCCCTTTGAGTATCGGGTGAGTGATCTCCCCCACGCCCATGGAGGGCTGGTGGTCGATGCAAGTGAGGGAGGCCTCCTCATTCATTCCGTGGAGGACATGCCCGTGGGCCTGAAATTGAATATCGTCCTCTTGTTTACCAAAGGATTCGAGTTAACGAACCTCCGGGTATCCGCCGAGATTGTCCGGAAAGACTTTTGCTCGAACAACGGCTCCAAAGGATATCAATACGGGTTAAGAATTATCCAGATCGTGGAGGAAGATCGTTGGAAGCTAAAGGAGCTTCTCAGCGGTTGCTAATCGAATCTAAGTGAGACCCCTCACGATCCCTAGTACGCACCCCACACCAATCCGTCCGAACGACGCCACTCGCTAATTTTGCACTTGCCGGCTTTGTAGGTTATCTCCCCTTACCCGCCCTCTATCCCCCCCTTAAGTTGAGGGGGGAGAAAAAGGTGTTATGAAGATGCTGCCCCTCCCGCATTTTCGCCGAGGCTTATCTTACTCGCGGCTTATTAAGGTAGAGTCCATTCCGACAAATACCGGGACGCTACATTTCTCTTTGACGCTTTTTGATTAGTGCGTTGACAAGTAAGAGAATCGAAAGGGCAGTGCACAGCCAGGCGAAGATATCCCCGTAGAGGGTATAGAAGGTCTTTTGATTCGACAGCCGGATCGTCCCGCTTATCGCCTCCTCCGTGAAAATCCGCCCCTCTCTTAAGATCCTTCCTGTTGGATCGATGAATCCGGTGATTCCCGTATTGGCTGCTCTGGCAACAAAAACACGATTTTCGACCGCCCTGAATACAGCCATGGAGAAATGCTGGTAAGGAGCAGAAGTTCTCCCAAACCAAGCATCGTTTGTGATCGTTACCAGGAAGTTTGCCCCTCCCTTGACGAACCTTCGACAGAGATCCGGGAAGATAATTTCAAAGCAGATGAGGACGCCAAATTTGCCTTGGGGCAAGGAAAAGTTGAAGATCTCTTTCCCAGGCTTAAAATCTCCAATACCTTCCCCCAGGGACCCGATGAAGAAGAGGAATCGTTGCATGGGGACATATTCGCCAAAAGGGACAAGGTGAATCTTATCATACTTTCCCACCAGTTCCCCCGAAGGAGAGACCAGGTAAGCACTGTTATAATGGTTCACTTTTCCCTTCTCGACTTTATAAGAAGGGGCTCCGAAGAGAAGAAAGGCATTTGACTTCTTTGGGATCTCTAGAATCATGGGTTGGTATTCCTCTGCATCCTGAAAGAAGAAAGGAGTGGCTGTCTCAGGCCAGATGATGAGATCCGGTTTTTCCTCTGCGACGATGGAGGAAAGCCTTTCATAGGTCTTTAAGGTCTCTTTCTGAAAAGACTTATCCCATTTTACGGACTGATCGATATTTCCTTGAACCAACCCGATCTTCAAGGCAGGATTTTGGATCGCTTGTCTGGCCACTATTTCCGTCTTTAAATACCCGTAGATGAAAAGGCCGAAAAGGATGAGGGCTGTGAAGATCACTTCTCTAATGGGAAAGGTCCTTTTGGACCATTGGCGGAGTAATGCAAAAAGCGTGGCATTGACTAAAACGATGACGAAAGAGATGCCGTAGACCCCCGTCACATCCGCTATCTGGATAAAAGAAAGGTTGAGGTATTGAGAATAACCCAACTCTGCCCATGGGAACCCCGTTAGAAGAAAAGTCCGAAGGTATTCCAGGCCGACCCAGAGGAGAGGGGCGAAAAGGACCGTTTGAAGTCCTGAGCGAATCTGGATGAATCGGGTTAAGAATGCGAAGGCCCCGATGAAGAGGCTCAGGTAGGCAACCAAAAGCAAAAGAATGAGGCCGCTCGGGATTAGAGGAACGTTGCCATACGTGTGGACCGCCACGATGATCCAATAAAGAATTCCAAGAAATGAGATGAGGCCGGTCATGACACCGAGTTCAAAACTACGACGTAATCCATTTCCCTCAACGGAAAGGAAGAGAGGGACGAGAGCAAACCAGGCCAAAAATTCAAGATCAAAATGAGGGAAGGAGAAAATTAGCAGAATTCCTGAGAGAAGGCTCAGAAGGATATCCTTTTTTTTCATGGCTTCCATCATAAGCAATAGGATGGCGATTTTCAAGAAGCATATGAATTTCCAAAGAGATTTGTTAGAATACAAGTCGATGAGGATCTTATTGGTTGAAGATGACAAAGGCATCGTTCGATTCGTCAGGAAAGGGCTGTTAGAAAATTCCTTTTCAGTGGATGTGGCCGCGAATGGCGAAGAGGGGTTAAACGCTGTCCTTCGTATGAAATACGATCTGGTCGTCCTTGACATCATGCTCCCGAAATTGGACGGGAGGGAGGTTCTGAAGAGGATCCGGTCCACGAGTATTCAAACCCCCGTAATCTTTCTGACCGCTAAGGATTCGGAGGGCGACATTATTCATGGTTTAAATTTAGGGGCGGACGACTATCTCACCAAACCTTTCTCTTTTAATGAATTGTTGGCCAGAATCCAAGCTATCATCAGAAGAGATAAGACTGTCGTTTATCCCTCGAGACTGCAAGTAGCCAATCTCGTTTTGGAATCCGATGGACATCGGGTTTTTCGTGAGAAGACGAAGATCGAACTCACCCCGAGGGAATATGCCCTCCTCGAATTCTTCATGAGGCACCCTGGCGAGATCATTACCCGGACCATGATCTCCGAGAAGGTCTGGGATGTCCACTTCGATACCTCTACGAATATCATCGATGTCCATGTCTCTCATCTTCGAAATAAGATTGACAAAGATTTTGAACCGAAGCTTCTTCATACGGTGAAAGGGGTTGGATATGTCTTGGAAGATCGGGGGTAAAGTTTACCGAAGGACCGACATCAAGATGACCCTTTGGTATGTGCTCACCTTCTTGATCTCTTCCCTGGTCATCTGTATCTTTCTTTACTTAGCTTTGCGGCATCAGCTTCTCAAAGAGATCGACCAATTTCTACTTGACGAGACGACGGAAATGGAGAAGGTTTTGTCTCAAGAACCCAAAGAGACATATTTTTTGATGAGATTCGAGGATGACGTCATGGGGAGAAAGTATTACCCTTTCTTTTTTCAGATCTTGGACCCAAGTGGAAAACCTCTCTACATGTCAAGAGGCTTTCACGAAATCGGATATGAACTCCAAGATAGAGTGTTGATCAACGCCAGGAATAGGAAAGAGACTCGTGAGGAAATTAATTCTTACCATGGGAGAACGGCATTTCGCATCATCAGCACCCCTATTTTCCGGGATGGGAGGCTCACTGAGATCATTCAACTGGGAACCCAGCTTCATTATGTGAAAAAGAACCTGTCCCATTTTAGAGACAATATTTTGATCGCCCTTCCGATCATATTGGTATTGGGGACACTGGGAGGATGGGTCTTGGCCAGAAGGTCTCTTTCCCCGATTGGCTATATTGCGGCGAAGGCTCAGAGCATTACCTCTCAAAACCTCAGCGAGAGACTCTCTCCGAGAGGGACGGATGATGAGATGGACGATCTCATTCGTACGATCAACGAAATGATATCCCGCCTGGAGGGTTCTTTTAAACGAATGGCTGAGTTTACCGCGGATGCCTCTCACGAATTGAAGACACCCATCTGTGCCATGAGGGGAGAAGCGGAGGTTTTACTCTTGAAGGAAAGAAAGGCCGAAGAGTATCAGGAAGGGTTGGCGAATTTCATCGAGCAGTTTGACCATCTGAACCAGATGATCAACGACTTGATCTTGCTTTCCAAGGTGGATAGCACGGAGGTGGCGTTGAAGATGGCTCCTCTTCGTCTGGACCTTCTGGTCAAGGACCTATGCAATTTTTTCCAAATCCTTGCGGAGCAGAAAAATATTGGCCTGAAAACGGGGCCTCTTGAAGAGGTCACGGTGATAGGGGACAAGGTTCGCCTTCAGCAACTCTTTACCAACCTGATCGACAATGCGATCAAATACACGTCACGAGGAGCCATTCGTGTCACGGTTGAAGAGAAGGAAGACGCTGTTCAGGTCAAGGTGATAGACACCGGAATGGGGATTCCCGAAGGGGAGCGGGAAAAGATCTTCAAACGTTTCTACCGAATGGACAAATCTCGATCGAGGGAAACCGGCGGGGTAGGCCTTGGATTGAGCATCGCCGAATGGATTACACATGCCCACCAAGGAAGGATTGAGGTCGAAAGTGAAATAAATCAGGGTTCTACGTTTACCGTGTATTTACCCCTTCAAAAGACTGTGAACTCTTCTCAGCGAAATTAATAAATCCTTATTGAATAACGCATGATCCCTCGATTCATCCTCCCTCTTTTCTATAACCTTAAGAAATCTTAACATGAATTTGATTCGTATCGGCGCACCTTTTATGGTATATAGGTCATAATTTTTCTTCGAATGTTGCTGTTGTATGAAATATTAATTTTGCCCGTTTAGTAAGACATTATTCCTGTGGCGTAAGTCATCTGGAAGGGATTTTGGGTTTATGGATGTGAGAAGAAAATATGTCATTGCCCTCCTTGCCGTAGGGATAGGTCTATTTATTTTGAATTTGGGAGGGAGAGACCTATGGGAATCCGATGAAACCCGATATGCAGTGATTGCGCGGGAAAGGAAGGAAACAGGGAATTGGATTTTGCCTCATCTCAACGGAGAGGTTTATGCTGAAAAACCTCCCCTTTCCTTCTGGTTGGTCAATCTCTCCACTTTCTTTGAAGTTCTCAACTCCTCTCAAAGGGTGTTTGTTGTGATTTATCCGGAAGCCCTTAATCACCTCAAGAAAGAAACAGGAATCGAGCTTTCCCCTCTTGAGCAGATGACGGTGGCCAATTGGAAATATGCTCTTATTTCAAACCGTTAGAACCCAGGCGAGTTTTCGGGAGGATTGACATCTTAAGAGAGGAGGGTTAAATAAAACCGATGAGGATCAGGGTGATGCTGCGAGTGATAGACTTGCTCACTGGATAGATTGAGACGAAAAGGTGTGGATCATGTATCATGTAAGGCAACTGTATCAAAACAAGAGCTATGCGGCAGGCTATGAGAAGACAAGGTTTCAGGGAATCTATGGGAGATTTAGGAACTGGAATACCAAAAGGATCATTTCAAAGCTGATCCGGCTTACAGGGGGAAAAGGAATTGCCCTTGATATCCCCTGCGGGACGGGAAGATTAAGTCATCTGATTTTAACAAATGGGTATAAATGGATCGGCGGGGATATTTCGTTAGAAATGATGGCGGAGTCAAGAAAGAGGTTAGACGGGCTTGAAGACTCTTTCTGGAATATCCGCCTGGATGCGGAAGCGATGGCATTTAAGGACAATAGTATCGACTGCATCTTCTCCATCCGGTTTATCTATCACATCCCTGTTGAGATAAGGTATCGAATGCTTCAAGAGATGAGAAGGGTGACCAAGAAATGGCTGATCATCGATTACAATTATCCAAACAGGTTTAAAAAGATGGCTCGCGGGATCGGGTCCCTGTTCGGTGAAAGGCCGACCAAAAGAAGGATCCCACTCCAAGAGATATCGAGGGAGCTCAGGGAAAGTGGTTTAAACATTTATAAAGCCGTCCCTGCCTCAAGGCTATTTTCCGATAACGTACTGTTGCTGTGTCACAAATGAGGGAAGATTTCAAATAGGTTTAACTACAGGAGTTAGGGGATGAAGCTTTTACTGATCGGAATAGGAAGATGGGGCAAGAACCATTTGAAGACGCTGACGAAACTAGTCGACGAGCTTTATGTGGTGGATTCAGATTCGAGTCAACTGAAGACCTGCCGGGAATTCTCAATTCCCGAAGATCATCTTTCAACCGATTACCGCGATTTCCTTGACCGGATAGACGGGGTGGATGTTGTCACACCCGCCGACAGCCATCTGGCTATCTGCAGAGAATGTTTTGACAGGAAAAAGGATGTCTTTGTAGAGAAACCGATCGCCCTTACATCTCAAGAGGCCAAGAAGATGATCATGCATGCGAATAAGAAAGGTGTGATCCTTCAGGTAGGCCATGTGTACCGGTACCATCCCGCTTGCTCGAAGATGAAGCGCCTCATTGAAGAGGGTCGGCTGGGGAAAGTCCAGTATGCCTACGGCCATTTCATGGGTTTCAAAAGACCCAGGACGGATGTCGGGGTAACGCAAACGGATGCGATCCATTATTTCGATCTTTTTAATTATCTCCTTCGTGAGCCCCCTCAAGCCGTCACGGCCGTTGTCAAGAATTACCTCAGCTTTCCTCTGGATGACACCTCTGTCTCCATTCTGGATTATCATGGAAAGATTGTTTTTATTGAGGCGGGATATATGCCGCCCGAAAAGAGAAGAGATATCGCCATCGTCGGGGATCAAGCGAGCCTCTATTGCGACTTCCAAAATAATTCCATTCTCTTCTGCGAGAACCGGCATGAGAGCCAGAGCGGAAAATGTGTGGCCATAGAAGGGGAGGGGCAGAACATTCCCGTCCAGCCAGAAGAGCCCCTGGCGACGGAACTAAAAGCCTTTCTGGATTCGATGAAGAACCGGTCCAGGCCCTTGGCGGATGGGCAGGCTGGGTTTGAGGCATTAAAAATCGTTGAGGCCTGTTACAAGTCCTCTCGGAGCGGGAAGAGAGTGGAGATTCGATGGGGAAAGTCTGACGTTCAGGGAAAGGAGTTAAAATGAAGGTGCCTCTTTCTAAACCCTATGTGGATAAAGAAATGAAAGATCGCGTCTTAGAGGTAATCGATTCCGGACAATATATTCTGGGGAGCCAATGCAAAGATTTTGAAAAAGAGTTTGCCGAGTTCATCGGGGTGAAGTACGCCGTCCTCACCTCCTCTGGGACATCGGCCATCTTCCTGTGTCTCAAGGCATTAGGGGTTAAGGAAGGCGATGGGATCCTGGTTCCTTCTCTCACGGCTTTTCCAACGATTGAGCCCGTGTTCCACGTTGGAGCCAGACCAATTTTCATCGATATTGATGATACGTTTACGGTAGACCCCAAGCATATCGAGTCGGTTTTAAAAAACAAGGGCCGGATACCGGGGGTGAAGCAGATTAAAGGGATGATCCCCGTGCATCTTTACGGCCACCCCGCCCAGATGGATTCCCTTCGTGATTTGGCAAAGCGTTACGGGCTTTTCGTTTTGGAAGACTGCTGCCAGGCTCATGGTGCCCGATTCCAAGGAACCAGAGTAGGATCGATGGGAATTGGCGGGTGTTTTTCCTTTTATCCTTCGAAGAACCTGACGGTTTTCGGGGACGGTGGAATTCTGGTCACCTCAGAGGATGAGATGGCCAAGACCTGTCGGATGCTGAGAGATCATGGCCGAAAAGAAAAATATGAGCATGAGCTGGTGGGGTATAATTTAAGGTTCAATGAAATCCAGGGAGCGGTGGGCCGGCTCCAACTTCGAAGGCTGGACTGGTTTAATGAATCAAGGCGGCGCATCGCGGGATGGTACAACGACGGATTAAAGGGAACTCCTGTGGTGACGCCTCGAGCAAAGGATTGGGCCGAGGCGGTCTATCATCTTTATGTCATCCAAACGGACCAGCGGGAGAAGCTGGCGGATTTCTTGAAAGAGAAAGGGGTTCAGTCCGGGATTCATTATCCCATTCCAAACCATCAACAGCCGGCCGTCCGGAATACCCTCGGTCAGCAGGCGAAACTGGAAATGACAGAAGCGGTGGTGCAAAAGATACTCTCTCTCCCCATCTATCCGGAGCTTGAAAAAGAGAAAGTAGATTTCGTCTGTGCCAGCATCAGAGAATTTTTTCATCAAAAAAATTAGGTGTGGAATATGGATCGTCCTTTGGGAGAGACCTCTTCGATTGATATTTCTGTGGTCGTGCCAGTCTACAATGAAGAGGAGAATCTTCCGGTTCTGATTCCTCAAATCGCAGAGGTACTGAGATCCTTGAAGAAAACCTATGAGATGATCTTCGTTGACGACGGCAGCAAAGATCGCAGCCGTCAGATCCTTAAAGAGGTGGCTGCGCAATATCCTCAAATACGCATCCTCGGATTCAAGAAAAACTGTGGTGAGACGGCGGCGGGCGCTGCGGGGATCAAAGAGGCGCGGGGAAGGATTGTCATCACCATCGATGCCGATCTTCAGAATGACCCCACGGACATCCCGAGGATGTTGGACTATCTCAAAGAATACGACATGGTCACGGGATGGCGTCAAAAGAGAGAAGATTCTTGGGTCAAACGGATCACGTCACAGATTGCGAATCGGATTAGGAACAGCTTGAGCGGAGAGGAGATCCAGGACAGCGGTTGTACCTTCCGGGCCTATAAGAGAGAATGTCTTCGGGATATCAAACTTTACAAAGGGATGCATCGCTTCCTCCCGACCTTGGTGAAGATGGAGGGGTACCGGGTGATTGAGATACCTATTGCCCACCATCCCAGAAAGTTTGGCGTTTCGAAATATACCACCTGGAACCGGATGTGGCGCGCTTTCGTCGATCTTCTAGCGGTGAAATGGATGAAAAGTCGCCATATCCACTATGAAATCGAGGAAAGAGTCTGAGAGTGAACGTCTTTCCACTCTCCTCAGCCCATTAAATAAAGAAAGGACTTTCATCCCACGAGACACCCGTTCTGCATCAGCGCCCCTCCCAGATGGGTTCACCTTCTTCTTCTTATCGGGATCTGTTTCATCCTTTACTTTTCTAATCTGGGCCGATGGGACCTGTGGAATCCGGATGAGCCCCGTTACGCGCAAATTGCCAGGGAGATGGTGGACCGGGGCGATTGGATTCTCATGCATCTCAACGGAGGCGTCTATGGCGACAAGCCTCCGCTCTTTTTCTGGCTGATTGCTCTCTCCTCCTACTTGTGGCAAGGCTTCACTTCCTTTTCCGCGAGATTTCCCTCCGCCCTCTTCGGGACACTGACCGTTCTTCTCACTTTTTTCCTGGGGGAAAGACTCTATTCATCCCGGACGGGATTCTTCTCCGGCCTCATCCTGGCGACGAGCCTTCATTTTGTCTACCTCTCCAATCGCGCCAACATCGATGTCACGCTCACCTTTTTTATGACCGCTTCGTTTCTCTACTTTTTTCTCTGGTATCAAGCGGGCAGGAAAGAGGGGATCCGTCGCAGCCGGACGGTCCGGAGCATTTTCATTTTTGGATTTTATACCAGCATGGCCTTGGCCACCTTAACCAAAGGGCCGACTGGATTGGTCCTTCCCCTTTTGGCGAGCTTGATCTATCTCCTTCTTCAAAAAGATTATGGAGAGATGAAACGGATGAAGCTGTTTCCGGGGATTCCTTTATTTCTGGCCATCGTCCTGGCGTGGTATCTCCCCGCCGTCTCTCTGGGCGGGAGAGCCTACGTCGAGGAAAATCTTTTTAGGCACACTACCGAGGCTTATACAACGGGATGGACTCATCCTAGCCCTCTCTATTACTATCTCTATATTTTCCCGATGAGCTTTATGCCCTGGACCCTCTTTTTGCCCGCGGCAATTACCTATGGCTGTTCTAAAACGACGATCGGGAAGAGAAAGGAGTTCCTCTTCCTTTCGGTATGGTGTCTGGTCATCTTCGCATTTTTTTCGCTATCTCAATCAAAAAGGGCCCTTTACCTCTTACCTCTTTTTCCGGCTGCCTCGCTCATGATCGGGAAGGTCTGGAGTGATTTCATCTCGGGCCCACTGGGTTCGTTGAAGCGCAGATGGATTTTCGTTCCTCTCTGGGGATTGATTGGGTTTGGCCTGATCGCGGGAGTGGCTGTTCCGTGGGTGGTCTCGATAAAGTTAGCCCCCTACCGGCTTTATAGTTTCCCGATTGCTCTCCTCTTGGTCGGGTGCAGCCTGGCGATGTGGGTCTTCTGTCGCTTAAAGAATTACAGGGCGATCCTGTTCCTCCTCGTCGGAATGATGGTCGCAGGATATTTTTACACGTTTAGGGTTATTTTCCCTCTCGCCAATCCGCGGATGTCGGCTCGCTTCATTTCTGAAGAAGTGACATCTCGGATTCAACCGGGTGACAGGTTAGCGATTTATGGGGGGATTGGAAACGATCCTTATAATTATTTTACAGGGGTCGTACCCATTATGACAATATACAGTAGAGACGCTTTACTTGATTTTATGAGGTCTCCAGGAAGAGTATTCTGCCTTCTCCAGTTTCATGATTTTTCCCAGCTGTTCGGAGGGGTAGGAGCACCGAAGGTCCAATTGATCGCACGGCGCCAAGTGAGAAGAGATGATGTGGTCTTGATTTCCAATCGGTAAGATTCTAGTTACGAACGATCGTTCCGGAGAAGTCTGAGGGAGGATAGGCCGTACCAAGGATATTTTACCCGCAGCATTGGCTGTGTTAAAATACAGGTGTTTTTTGATAAAACACAGGAGACATGAAGGCCTTTGATCCTGCTGAATGTATCCATTATAGGTGCGGGGAGAACAAGAAATGGTATTGGCGAGTATATAGGAAAGTATTTCCATAAGCTTGGCGCAAGAGTAACCTCCGTACTGACGACGACGGAAAAGACAGCCCTTCAGGCATCTTCTGCTCTACGGAAATATGGAATAGAAGCCCATCCCTATACCAGTTTCGAGGAAATGGTGAGGATCGAAAAGCCCGATGCGGTGGTGATTGCATCGCCTTCTTCAACTCACTATGAATATCTGTTAAAGTGTCTGGACTCCGGACTCCATATCTTCTGCGAAAAGCCCTTCGTCTGGGACGATTACGAGGATTTTCAAAAGAGGGCTGAAGATATTTTCGAGAAGGCCCGAGAAAAAAAAATAACGATTGCCATGAATTCTCAATGGCCTTTCTCCGTTGATGCCTACGAAAAAATTTGCGGAGAGATCAGGATCGGAGAGACCAATCGTTTTTCGATGCGGATGTCACCTTTTTCTCCGGGAAGAGCGATGCTCCCGGAATCCGTTCCGCATCCCCTCAGTATTCTTTACTGCCGGTTAGGGCCCGGGGAGATACAGGATTTGAATTTTGAATCGGATGGGGAAGAGGAAATGAACATCCGATTTGCCTACGTGGTTGGAACTCATGCCTGCGATGTGTTAATAAGGTTGGTACACCAAAAGACTCCACCCCGTGAGTTTTCTTACGGATTCAACGACAGAATTGTTTTTCGAAGTTTGGACTTGAAAAATTATGAAATCTACTTTCATTACGGGGATAAGAAATTGAGGATTGCGGACCCCCTTGAACTCTCCGTCAAGAACTTTATGGACGCCCTTGAAAAGGGAACCGAGCCCTTCATCGGGCCCCCGCATATTCTCCATAATATGTCACTGCTGAAAGTGGTTGATGACGGCTTTGGTGAATTTGAAAAGAGAGCATCATGGAAAAACTATTAGAAAGAGAGCATGACTTTAGCTCTAAATTGAGACAGGATGCCACTCTTCAAAGGCTGAAAGACTATGTCCACTGGCAGAGAGATTGCAAGATCGATGCCCCGGGTCGAGGGCTGCCGATTTTCAGCCCGATCTCCATCAATTTAGACTTGACCACTGCCTGCAATTTCTCATGCCCTTTCTGTGTCGATTCAAGGCTGATCAATGCCGGAAAAACCCTGGCGCTGGAGGACGTGAAAGAGACGATCCACACACTCCATTCCCGTGGCCTGCTCTCGGTGATCTTGATCGGAGGGGGAGAGCCCACGCTTCATAAAGATTTCGGAGAGATTGTCCGTTACATCAAGAGCAAAGAGTTACAAATTGGGATCGTGACGAACGGTTCGCGGCTGGAGAAGATCGAAGCAATCGTCGGGGAACTCAAGGAGAAAGATTGGATCAGGATTTCCATCGATGCGGCAGGAGAAGAGGTCTTTAGGGCGCTGCACGTGCCCAGGACGCGAGTGAGGCTAAGGGGGATATTAGAAAAAGCGAAAAAGGTGAAAAAGAGAAACCCCCTGGTTTCACTGGGATATTCGTTCGTGGTCGTCTGGGAGGGCGTGGAGATTAACGGAAAGAGACTCTGCCCCAACCTCGATGAAATAACAAGATCGGTGGAACTGGCGAGGGAATTCTCATTTGATTATGTTTCTTTTAAACCCTGTCTGGTCCGGTGGAATGAATCTCAGAGGGAGACATTGCTGAAAAACGTCGGGAAGACGAAGGAAGAAGAAATTATTGATCGAATTAAGCTCCATCTTCAAGAAGCGAGACAGATGGTGGGGGATCAAGTGAAGATTCTTGAAAGCGCCAACCTGAAGGCCATGTTGAATCGTGAGACCGACCAGATCAAGAGGCAGCCCGCGAGATGCCATATGCAATTCTTCAGGACCGTGGTCACGCCCTTCGGAATCTTTCACTGTCCGGCGTTTCGGGGCGTAGAAGAGGCCAAGGTTGGAAAACCGGATGGGTACCTCTCGGAAACAAAATTCAAGAAAAGTCTCGAGCGCACGGCCAGATCGATCCTGACTTTTGATGCCAAAGAGGAATGTAAAGATGTTGGATGTTTTTACAATCGCACCAACTGGTGGTTAGATGAGTTCATCCATTCCAAAGAAGACGTCCATGACCTTGAAAAAGTTGAGAATGATAACTTCTTCCTTTAGTTCCAGACCTTCGACAGCTCGAATACTTGGGTAGGTTCTCAATCGAATGAAGATCCTCCATCTTTTCAGCAACTGGAAGTGGACAGGGCCTGCCGATCCGACCTTGAACCTCTGTAAGGGACTGGAAAAGCGGGGGCACGACGTCATCTTTGCCTATCGAAAACCTCCTCTTCCGGTCGAGGATAGTATTGAAAAAAGAGTCCACCAGGCAGGCGTGAAGGCCACCGATCAATTTCGACTGGACCATTCGGTGAAGCTTTATCATCCGTCCTTCCTACCGACCCATCTTCGTGACATTTCAGACCTCGCCCGATATCTTCGTCAGGAAAAATTCGACATTCTCAATGCCCACCACTCCCACGGCCATCTCTTAGGCGGGATCGCTGCGAGGAGGTCAGGCCGTCCTGTCATCGTTATTCGCACGGACCATAAGCGAGACCCGTTGAAGCCCGGTTTGGGCAATCGCTTTCTCGTCTCCCAGTTCACGGACGGCATGATTACTTTTTCTGAGAGGGCGAGGAGAGAGGATGCAGAACATTTCGGGATCCCCCTTGAGAGGGTGCTGAAGATCTCGCCGGCCCTGGATCTCAGCCGGTATGACCCAAAGAGGAAATTTAAAGAAATGAAGACTCTCTTTGGAATTGGACCGGAGGACATTGTGGTCGGGATGATCGCCCGATTTCAAAAATACAGGAGGACGGCTGTCTTTCTGGAGGCGGTCAAAAAGATTGCCGGAGAATTTCCAAACGTGAAAGTCCTCTTGGTCGGCCGGTCGAGTCAGATGGAGCACAGCGTCATCCAGCCCATGAAACGGCTCGGCGTTGAAAAGTGGGTCGTTCTCGGCGGGTATCGGACCAATGACTATCTCGACACCTTGGCCTGTATGGATCTCTTCGTCTTTTTAATGGCGGGTTCCGATGGAACAGCCAGGGCCTTGAGAGAGGCCATGGCCATGGGAAAACCGGTCATCGTGGCCAATCGGGGGATGCTCCCGGAGCTGGTGCAGGATGGCATTTCAGGTTTGGTGGTGAACGATACCCCGGAGGACTTGGCGAATGCGGTCCTTCGACTGCTTCGACATCCAGAAATGAGAGAGGCCCTGGGGAAGGCGGCTTATCAGAAGGCCCATCGGGATTTTCAGTTGGATCGGCAGGTGGAGGCTGTTGAAGAATTTTATCAGGAGATGATCAAGCTGGGGAAGCGGAAGTCAAAGGCATACTGAATAGAGTTCAACGTTGCATGAAATCGGCAGGTGGGTGTACTTCCAAAACTTTATGAAGCGGTTCGTCCATATATTTTAAGGGGAACATGCGATTTTACTGGAGGTAGCCTTTGAAAATGTCTGGGAACAAGGCAAGGAAACAATCTAAGGTGCCGCTATAAAGTTTTTTCCAGCACCCCCACCTGCCTGTTGCAGTATTTTTTATGTAACATTAAGTGCCTTGCACCTCTTTGAAAGTGGAGACTTCAATTCTTAAAAGAGTATCAAAAGGTGAAATGAGGGGCTGGTTGAGGGAAGAAGTGTTGGACAGTCTTCCCGTCGGTTTTTTTGACGATCCTATACCTTCCGTCCAGGGGATGGGAGGGAAGACGGTCAAGGAATCAACCCGGAGGTGGGCGGCTATTTTTTGCCTTCCGAATGGGATGAGGGTTTTTTTGAAAAGGGATAAGGCAAAAGGTTGGGCGGAGTACATGAAATATCTTGCTCTCCCCTCCAAAGGGCAGAAAGAATTTCTCATCGCTTCCCGATTAGAAAGGAGGGGACTCAAGATCCCTAAACCCCTGGGCTGGATGGAGAGGCTCCGGAGGGGCTTAGTGAGGGAGAGCTATTACCTTTCGGAGGCGACTGGAACGGGGGTTTCGTTCGTCGAGGAGACGGCGAAAGCAAAGGAACCTCGTTCGATCGTTGAATTAGCGATGACCGTAAGGGCATTTCAAGATGCAGGACTATTTCATCAAGATCTTCATGGGGGAAACTTTTTGTGGAATGGCGACTCCTTGTTTCTCACGGACCACCATCGTACGAAGATCATGAAATCCCTTTCCTTGAATCAGAGGTTGTGGAATCTGGCACATCTCTTTCATTCTTTAAGGACGATGTGGGGAGAAAGAGAACAACTCCAATTCCTGGATCAATATTTCGGTGGAATCTCCGACGGAATCAAGAAAAGAGAGATTCTATTCGAGAGAATTTATCCCTCCATGGATCGCCTCCTGAAGAGGCAGCGGCGGAGCAGAACGAAGCGGTGCCTGAAGGAAAGCACCGAGTTTACGGTCGAAAAGGAGAGAGGGGCCCGCTATTTTCACAGACGGGATTTCTCTATGGATCGTCTGAAAAGGATGTTGGATGAGCATCGGGACTTGGTGAGAGAGAGGTCCTCCTGCCTCGTCAAGAATTCTCCGGAAGTGCTCGTTTCTATCTTGAAAGATGAAGGAGAACAGATAGGCTTAAAACAATTCTGCTATCCTCATTTCTGGGGGTGGGTGAAAGAATATTTTCGTCCTTCAAAAGGGCTCAAGGCCTGGGTGGCCGCCAATGGCCTGCGGGCGAGAGGTATCCCGACGCTTAAGCCTCTGGCCCTGGTGGAAAGGAAAGGCTGGATTGGATTGAAGGAGAGTTTTCTATTCATGGAGGCTCTGGCCGGCGATTTAGAGATGGATCGATATGTGTTAAAGGGGTTTGAAGGCTTAAAGAGAAAGAGATTTTTTATTAGGACCTTTGCCCGCTGGCTTGAAGGCCTTCATAGAATGAGCGTATACCATAAGGATATGAAAACGTGTAATATCCTTGTATCGGAGAAAGGAGAGGAATGGGGTTTTCATCTCCTCGATTTTGAAGATATCCGGATGGACGAGACGGTAGACCGGAAAAAATTGTTCAGAAATTTTCTCCAGCTCAACACCTCCACCCCAAGAGTCATGACAAAGGTTGATCGCTTCAGGTTTTTTAGAGAATATCTCCGTCTTAATCCCATTGTAAAAGACGAGAAGGCCTTTCTACGAGGGTTGATAGATGAAAGCCGTCAGCGAGGGTTGGTCTACGTCTCCCCCCAGGGGGTAGTCACAGAAAGGTTTGAATAATTAGAATGGATCACCGGTTCTCGAAAATCGCCGCTCAGCCATGGAGTCAGGTCGCCTTGCTCCTGGGACTCTGCTTCGTCATTTATTTTGTCAACCTTGGTCAATGGGATCTCTGGAGCCCGGATGAGCCCCGTTACGCTGATGTTTCAAGAGAAATGGTGAATCGGGGAGATTGGATTCTCATGCATCACAATGGGCATCTCTACACCGATAAGCCCCCCCTCTTTTTCTGGGCCATTGCCGTTTCGTCCTTCCTCTGGCAAGGGTTCTCCCCATTTTCAGTGAGGTTCCCATCTGCCTTCTTCGGGACGTTGACCGTACTGCTCACTTTTCTCATTGGAAAGAAGCTCTATTCCTCACGTACCGGGTTTCTCTCCGGACTCATCCTGGCGACGGTTTATGAATTTGCCTATCTTTCCACGCGGGGCAATATCGATGTGACGCTCACTTTCTTTACTACGGCATCATTATTCTGTTTTCTCCAATGGTATGGGTACGGTCGGGAGGAAGGGGTTCGTCCGAGGGGTCTGAAAGCTCTGTCTATTTATGGCTTTTACATCAGTATGGGATTAGCGACCTTAGCCAAGGGACCGGTCGGCTTCATCCTTCCTCTCTTAGTCAGTTTAATCTATCTGGTCATCCAAAAGGACTGGAGAGGAATCAGGCGGATGAAGCTTCTCCCGGGGATGCTTCTCTTTATCATTGTCGTTCTTACCTGGTATCTTCCTGCGGTCACAAGGGGGGGGAATGTCTATCTTCGAGAAACTCTCTTCAAGCACACCGTGGATGCTTATGCGAAGGGGTGGACCCATGTCCGCCCCTTTTATTACTATCTCTACAACTTTCCTGCTGATTTTCTGCCTTGGTTCATCTTTCTGCCCGGAGCGATTGTTTACGGCTTTTTCAAGGAGGCCATGGGGAAAAGAAAAGAGTTCCTTTTTCTCTTTATATGGTTTGCTGTCATCTTTTTGTTTTTTTCTTTTTCGAAGGGGAAGAGGGGGCTCTACCTTTTACCTCTCTACCCGGCCGCCTCCCTGATGGTGGGGAAGTTTTGGGAGGATGTGATTTTTACATCGCTGGAACGTTTCAGGCGCGAATGGATTTTTATTCCACTCTACGGGTTGATGGCACTGACCCTCGTTGGAGGCGTTGCCTCCCCTTGGGTGGTTTCAGCAAGGTTTCCCGCCTATTTTGCTTATAGCCTTCCTGTAGCTTTTCTTTTGATTGGAGCAAGCCTTGCCCTCTTTTTTTCGTATCGTTTCAAACGTCATGGGATCGTTTTTTTCGTCATTGTCGGGATGATGGCCGTGGGGTTCTTCTATACATTGAGGGTCGCGTTCCCCCTCGTGAACCCGTACAAGTCAGCCCGTTTCATTTGTCAGGAGATTACTTCTCAAATTCGACCCGGGGAGAAGTTGGCCATCTATGGAGATTTTGAACCGGGTCCTTTCAATTTTTACACAGGAATTGTTCCCATCCCGGTGTTGGATGAGGAAGAGGACCTTTTGAATTTTTTGAGGTCTCCGGACAGAGTTTTCTGTTTGCTTAGATCCAGAGACTTCTTGAAATTTCAACTGAGGGAAGGCAGGCCGGAGGTTCAATTGATTGCTCGACGCGGGGTGGGAGGGGATAACTTTGTCGTAATCTCCAACCGATGAGGGTCCTCCTCATAGCCTGCCGCCCGGCCCGGGTCCCGCACTATTAATAGACCGAGGGCGGGGCCGGCGGACATTCCTCTGCGAGGAGAGTTTCTCGCCCTCGGACTTATTCAGGAAGAAAGGATATTATGGACAACAAAAGGGTTTCTTGGCAAAGGAGGGTCCGAAGGATTCCACTTTTCGTCGGAGCCTTCTTACTGGTGATCTTTGCGAGACCCCAATTCTCCGGAATCTTGATTGGGATGGTTTTGATCTTTTTGGGGGAGGGCATCCGTATCTGGGCAGCGGGTCACCTTCAAAAGAACGAGGTTCTGACCGTGACCGGTCCTTACGCTCATGTCAAGAACCCCCTGTATATTGGTTCGATTTTGATTACCGCAGGCTTTTGCATCATGGCGGACAATATTTATTTCCTGGCGGCGGCTTTCTTCATGTTCTGCTTCCATTATATTCCGTACAAAAAGAGGGTGGAAGGAGATCGGTTGAGAAAGATTTTTGGAAGTCAGTTTGAGGATTATGATGAGAAGGTTCCGGAATACCTGCCCCGATGGACTCCGTATTCGGACAAAAAGGTTTCCTGGCAATTCAAATGCTTTATCGAAAACAGTGAAGAGGGAATTCTCCTCATCGTCCTTGCCGGGATTTTACTGGTCCTCAGCCGTCCCTATTGGAACCTCTTCTTTTGAAGCGGAGCACCTGCCCGCGGGCAAAAAGCATGGCACATGGCGAAACACGAATGACAAGAGAAAAGATTGAGAAGAAATCAGTCTGTCTTACGAAAGGGGATTTTGGGAAACCCGATTTGAATCAGGTGGAAGTGGCGGATCGACCCCTGATGGTAAAGGACGTCCGGGGAAAACATTTTTTTTTGCGGTGGACATTAGGACTTTGGTTGATCGACAAGGAATGGAAGATCTATTCCCGGCTTACAGGCATAAGAGGCATTCCCCAGCCTGTGGAGCGGATTGACCGCTTTGCTTTTGCCATGGAGTTTATTCCGGGGAAGCCTATCCAGAGGGAGAAGCCCCTTCCTTCTTCTTTTTTCTCTGATTTGGAACAGGTGCTCAGGGGAGTTCATGCCAGGGGAGTAGTTCACATGGATTTAAGGCACAAGGGGAACATCCTTGTCTCTGAAAAGGGAGAACCTTTCCTCATCGATTTCAACAGCAGTTTTGCTTTTAAGGAAAAAGGATTCCTCCGGCGTTACCTTTTTCCTCTCCTCAGGTGGGTGGACTATGGGGGATTGCTGAAATTGAAAAAGAGGATCGCCCCTGCTTTGTTGACCTCTGAAGAGCTGGCTTTCCTGAAACGCTTTGAGCGCCTCCGAAAACTCTGGATCTTCAACTGAAACCCTGGAACAATGGAACGTTGGAATGGTAGAATATTGGGCGAGAGATGTCAAAACCATCATTCCGTTCTTCCATTATTCCAATATTCCAGTCCTTATCACCTGTTGGAAAAGTTCCTTCTGTTTGAGGGTCATCTCCCGGGCTTCTTTTTTCGTCCCCTCATGCTCGTAGCCGATCAAGTGCAGGACGCCGTGGACCATCAGAAGAATCACCATCTCCATTCCGTCGAGGCCGAAACGATTCGATTGGCGCTTGGCCGTCTCGACGGAAATCACCAGATCGCCGAGGAGATGGGGGTGGAGAGTTGAAAATTCTCCCTCTCGCATAGGGAAGGCCAGGACATTCGTCGGTTTGTCGCGTCGGAGATATCGCTGGTTTAACGCTTGGATCTGGAGATCATTAACAAAGAGAAGGCTCAGTTCAGCCTCAAGGAGTCCCAACTCCGTCAATAGTCTTTGGGCCGCCCTTCTTATCCTTTTTGAGTCTAAGGGGATATGTTTTTGCCGATTTCGAATCCAGATTTTCATCGTTCCTCTTCTTCGTTGACTCCGGGCCTGTTGAAGCGGGATAATCGATTCTCTGGTGAAAAATGGCGGTCAGGATCCGGTTAAAACTTTCCTGGATTTCTTGAAGATCCTTCAGAGTCAACTCACACTCTTCCATCTGTCCATCCAAGAAGATGTTATTCGTCACCCGTTGGACGAGGCTTTTGATGCGAGAAGGTGTGGGATCGGCGAGGGCGCGAGAGGCAGCCTCTACCGAATCGGCCAGCATGACAATCCCGGCCTCTTTGGTCTGGGGTTTAGGGCCAGGGTAGCGAAAATCCTTTTCATCGATCGATTCCATCTCGGGATTCTCTTTTTCCTTGGCTTTCTGGTAGAAGAAGGAGATCAGGCTGGTTCCGTGGTGTTGTTGAATGATGCGGCCGATCCGTTCCCCCAAACGATTTTCACGAGCCATCTCTACCCCGTCCTTCACGTGGGAAATGAGGATGAGACTCGACATCGTGGGCGTGAGATGATTGTGTTTATTATCTTCCCCTCCTACGTTTTCGATGAAGTAGAGGGGTTTTTTCAATTTTCCGATATCATGGTAATACGCGCTGACCCTTGCCAACAAAGGATTAGCGGCGATGGATTTGGCTGCGGCTTCCACCAGGGTCCCAACAATGATACTATGGTGATAGGTGCCGGGGGCCTGAAGGATCAAGTCCTTGAGAACGGGATGGTCCATGTTGGCCAATTCGAGCAGTTTGATATCGGTTGTATAGCCGAAAACACTTTCCACGACGGGAGCGATTCCCAGGACGAGGACCGAAGCCAAGGAACCCCCCAGAAAACCCATCAGCAGATCGGAGAGAAGGGTCATTCGAAAAGGATTCCCGGAGAGCAGATTGTAAGCGATGATCATTAGGGCATTGATTCCTCCCACGGTGATTCCGGCCTTGATGAGAGTGCTCCGCTGCTCACATCGCGCCACCTTATGCGCGCCGATCAGACTCCCCACAACGGCGAAGATGGAATAAAACAGTTGATTCCCCACCAGGGCGGCCGAGAAGTAACCGGTCAGCAGGGTAAAGGCGATCGCCACCTCTGAGTTCAGCACGATCCGAACAAGCATGGCGCCCGTGGCGATGGGAAAGAGATAGAGGAAAGAAGAAGAGGGAATCGAGAAAAACTCTCCTCCCAGCACATCCGTGCTCAGCTGGAAAAGTTTGAGGAAGGCAATGCTCCCAAGCAGACTGGTCGAGCAGAAGAGGAGGTCTTTCTGGGAAAGGGAGATCTTTCGGATATTTTGCGTGGAGAATTGGTAGAGACTTGCCAAGATAAGAAACGTCAGAAGGCTCATGCCGATCAGGATGGCCAAGAGGTGCGTCCTCTCCTGTGCCTTCCTGAGGGCGTTGATTTTCAAGAGATGCTCCGGTTGCACCCGGTCTCCGCGCCTCAGGATGACTTCTCCCCGTTTGACTTGAATGTAAATGGGGTTGATCCTTTCTTTCGCGCTTATTTTTCTCTGCTCGGTCTCATTTTTGTTGAAAGTGAGGTCCGGCCTCAGAAAGTGATCGGCAATCTGTATGACAACGGAGGATGATTCTCTCCCCAAAGCCGCGGCCAGGGGAGTCGCCGAGGCCCTGATCTTAGCCCTTGCCTCCCTCATATCCAAAAAGTTGAAAGGAGGGTAGTTTTTCCTCTCCTCGCGGGTCTGGATATTTCGGATGGTGATTCCTTTCTCAGCGTCTGAATCGAGAAGTTCCTTGTCGTTGACAATCCCTTTTTTCAGGATAGGAGCAATCAGTTTCAAGACCGCCTCGCCGACGGCGGGGTTGAAGTGTTCTTTTTCCAAAACGCGCCATTCCTTTTGCGTGAGCGGAAAGTTGAAAGAGGTGTCCCACTCCTTTCTTCTGAAAGCCTGTTGCTCCGTCCCTTTTCCACCTTTTTGGAAAGAGGCCGCCAATGATCCAAAGGCGGACCGGAGCCGCTGTTCCGCGTCGTTCAAGACGGACGGATCGTAGTCGTACACAGAGAGCACAGACCTTTCCGCCTCGGCCCGTTTTTCCTGGGTTAACTTCTCATCGGCGACCAGAAGATCCTGATTGGATTTGATCTCCTTGGTGGCGATGTCTTCCACTCGGTATTCTTTTAGACGGAGGGTCAGACTCGGGGAGAGAAGGAGGCTGAGGAGAACGGCCATTCCAATACCGATAAACCATTTCTGATAAGAAGGAGTATTGATCCTCTCGAGCCACGTACGATCTCTCAGGTCATTGGTCGTTTTGAAAAAAGGAAGATCGAGAATGAATTTTTTTACGGATGCTTTGATCATAGGTCGTTAGAGAGAGTTCCTCGGCCGGTTCCTCCTTTCCTCCGCCCTTTCATAAGCCTTGATAATTTCCTGAACGAGAGGATGCCTGACCACGTCCCTGTCCGAGAAATAAACGAATTCAATTCCTTCGATTCCTTTAAGGATGCCCTGGATTTCAATCAACCCCGAGCTCTTATTTTCAGGAAGATCCACCTGGGTGATGTCTCCTGTGATAACGGCCTTGGAACTGTAACCCAAT
>Ga0187784_10000168_pt1 | contig 43248 bp, 41 predicted proteins | sample 1015_SJ02_MP15_2_FD_132964 | JGI IMG/M metagenome (GOLD analysis project Ga0187784, IMG submission 132964) | Tropical peat soil microbial communities from peatlands in Department of Meta, Colombia - 1015_SJ02_MP15_20_MG | ecosystem: Environmental > Terrestrial > Soil > Wetlands > Peat | place... | reverse complement strand
CACAACCTTTCCGAAGCCATCGAGCTGGCCGACAAGGTCGTGGTTCTGTCGTCGCGTCCGGCCAAAGTCAAGAAGATAATGCCAATCTCACTCGACCGCCCCAGAGACCGGACACACACGATGTTCGTTCACATGCACAGGGACATACTACACCTGCTCAAAGAGGAATTAGAAAACACCTTCATACGCCATAAGCTAAAAGGGATTAGCGAGCTGCAATCAATTCACGACATGGAAAAAGGGCGATAAAGAATCCTCAGCGAAGAGCAAACATGGGAAGAGAGCTGTTATTACGACCTGAGATCCATGCCACATTTTGCACAGAACTTCGCTCTCGCCGGCGAGGACGCACCGCACGTCGGACAAATCACAAATGTTTGATTAGTGTGTTCCTTCGTTGAATCCAATTTGTCTTCAGGGGATGAAGACGGGAGTTCGACCTGTTTCTTAAGCAGTACAACATCTTCAACGGATTGCAAGTCGTTCCAGGCAAAATCCATCTCCACCTTACCCTTGGTTTCAACTTTCAAAGAAATATCCTTGTTCGTAAAGTCCAGGAAAACATCCTTCACGTTCCCAACTAGCGACCCCTTCGTGTCAATGACCTGCAGCCCAATGAGGCGTTGGATGGGCATCAATTTCCGAGACTCATTCGGCAATTATACCGCCTAATCGACGAAACACATGTTCGAATAAATTTGATTTGCGGTTACGTCATCTCTTGACGTAATGGCGCATTCAAACCACATAACGGACCCAATCCGATCCATTCTTAGCGATCGCAGAATGGTTCTACTCAAAGCGACCCTAGTCGGAGCGTTATTATTGGTTGCGGCCGTATTGTTGCTCTCTGTCGCCGGTCCGTATTTCACGATTCAGGTGCAGAATGTTCAGCAGCATAGTGTCGAACCGCACGCGGAATTCTTGGTAGGGGACGTAACGGATAGACAGTACACGCTTCCCGGAGGCGTGTCGGTATTCGGCACCGTCGACGTAGCTCAGGCTCCGTCAAACCAGTCCGGAAGCTTGCAATTCATGATCCTAGATACCCAGAACTACAACCTATGGTCGGCGGGTCAACCCTCCAACAATCTATTTGCTTCCACCCAAGCGGGGGCCATCAACTATACATTCAATACGGCCAGTTCGGGCATTTACCATTTCGTCTTCGATAACAGAGCCTCTGTATACAAGAAATACGTCGTCCTCGGAGTAAACTATGACGAGGTTTCGACAGGTACGAAACTCGACCCCAAGGTTCCATACGTAGGTTGGGGACTTCTGGTCGTTGGTCTGGTTGTACTGGTGTACGGCATTCTAAGGAAACCGACAATCACCTGGGCATAACGGCGACACAACGAGCACGAGGAAATTGCGTCCCATCGACAGCCCTTCTTCGAACACTGTTCTACGGGACGAGTGGAAGTGAGAAGAAAGCACTAATTACTGTGATTGCCGTAGCTTATCATGTGTCAGACTTGAGTGGACTGACGAAGAAGGCGGTTTACACCGACAAGCTACTCGCCACGATTGCGGGAGTCACTGAAGGGGACCGTGTAAGTTATGCGGACTTAACGAGGGGACTTCACAGGTATATCAGAGACCACAATTTGAAGAGCCCTGAATTCGCGGCCGCGGTGCCTTCTCCCACGACCCCTCAAGCTGCTCCAACGCAACCACAAATCACTCCCACTGGGCCTACTGGGACGTGTAGAGAATGCGGAACTGAGATTCCCGCAGAAGCTATTTTCTGCGATTTGTGCGGCGCCCGACAGTAAAGTTGTCGGCTATGTTGCACTTCAGGTTGACCGTTCCCATCTGATTTTAAATACGGTTGAGACTCGGCTACCATACTTTTAACCTTCTCAATCGAGTGACTCGTTTATGTCAGGCGACAAGGTTGGGATTGTGGGGTATGGCGCATATATCCCAATCCAACGCATCCAGAGCGAACTGATCGTCAGAGAACGAGAGGCAAAGCGCAAGGACCTGCCGGACTTTCTCGAAAAAGTCAGAAACGGTTTGTTGCTTCGCGAAAAGTCTGTTGCCGGAATAACCGAGGATTCAATCACGATTGCGACTGAAGCAGCACAAAATGCGCTAGATATGGCAGGAATTGACGCCGCGAAAGTCGAGACAGTAGCCGTGGGTTCAGAATCCAAACCCTACGCGGTGGGAACCATCGCACGTCACGTTGCGTCTTTCCTCGGCTTAGGTAATCATGTTTACATCGCGGACCTCGAAGGCGCTTGCAATTCCGGAATGCAATCAAACGCCTTCGTCGAAAGCCAAATCCTGAGCGGACGAATAAAATATGGGCTAGCCGTTGGGACGGATGTGGCCCAGGCTCCCATAGGCGATCCATTAGAATATGCTTGTGGAGCGGCGGCAGGAGCGTTTCTGCTGGGCCGAGACGATCCTGTAGCGACCATAGAAGACACCGCTGCCTACTCCAGCCTTACACTTGACTTCTGGCGCAGAGACGGAGTACACGTGCCAAGCCACTTCGGACGAACAACCGTCGAAGCATACATCAAGCATGTAATTGGCGCAATAGAGGGGATGCTCCTGAAACACCCGGAGATATCACTACAAGACTTCGACTACATTACCTTCCATCAACCATCAGGCTACATGCCCATGAAGACGTGCAAGACACTCGCACAGGAGAAGATCTCGATACTCGACAACCCTGAATTGGAAGATCGAATAAGGCTGACGCCCCAATTCATTGAGGAGAAAGTACGCCCCTGGCTGAGAGTTCTTGACACGGGAAACACCTACGCTGCGGCTACACTAGTTGCAACGTGCGACATACTTGATCACGCGAAACCTGGGGAAGATGTGCTAGCGGTATCCTATGGGTCAGGAGCATACACATTAGCTACTTGGCTACACGTCGAAGACCCAATCCTGAGGAAAAGAGGGAAAACGCCAACCGTAGAGGATTATCTGAACCGACGAAAAGACATCAGCCTACGCACGTATCGGAGACTAATGAGATTCAAACAGCATTCGATCAGGAGCAAGCTCGAAATGCCGCGTATAAAAGCAAACATCGAACCATACAACGGTAACACTCTGACGTTTACTCTATGCAACGGTTGCCATCGTGTATTCTACCCCGCACGGGACAGATGCCTGGAATACGATTGCAAAGGGCCCGTGGAACAACGTACGATTCCGCGCAACGCACGCTTGCTCTCAATCGACAAGCCTACCGTCCGGGAACAGTTCATTCCAACATTCGAACTACTGAAGGCCGGTAAAGTATTGATCGTCGATGCGTTCGCAAGCGAACTCACTCCGGGGATGGAGTTAGAGTCGGTAATGCGCCGCCTCGACGACGAGGGCAAATCTGGCTTAATCATCTATGGACCAGTCTACAGACCCCTCTTCAGAACCAAAGCACTGATCAAGGAAGCAGAAGCCAAAACGAACGCCGCCAAAGTAGTAGCCACCTAATCGTAAAACGAAACGATACCCGTCGACTACTCCGAGAAGATGGTATGGACCGGACCCCGCATTCCACTCCCTCCTGTGGATATGGCGGCGGACGACGTAGACTTTGATAAGTGCGTACTCAACACAGATCCATAAAGCGAGGTGGAATCATGTGCGGCATAGCGGGCTTTGCAGGCTTCGAGGACGAAACTCTTCTACGCCGCATGATAGAGGTCCTGCATCACCGCGGGCCCGACGATACTGGACTTTTCAGCGACGACGGGATTGGGCTAGCAAACGCTCGCCTAAGCATAATCGACATCGAAGGCGGACATCAACCTATCAGCAACGAGGACGGCTCAGTTCATGTGACATACAACGGAGAGATCTACAACTACCGAGAGCTGCGCGCGGAGCTGCAGCGATTAGGCCACAGGTTCAAAACCCAATCGGATACAGAGGTGATCGTCCACGGATATGAACAGTGGGGAGACAATTGCGTCGCGAAACTCAACGGCATGTTCGCAATTGCGCTATGGGATTCCGCCAAACGGAAACTCTTCCTCGCCCGTGATCGTATGGGCATCAAGCCACTCTACTATGCCGTTGACGGCGAATCATTGTTTTTCGGCTCCGAGATGAAGGCCATCCTGCAGGCTCCTATTCCTAGGGCAGTCGACCGACGGGCCTTGTATACGATCCTAAACCTCAGCTACATCCCCGGCGAACGCACTTTAATCGAAAGGATCAGAAAGCTTCGCCCATCCAGCTACCTAGTCTTCGAAAATGGGTCCAACAGAGTCGAAACCTATTGGACGATTCCCCCACTGAATTCGATGCAGAGCGAGGCTCAAGTTCTCGATAAGCTTGAGGCAATCCTACAGGAATCGATTGCTGCGCAGATGGTGGCCGATGTACCCGTGGGCTGCTTCTTATCGGGTGGATTAGACACTTCCGTCCTTGTCGCCTACGCTTCCAAGAGTTCTAGAGAGCCTCTGAAAACGTTCTGTATGGGGTTCGGTGAGGAGACTGACGAGTTCAGTGACGCGAAGGTAATTGCGGAGAAGTTCGGAACCGATCATCACGAGTTGACGGTCGATAGCTCCCGGGCGATGAAGCTCTACCCGAAAATGATTTGGCATATGGAGGCACCGAAATACAACCTCTATCCGTGGTTCGTCTGCGAACTCGTTCGTAAACATGTGAAAGTCTGTCTAAGCGGAAACGGCGGCGACGAAGTATTCGGCGGCTACTACGTGAGGTATGCGAACGCGTTCCGCATCCAGAACCTATCTGCCAATCCTCTCTCACAATTAGTCCGATGGGCCTCCGCCCCCCTACAATCCGTACCCGTCAACTTCAGAACGCAAAACCGCCTTAGGGTTCTTCGAGCCCTTGGAGACGAGGTCGGAGAATACCTGATACTCGCCGGAATGTTTCCAGACTCGTTCAACCGACGGTTCTTCAAAGTGGAAGGGTCACTGGAGGAAGTTCGAAGCGAATACGCACCCTACTTTGAACGCGCAGACCTTCTCCAGGGATTAATGAACGCTGAGATGCGGACGAAGCTAGTAGATGATCTGCTCTCGGTAGACGATACTATGAGCATGGCCAACTCCTTGGAACTCAGAGTTCCACTCATAGACAACCAAATCGTAGACCTTATGGTCACCGTTCCGTGGCAGATGAAGTACGCTCCGGGAACGTACGGAAAACTACTCCTCAGGAAGGTAATCGGCAGGGTACTGCCAGAAAAGACTCTCCAGAAACCTAAGTGGGGCTTCAGTGTAAACGTGCAAACCTGGTTCAAAGGTGAACTTGGCGAACTGATCCACCAGGTCGTTCCGGAATCGGACGTGTTATCACGATATCTGAATCCTAAAGCCATCCGGAATGTATGCCAAAGAACAACCCGCAACGCTGACGACAGACGCCTTCAGGTGCTGCTCTGGCAACTGCTTGGTTTCCACTTCTGGCATAAGATATTCATTGAGACCGAACGTGTTAACACCACAGGACGAGTCGGAGCCTTGGTGGCGTAGTGGTTGGGTTACTGGGTCGCCGTCGTAACCAGAAACGGCGCCGACCACCTTCCAAAAACGCTTGATTCCTTGTTCGGGCAGGCGGAGGCTCCAAACCGTGTCACCGTCGTCGACGACGGCTCGACCGACGGCACAGGGTATATCCTTCGTAAGTATATGGAACTGAACGGAAATCTTCGAGTTCTCACGAAACCCGACCGCGGCTACGACATCCGACGAGTCCCCGACAACATTAACCGAGCATGGACGAGCAACGCCGACCTCCCAGCCGACTACTTCATGATAAGCGGTGACGACTGCACCTACCCCGCAGGCTACGCCGATTCATTGTTAGCTAGAATGCAGGCCGACCAGCGACTTGTAGTGGCAAGCGGCCACCTCACTAGCGGAGGAAGCCAGCTACGTGAACGCTCGCCATCAGGAAGCGGCAGAATGGTCCGGTCTTCATTCTGGCGCCAGGTTGGAAGCGCTTATCCTTTGATTGCCGGCTGGGAGACATGGCTCCTCTACAAAGCGGCTCAGAGAGGATTTAGAGTTAAGCTGTTCGACGACCTAATTTACGAACATGAAAGACCCAGAGGCACCGGACACCAGTTTGTCTACTGGGGCGCCGCCATGGGAACACTTGGTTATCATCCTCTGTACGCCGCTGCTAGGATAGCTAGGAACGGCTCCATACGGACGGTCGGAGCAACGGGAGCGATGAGCATGCTGCGAGGCTACTTGCAATCGCAGTTGGGGTCAGACGATCCCTTCATCTTACCTTTCGACAAGCCCCTGCAGAAATTTGTCAAAAATGAGCAGGCACTGCGCATGCAACAAATCGTCGCCAAACTCATCCGTAAAATCAGCTAATGTCGACTGCACTCGTGGACGAAAAACGCAACGCCGACACACTAACGGCGCGTTGGAATCATAGGCCGCTCTCGATCGGTAGCTTGTTCACGATTGGCATCTTCCATCCAAGACCAAACGCTTTCTTGGTTATCTTGATGACAGGCGCCGCTTGCCGACGCTTATACTCGGCCAGACGGGTGCGTCGAAGGGAATCATCAACAACTTTGGGATCATAACCTTTAGCGATCAGTTCCTGACGCGACAGCCGATTTTCAATAATGTCATCGGCGAGAGGGGAAACCATCGCATAATCGAACGGGTCGAATTGATCCGGTTTCAGTTCAGCGGATGGGATCTTCGTCAAGGAGCTTTCGGGAATGACTGAGCGCCCTGATTTTCGGTTGTAATACCGCACCAGCGCGTACACCTGCGTCTTGCCCACGTCCCCGATCACCTCAAGACCTCCGCTCATGTCCCCGTATAGGGTCGCGTATCCTAACGCAAGCTCCGTCTTGTTACCCGTCGCCAATACGAGGCCACCGAACTTGTTGGAAAGCGCCATGAGGAGAGTACCGCGGATTCGTGATTGAATATTCTCCTCCGCTACATCGGCCAGCTGCCCCTTGAAGGGTACTTTCAACTGCTCCAAGTATGCGGTGAAGATTGGTTCGATTGATATCGTCTGGTATTCTATACCAAGGTTCGTAGCGAGCGCATACGCGTCGCTCTTACTGTGATCGCTGGAATAACGGGATGGCATCGAGACGCCAGTCACGTTTTCTTTGCCTAGTGCCTCTGTTGCGATTACGCCGACGAGGCTGGAGTCGATTCCACCGCTGAGGCCGATGAAAGCATGCTGAAACCCGGTCTTTTTGAAGTAATCCCGTACGCCGACCACGAGGGCGTTGAACATTTCCTGCTCGGGTTCGGGATGAGGTACCGGTATCTCCGGAGTGTCGTGCTTGAGGTCAACAATGACTAAGTCCTCTTCGAATTGCTTACCCACCCCAATCAAGCGGCCGTCCGCGTCCACGGCCAGGCTTTCACCGTCGAAGACTAGTTCATCTTGGCCGCCCACGAGGTTCACGTAGAAGATCGGTACGCGCAGCGCCTTCGCTTTTCGGCGCAGAATTCTTAGCCTTGTCTCGCGCATTCCAAGGTGAAACGGTGACGCGTTAATGTTCACGATTAGCCCGGCTCCGTGCGTTGCGAGGGCGTCGACCACTTTCACGCCATAGCCTACTTCCTCGTCCCAGATGTCCTCACAAACGGAGGCGCCGAGCATCACATCGCGCCCACCGACTTCAATCTTGACTGGATCGTTTACAAGGGCGGACGTGAAGTACCGTTGTTCATCAAAAACATCGTACGTAGGTAGAAGGGTCTTGCGGACTATGCTCCGCACTTCGCCTCCTCCGATGATTGCCGCGGCGTTGAAGAGGTTCACTTCATCGTAATCAACGAAACCCACAACAGCGGTGATCTGTGGAAGTTTCTTAGCTAATTCGTAGACGTGCTGTTTGTTGAGGCGGACGAAGCTCTCTTGTTCAGGTTTGCGGCTTCCTCCGGGGGGGCGCGTTTCGCGGGGCGGAAGTAAATCAAGGGGAGGATAGCCAGTCATAACCATCTCCGGAAAAGCCACTAACTCCGCCTTAGCGTCTGCGGCCTTACGTGCGTATTCAAGAATCAGCCTAGCGTTACCGGCGAGGTCACCAACGGTGGCGTTGATCTGCGCCATAGCGATGCGGGGCAATTTCGGGTCGCCCGTCTAGCTGACGGAGGCAACAAAAAGATTTGCCAAGCTTTCCGCACGTGCGCGTAAAACAGGTTCCTAATGTGAATTCGAGGCGTATAGGTGATCAAGCTTCTATGTATTCTGGCCATAGTGTCAATACTAGAACCGCGGCCATTCCGGTTTAACCCGGTTTTACCCGTATTCCGCTGATGCCTTAACCCTCGCCGCAGAACCTCCCGCTTATCTTGTACAAGTTCGCTGTTGATCTTGTACAAGATAACTTCCTCAGTAGTAGCGTACAATGAGTTCGTGGGTACGGCGGCGATTGGCTGTGGTCGTCTTATCCGTGCTCAGGCGGGGGAATGTGCTGCTCATGGCCGAGCCCTCGGGGAATGACACCGCAAACGCCCGTAGCCCTGCCTGCCACGGTAGAGATGGTAGCGATCTCAAACTCATAGAACCCTTGATATGGCTTGCTTGAATGTTGCGCGAACCGTTTGGGCTCTCTTTCCCGGGGAACGTCGTTATTCTGGGTTCTATCGACATGTTTCGGGGTGTTTCGTGGGATTTTTTTCCGCGGTTGGTAATGACTGGCGTTTAGCAAGTGTATTCGGCGACGGTAACGATGCTTGTCGGTTCATTATGGTTCGGATAGGAATGCTATCATTAGCTTGGTGAGTTCTACCATCCTTCAGTGAATTTCCTCTTCCACCACCCAAAATACCGAACAAGCCAGTAAGCGGTTCCACGACCTCTTAGATTGATTGCTTCGGATGGAAATCGCAGGGAGAACTCTCTCAGAGATGTGTCAAACCGTCCGTCGGGCAATTTGCTGCCTAACGGCTGAATCTCGGGCAGAAGCCCCTCTTCAACTCTAATGATCGTTAATCCACAATTGAATGGGATTGTTACCAGTGAGAACTTGTGACCTTCAAGCGACGCACGAATAGCTGCCAACATTTCGCCTGACAAGTCGGGTTGCTGAGTATCATGAATGCATATGAGTCCATACTTTCTCATCTTCCGAAGAAGCAACGACAAGTCCAATTTTACTTGATAATAGTCGTGGGCGGCATCATGGCACACAAGATCTATGGGCTCATCAATCATCGAGATGAATTTCTCACTTGGGCCAAGAAACAGTCGCCAAGATGAGTCTTGCTGTGGAATCAACTCTGAGAAACGATTCGCATCGACATCGCAGCTAAGCACGACTCCACCGGTCTCTTTAGCGGCGAGCCGAAGTGCCCTAGTGGTACTACCGATTCCCAAATCAACCATGCACTGAGCATGAATCCCGACCGAGAGAACATAGATTGTCAGCAGGTGCCTTGCAAAACCTAGACCCGAACGGAAATCAGCTATTAACTGTTCGTCAGTGTATGGGGAAACATCGAACATGAACCTTGAAGAGGTATTCCTTAACTATTTCCGAATTGTGTTCCTGTTCAATATGGTGGCATGGACTCATAGAATCCCTGATACAGATTGCTTGAATGATGCGGCGAACTGTTTGGGTTCTCTTTCAGGGGGAACTTCGTTAATCTCCTTCCCATTGTAGATCACCTTCAAGCCGCAGAGTAGCGCCTCATGCACCATTCGCGCGAGGCCATCCTCCGTGGTCATGCGTATGAGCGTCTTGTGGCGTTTGTAGAGGGCCGGCATTTGTGCCCGTTCCACGTACGGTATGACTTCCACGTTAGGCATGTTTGGTTGGTAGTTTGCCGGGTGCGAACTGTTTCCGATTATCGTGATCTTCTCAGTCGGATGGTCGCGGGCGTAATCTAGGATCCAGGCAAGCCGGTAGATTCGTTCGTTCGCATCGCCGCTGGGACAGTAGTATAGGATGTCACGGTCCGGCTTGAATTTCGTTAACCGCGCGTCGCGAAAGGCACCGGTTGAGATTGGAAACGGAAGAATCACACCCCTCCGGCCGACCATTGGTTCAAGGTGGGGTGAGACGTAGAAGATTAGGTCGCACCGGTTCAGCACAAGACGCCAATACCGCCGGCGCCAGCGTGAACGCTCACGCGCCATCCAGTAAGCGTCGCTGCCTACGAAATGAATAATCGTCCGCCGCCCCAGCATGTGGGCGACCAGAATGTATCGACTGCATGTCTGGAGATAAATTCCGTAAACCACATCCACCCTCATTATCCGTCGGACGCTCGGACGCTTAACCTGATCAGTCCAATCGGTCTTGAGACCGGCCGACCGAAGCACCTCCGCAACCATATCGGCGTTGGGAGATCCGGCCCCAACCACCAGAACCTTAGGCTCGGGCTCCATTAGATGACTTGCTCCGCCGCTTCCGAGATGGAATGTTGTTACGATCGGATTAGAATAGGTTACACATACATATGTGTGCGCACGATTTTCACTTACGGCAAACATCACGCTATCCATTCCCGACGAGATTTACCGCAGAATGAAAAGGAGACGAGATGTGAAGTGGAGCGAAATCGCCAGGCAAGCCATAGTCGAGAAGCTAGAGAAATTGATGGCCCGGTTGAATTCGCTGCTTCCACAGCAGAACTTGCAGGCTTGATTGCTAAGGCAGGAGTGAGGCTGGATGACGTGCCGCTGGAAGATGCCATCCGATATTATGAAAAGATGAGGACCTTAGAATGCCTAAACGTGGTCGGCAGAGTTTGCTGAAGCGCGGGGCACCTGTTCCCGCGGTAGATTTGGTGATCTCGGCCACTGCCGTTCGGCTAAACCTCCAACTCATAAGCCGAGACCGTCACTTGAACAAATCAAGTCCATGGTGAAGGAGCTCACGCTCCGAACGGAACCTTGCATTCGGTCACGTTTTGGATACGTGGAGACCATACTCGGTATTCAGACTACTTGAATTGTTTCGATGTCGTCGCCGCCTGATTCGGGTGGGAGGAAGTTTAACATGATCGTGAATGTGCCCGTCTGGTTTGGTACGGCCCAATTGTAATACCCCGTTGTTTGAGAGTTGGGGGCAACTTCGATTTGGGTGACATTAAACGCCACGTAACCATTGGGACCAGTCACCTCTACGGCGACGCTAACATTCAACGCCGAAGTACCCGAATTGATCACCGTGAAAGGCAACAGGACGGTTTGGCCGTGGGGCGTCGTGGAGGGTGCAGATAGAATCACAGAAGGGCCCGCTAAGGTAACTCCTGTCACGGTCAGAGGCATCGGTGAACTTTGCGTCGAGGCCAGTTGGCCGTTGCCGTCCCAATTGGCGTTGAGCATGTAATTGCCCGTCGCCGGGGGAACCCATTCAATACTGTAGCTTCCTAAGCTGCCCGTCATGATGGTGAGAAACGGAGTCCAGGCGCCCGAGTCGAAGCTGAAGCTGAGAGTTACGGGCACGGACCCGGGGTTTGGGGAGATCGTGCCCGCCAACGTGACCCCGGAACCCAGAGCCACAGAAGCGAGAGACGATGTCAAGGTGATGCTTGTAGATGGCCTACTGAAGGTGGTCAGCGCCGTGGATGTGGCTGTGCTTGTTGACGTCAGGGTACAGAGTGTCGTGGTTGTCGTTGTGGTGGTGAGTAAGGTTGCCGTGCTGGTCGAACTGGTCGCCGTGACGTACGTGGACGTGACCGATGTGGTGGCAGTTGTGGTCGATGTTGAGGAACTTCCTTCCACTATTATGCTGGTTGATTGAGTGGTGCTCGTCGCGGTACATGCCTGTCCAACGGTTGAGGTGCTAGTTGAGGTCCCGGTAGTCGTTGTCGTCGTTCGGTATGTCGAGGTTGACGATGTTAACGTGCTCGCAGTCGTAGTCGTTGTCGTCATGGTTACGCTGGACGTGAGTTGAACCACCGTAACGTCCGCAGCAACCGAGAGCCCCGTGTCGGAATCCGTGAAAGTCACCTGCCTAACGCCCGGAAGAATGTTCGTACCTGCGACGAAGCTGCCGCTGATGGTTCCGCTGGCGCTTGCCGTTAGCGTTCCGACAATGTACGCAAAGCCTGAGCCAGAATCAATAACCACGGTCACGCCGCCGTTAGGAGTGAACCCCGAACCCGTATAGCTCACCGACTGCCCTTGAACCACACTGGGCGGACCGACGGAGACCTGCGGGTTGACAGAAGCACCGTTACTCTCCGTGAACAGAATCTCCCCACTGGCGGCATTGGTGGAGCAAGCGCCCAAGTTTAGGTTGTTAGTTTCCCCCGTATACCCCGAATTCTCGCAGACTGACGTAATCGCATTTCCATTCGCGTTCTCCAAAGCGTTAGCGACGGTCAAGGTTGTACCCGAATTGAAGTTTGCAGTAGATGCACAGCAGTAACCGAAAACGTTGAACTCGGAGTACTGCCAATTCTGGTAGAGATCAAGTACTTGATACGTCGGTGAGACTGAGTAACAGCTGCCGGATATGCAGATCATATTCTCATCATTCGAATCGAGATTCGCGTAACCCTTCAGAACCAGATTCGCCAACCCCGACGCCGGCTCGGAGGGAACCGATGTGGATATGCTGTTCGCGTAGCAGCTACCCGCGTAAGCCATCCACGCCGTCCCACCTGGCGGATCCAGAGTTGGACAAGTCCCGTAGGAACTCTCGTAATCGATCAACCAATATTGAATGTAGATGAACCCCGAATCATACCCCGGATCATTTATGAAAACAAACTGCTCCCAGGCCGTAGTGACTCTATTGCCAGTGTAGGGAGTGTTAGTTGTGAAGAATTGAGAGTTAATCTGCAGGCCGTAATAATTTGGGCCAGCCTGGCTGTCAACCTCGCTCGTCAAGCCGGTCGTGGACGGAAACGAGCCAGATGAGCTACCAATCACGCTGCCCGACCCAGAATACGCCACATCATCATAGCCGTTCCCCGCCGAAGACGGCGCCATTGGCCCCAACGGAACCGACGGCCCAGTTACGCAACCGGTCGATTGCCACACCGTATTCGGGTACGAGATCTTGAAGCATCCTCGATTCGGCGTATGAACTCGGTCGAGGGACTTCCTCCAAGAAGGATAATCCGGCCTACCCGTTCTCGCCGTAGTCGATGCTGTTCCCGTGACCTGACCAATACTCAGCGGCAGCCCCTGGCTCCACCCAACTGAGAAGATAGCGATTAGAACAATTGCAAGGCTAAGCAGTTTCTTGCAATTGATTCTAAGCATGAAGGTACGCGGCCCATCTCACCGTATATAATCGCTCCATACACTTCCACGCCTAACCGGCAAGAAACCCTCAACTGAATGTAGCGCGCCCACGCCGCCCCATGCACGACCCAAACCCCACCCGCCATAAAACGCATCCTCGGCGGCCCCGACTTCCACCAGACGTTTTTCAAATCGTTTTTCTCATCGCGACAACTAACCATACTGCATGACCCGTCAAGCCTCAAGCGTCGCAGTCCTTGCTATCGTATGCGCGGGCCTGCTTGCCGCGCTTATGGCCAGTCATCTGGTCACTCCAATTTCGACCGATTCGCCGTCGACGAGTACGTCATCAACTGAGTACGTGTACTTGCTTTCGGCGGTAGGAGCTTGTAAAGGGCCGGGAGGATACGCCCCGTGTTTCGGAGGCAACATCACGCAGGCCGAAGTATTCAACTGTCTAACCGCCGCAACTACGCCAACCGGATGCACCCAGATCGTTGTGAACCCATCCAACGCATCCATCAACTACCAGATTACCGTATGGTACCCGTCCGTCTCTCAGAACAACGAACCATCATGGGCAAACTGCAAGTACCAATCCACCGGCGACCTAGCCCAGCAAAGCTTCGCACGGTGCGTGACAACAAACTCCACAGCCTTCGTCGTCACCGAACCAGCCCCACCACCCCTCTAAGAGTATAGCGAAAAGGCCGAGCGAACAGAACAATAACTCGGCGTTAAACCCGCTCTCGTTCTACAATTGTCGGCAACGCTGGCGATTTGATAGAAAGGCCTCGAATGAGTCCGCTTCAGGCGGATTTATCCACAATGCGCGTTGGCAATCACCGGTTCACTCAACTCACTTCAATCGTCACGTTGGCGCCTGATATGGAGACGTAAGCCGTCCACACTCCCGCGGGTGGATTGCTGAGCGTGAACGTGACTCGGTGAATGTTCGTTGGAGTTGAAGTGCCGGATACGTACGAAATTCTATTGTACACCACGGCCCCCGATTCCAAGTACTGTGTCCCATTAGGCGCTGCAATAATGACCGAGGCGGTGCCGGTCCCCGCCCACGTCACCGTAACCACCACTTGCGTATTCGTGGACTGAACGTTAAAGTTGAAAGAAGGAGGCATCGTAACCGTGATCGTAAACGTTACCGGGTGGCTAAGGCTCCCGCTCGTAGCGGTTACGATAACCGAATAGGTTCCGATGGTCGTAATTTGAGTAGGGACACTCAGTGTTGCGATACCCGAAGTGCTAATGGAGCTCGGTGAAATCGAACAGGTAACTCCCGATGGACAACCAGAAGATACGTTGAGATTCACTGTTCCACTGAACCCACTGCCTGCAGTTACAGCCAGGGTGCTCGAAGCTGTGCCGCCGGCTCCTATAGTCTGCGAAGTCGGGGAGGCACTAATCGAAAAATCGTTAGCCGGCGGACCACTGAGGGCCTCGAATGTGGCGATGCTGGCGCGATAATTACTACTCGAACTCCAAGAGGTTCCACCACTCGCGGCGCCCGTTGTGGATACAATGCTTTCAAGGTAACTGAGTGAGCCATCCCAGCCAGCGCCGCCCGCCAACCCAATCTGGGCGCCGTCGAGTAAGGTAAATCCGTTAGTTGGAGATGACTGTGTAACCGTCCCGTGTGTCGCCACCCAAATAGTTCCAACCCAAAGCTCAGTAGCTTGGGTAATTGTAGTAGTCGTCCCCGTGGTTCCCAACACGGAATTGCCACTGTTCGTTGTCGTCCTATCCAAATATCCAGATGTCAATAGTCCCGAGTATTCACAAATATCAACTATCGCTCCTGTAACGGCCCCGGCCAATGCTGATGATAAATTGACGGTAATTGAAGTGGATGCGTTTGAGCCGACTATTCCAGCCCAGATTTCTGAGTCCCAACCGCTACCATCCGTGCTAATCTGTTTCGTCCAGCTTACGTTTGTTTCACTTATGCTTGATACAGTATCTCCGGGTGAATTGCTCTGTGTTCCTACCACCGCAATCAGTAGATTTCCGCTCGTGGGTGTTTGGGACAACATGGCTGAGATGCTGCTGCCACTTGTAGCTGTGCCCCTAGCTGCTCCCTGAACTCGCATGATTACTGCGGCGTTCGCCGTCGGGAGGGCCTCGGCAGGGGCTACGCGACTTGTGAACGAACCCCAATCGGTTTGAGGGGTTTCGGGAAGGCGTCGCGTTAGCCAATCAATCCACTGTTCCATGTAATGCCATAGATCCTGATACACTGGTCGTCGCGTCAGCTTCGGTATCCTCGGACTCATTATGACTGATGTCTGATCGACTAAAATGCTGCTAGGCGATAGCCGTGCGAACGTCAGTACGCTAACTGCGAGAATTAGCTCTAGCACTAATCTGGATACTCTTGTTTGCATAACTACACTACTGGGCGTTTAGAGAAGCAAGTCTTGGGCGGTTATCTCTAACTTTGCAGCACGTACGAAACAATTGAAGCCGCTAGCAACTTCCGGTATTAAGCCGTACGCGCAAATTCTGTGCGATTTTCGATTCAATACATGAGGTCCTTGTCGGGAACTGCCATCCTCAAGCTACTTCATGAATGATCAGGCGTTCCACTTGTAAAGCTATTGTTGCCCAACCGAATTTTTCTGAGACCCATCTTCTGCCTTGGATTCCAAGTCTTCTGCATAGCTTCGCATCATTCGTCAACGCCTCAATCCGGTTGATCCATTCATCAACAAATCCGTTCTCAATACTCCACCCAGTATAGCCGTAACGTATAGTCTCGGGAACACCCCCCACCCGGCTGCCAAGCACCGGCCTTTCTAGGAGCGAGGCTTCCAGTACGGTGGTCGGACAACAATCGAGTCCTGAAGCCAAAACGTAGAAGTCACAGGCGGTGATGAGTCTAGAAACCGTTTTGGGGGTCGTAATGTCTTTAACGAAATGAACGTTAGGTGTGTGTGCATAGTGTTCTTTGACGCTTCGAAGGTACTGCTGAGCCCAAGCCTCACCCTCGGCAACATAGAAATGAACTCGCGGCAGCCTCTCGACCACGCTTTTGAAACCTAGTAGACCCTGCACTTTCGGGAGGACGCTGTGATTCTGGACGATTGCAACGGCAGGCTTCAGAACTTCAAGTGTCGGTTTCCCGCCAGGTTCAGGGAGAAACTGGTTTGGATCAACACCCTGATACACCACTTCGCATCGTTTTCGGGGAACGTGGCGTCTGACGACGGTTTGTAGCCATTGGCAAATCGGCGTAACTTTGGCGGCTAATAGGACAGCAGCCCAATCATAGGCATTCTGCTGCAAGGACAAAATGCGACGTTTAGCTGATGCAGAGGCGAAGGCTGCGAAATGTTCGCGCCATATATCTCCACGTAGGTGCAAGACGAGAGGAAGTTTCTTCCGGAGCAAGAACGAGACAACTTCGAATTGCGTTGCATAGAGCGGGCTGTCCGAATACACCAAGTCTGGTTTAAATTTCCGAACCATGTCACTGACGGAAGCGCCGCCTAACATTTTTTCATCTAATTTTTCGCGAAAATTCATATCGCCCCATTCAGGGGTGGGATAACGAGTCGACGTGATCGTGTAATCAATCTCTGAGCTGAATTCCGTAGCCATCCTACTAATCATGCTTCGCTTGAAGGGAGCAACCAAGAACGCGACTCGAACCAAACTCCCATCACATCAAATGATCCTACGCCTCGATGTTTCAGGCACGCTTTATAGGGTCTTTCGAGTATTTGAGGACTCGACGATACGGCGTCATCGCTGAAGAGCCTTGTATCTTGTATAACCGGCAAAGCACATTATCCAAAGGTACACGAGAAACAGCAGAAGGCGCAAATCGAACCTGTGAGTATCCTCCGTGAAGATAATCCAGTTGCGAAGATTGTTCTTCAGCGTCTTCACCAGTTCTCTAGCTCCATAAACTCCTCCGCGAAGCCGGAGGCTCTCTCCCCACCTATGGAACGCTTGTGGATGCTCATCGACAATGTTCTTGTCATGGTACACGAGCTTTTTCTGTACCGTGACTATTCGGAGTCCCAGACTGGCAAGATGACGAGCGAATACGGTGTCTTCCCCCGCGTGGATCCGATTGTTCAATTCCTTACAAGAAAGAATGAGTTTCCTGCGTACTAGGGTGTTGCTGAACGCAGCTGTCCCGAACCGGCGGGCGATGTGTTGTATGTAGTCGCCGTAGACTTCAAAGCGATTCATCGGAGAGTCGCCAATTGCCAGAATCATTCCGACATCGCTATCGCTGACGTATTTTGAGACTTCTGGCCACCAAGCAGGGTAGACGTACACGTCTGAGTCTATAATCGCGATCCATTCCGTTTCGCACTGTTGCGCTTGAAAGTATCGTACGGAACCAAGAAGCCCCTTGCACACTCTGACGTCGGCGCCCAGACTCCTCGCAATCCTTTCGGTGCCATCGGATGATCCCCCATCTGCCACTATGAGTCTGCGAAGCGGAATATTGCCGCGAATCGCTCTGATGCAGTTGCCTATGGTTTGTGCGCTGTTCTTTGTCGCCACGCTAACGTCTATTTGCAGATTAGTTACACCGCTCGGGAGTTGCCCATCTCCCGCATACCAGTACGGCCGGGGCACACGTATAATAGATTCTGCCAGCGAAGTCCACACGATTAAATTGAAGATGCGACGCGATCATATAACTCGATTCTGGTACTACTTCCGAATCGGCTACGCAACTTACTTGACATTCATTCTTGGCTACATTTCGACCCTGATCACGGTCTACTATCTGGCTATCAAGAATTTGCCGTATCTTCTCAATCTGTTTCCTAAGTTCGAAACTTTCTCCATTCTCGCCACGGTAATAGGCGCCCCACTATCAATTGCCATCGGTTGGTTACACTTGAAGCGAACTAAGGCATACAGCGCGGAAGCAGACATCACAGTCGAGTCAAATCCATATTCATACAAACTCACCCCCGGCAAAGAGGCCGACGCATTCGCACCCAGCTACCTTGAAATGCTAAGGCTTCTACGCAAACTGCTCCAATCGCAAAACCTGCTTACTGAAGACGACGCTTCGCGCATCAAACTAATCGAGGATAAGCTTCAGATCCTAATGGAAGGGAAGATGGTAGGAACCCCAAGAAGGAGAATTTGACCCAGGCATCCCGCATGCTGGCTAAAAACTTGAACGCCTTCTCTAAGATCTATAGGAGTTTCGCAAGAGCGATATGAGAAGAACAACGTATCCGTAACCATCTTTGGTAACAGATAGTTTTGCGACTTTGCGTTTCATTACACGATGCCTGACCTCAACCTCAACCGTTCTATGCGCCCGTCTCATGCCCTTAAGAGGCAACTCCAAGAATACCTCGAAGCCTGTCGCGGTGAGATTAAGATCGGCTATTATCGCCCGTCTATACGCTTTGAACGCGTTCGTTATGTCAGAGTAGGGAACGTGAAAAAGCAGTTTCGCCGATAGATTGCACAATCTGTTAGCCAAATACTTAACACGTGGATACCCTTCCGGCCTGCCACCTCTGAACCTGTTAGTGAAGACAATGTCATTGAATCGTGCAATTTCAGCCAGCTTAACAACGTCTTCGGCCTCTTCACTTTGATCACCCATCACAACGATGACTACCTTCCCTAACGCGTGCGTGATGCCAGTACGGATGGCATCGCCAACCCCTCTGCGCCCCTGTCTCTCTATTACCCGGATTTGTGACGCTTTCGTTGCGGCCTCGGCAAGTCTCGCCCCAGTCTGATCGTTCGGAACGGTGTCAAGAACCACCAAGATCTCGAATTGCATATGCGCCGAAACGAATGCCTCGACAATTCCCAGTATTGTTGCAGTGATGTACTCGGATTCTCTATACGCGGGAATCAGGATGGTCACTTCGCAACGCGACGCGTGACCACCTTCGGACTCTCCGATCATCTCAGGGCGCAAGCGCCATACCGTATCCTAATCCATGCTCCAACGCGTAGAGCTATAAGTGGTGTCTAAGAGGCTAGTTTCCAGCATATCAGTCGGACTGTTGAAACTTGACTGACCTCACTCAGATTGTTGATAGGATAAGGCGAGGAATGTCGAAGGTGTGCATAATCGGACTGGGGAGAGTTGGTCTACCACTTGCAATCGTTTTCGCTCGATCAGGGCTGCATGTGGTTGGAGTAGACACAGACGCGCGGCGGGTATCAATGGTTCAGCAAGGACACATGCCTTTTCATTACCCCGAGATCGAGGAATGGCTCTACACAACCGTTCAGACAGGAGCCCTAGCCGCTTCCCAATCAGCGAAAGATTCGATCCAATCATCCGACGTAGTCGTTCTAACTGTCGGAACCCCTGCGGGAGGTCAGTATCAGCTTGAGTACTCTCAACTGCATTCCGCCTTGAAAGAAATCGCGTCAACCGACTTGCATAACAAAGCCCTGATTGTGCGATCCACAGCCGCTCCAGGCACCCTGCGCGACATAGTTCTTCCGATGCTGATTTCATCCACAGGACTGAAACCGGAGATCGATTTTGCCCTAGCGGCTTGCCCGGAGAGAATTCTTGAAGGCCAGGCACACCGAGAGCTATACGAACTGCCTGAGATAGTTGGCGGAATTGGGCCAATCAGCAACATGATTGCCTCCGAACTATTCAAGAAAATATCGCCGGAAAAGAAGATCCTCACTACAACCCCTACAGGCGCGGAATTGGCAAAGCTCTTCACGAACATTTACCGATACGTTAGCTTTGCCTTGGCCAACGAATTCGCAGTCTGGGCTGAAAACTACAACGAGAACGCACGCGAGGCAATACGGATAGCAAACGAAGGCTACCCACGATCAAGAATTCCGCAACCAGGTTTCGCTGGAGGACCTTGCCTCGGCAAGGACGGCTTTCTTTTGGATAACGGTACCTTCAGCAGCATAGTCTCGGTGGCATGGAAACTAAATGAAGGAATACCCCAACATGTGGTCTCTGTCCTCCTCAAAGAGCTAGGATCACTCTATGGTCAGAGAATTGCGGTCCTTGGCCTCGCATTCAAGGCGGACAGCGACGACATAAGACTTTCACCTTCGCAGAAACTGATCGAAATCCTACGATCATACGGCGCTAACACTCTCGTTCACGACCCCAACGTAGCAGGAACCTTGTCACTCAAAGAAACACTAACCGCACCGGACGCCGTAATTTTGGCAACACGCCACTCAGCATTTAGGAATCTAGCGCAAGAAATCGACCAATCTGGGTGCAAGCTGGTCTACGATGTGTGGGGCATGTATGCGAACGCCAAATTCACCAAGGCAAAGTACGCGGAGTTCGGATCCACGCATTGAGCGCCTGGGCAGGAAAGAGGGTCCTCGTAACCGGCGGCGCCGGCTTCATAGGACACGCGGTCGTAGCCAGGCTTGTAGAAAGCCGCGCCCATGTGACCGTAGTCGACAACCTATCAAAAGGGAACCTCGACAACCTCCGACCACTGGGTCAGCAGATTGAGTTTCGAGACGAAGACCTCCTCACGAGTGATGCCCTAAACGAAGTCCTGAGGCATACGGACACATGCTTTCATTTGGCCGCTAAGATTGGAGGGATAGCGTACTTCCATAGAACGCCGGCGTCGAGCCTGCGTGAGAATTCAATAATGAATTTCAGGCTTTGGGATGCTGCAATTGGGACACATTGCTTGATGGTTTGCCTATCCTCATCAATGGTCTTCGAGAGAACAACCTCATTTCCCACACCCGAACACGCGGTAACAACGTCACCGCCTCCGCTTACAGGATATGGGTTCTCCAAACTCGTAGCAGAATATGTCGCACGCACCTATTTCGAAGAGTACGGCGTCAGGTTCTTGATAATGAGGCCGTTCAACGCGTACGGCCCAGGAGAAGCACCAGGAGAGTACATAGGCTACGCGCACGTCATACCCGACCTCATAAAGAAGATTCTGTCAGGCCAATACCCACTCGAGATTTTAGGCAACGGAGACCAGACACGAAGCTACACATTCGTTGAGGACATTGCCGATGCCATCCTGTACGTCGCAGACCGATTTGACAATGACGATTTTAACATAGGAACTGGAGTAGAGACTAAGGTAATTGATCTAGCAAGAGTGATATGGGCCCTCTGCGGTCGTACCGAGCCGTTTCGCTTTCACCCCACAACCTCCCTGAAATACGACGTCGCCAGGCGCGTTCCAGACGTCACAAAGCTGTTTCAGAAAGGATGGAGACCCAAATACTCCTTGGATGAAGGCCTAAGGATGACCATCGAGTGGCTCAAGACTAAACTGACACTCAAGCAACTGTAAACGTACAAGACCCAATATCGAGATAGACTGCCAAATGGTCGGAGTTCTGAAATTTCGATTCAGCGGAAAGAGGCACATCCCAATCTTCTACTTGAAAGAAAGCGTGATGCTGAATCGAGAGTGGTACCCACATCGGATTATTGACTTGACGAGAGCATTAATTGAAAAGCGAAAGTGGCGATTGGCGAATGCCGACATAAGGCTTGAGAATACAAAGGCACGACATCTTCTGCCACAACACGCAAGCCTCTTCGCTCACGAAGGGGGCATATGGCAAAAACGGTACGCTGCAACCTCTTTGAAAAGAAAGAACGTGCTTGATGTCGGAGCAGAATGCGTCGGAACAGAGTTCCTCTACTTCAAAAAGGGAGCGCGAAAGGTGATCTGCGTCGAGCCAGACACGACAGCAATTTGAAACCCTCAAAGAGAACGTAGCTCGCCACTCTTGGAACGTTGAGATTGTAGCCGAACCATTCAGAGTTGAGATGCTGAACGAGCAAGATTCCGACTTCATGAAGATGGATGGAGAAGGATACGAAATCGAACGGCTCAAGACTGCCCTATTGTCAACTGAGGCTATTGTCGAATCGCATTCACCCACAATAACCCAAGCATTGACTCCAAGGCTCAAAGGAACGGTTGTCGCTAAACTTAGTCCGAACACTTCACTTCTTCACATTCCGCAATCCGGCGTCATTACGCCTCCTTCAGTCATTGCAGATTTCCGACGGGTATTCAGCAATCGATGACGCACCACCACCCGCGTTACCATGGAGGGAAACCGATGGAAGACCTCGTTACGATTTGCATTCCAACCTACAATGGAGAGGCATGGATTGCGGAGACGATACGATCAGCTCTTGCCCAGACATATAGGACGACCGAGATCTTAGTCATCGATGACTCCTCAACGGACAACACAACTCGAATCGTGCGATCGATTCATGATGGCAGGATCCATCTAGAAATCAACCGTCGGAGGCTCGGACTCGTTCGGAACTGGAATAGATCCATTCAGCTGTCAAAAGGCGAATTCATCAAGCCGTTGTTCCAAGACGACGTTCTATATCCAACATGCGTTCAATCCTTGCATGCTCTTCTACGGACGAATGGGGATGCCGGGCTGGTTTTCGCTCTACGTGACATGCTAGTTAAGGGTCCTGACGGAAACTGGGTTGCAAAGCCATCCAGAATTCGTAGCCACTTCAGACGGCTACAGGAGATCAATCGCGGCGAGCCAATGCTTAGTCGATGGTTACGGAACGGGTACAGAGAAAACTGGATTGGCGAACCGTCCTGCGTGATGCTTCGTAGATCATGCCTTGAAGAACTTGGCCTGTTCAACACGAAAATGTGGATGTGTGCAGATTTTGAGTTATGGATGAGGATCATGCACCGCTATGATATTGGATTCGTGAATGAACCACTCTCAGCATTTCGCGTTCATCCGATGTCCGCAACAATTGTTGGGACGAATCTGAACATGCATTGGTTGGACATGGTCTGGCTTGTTGAAGGGCTAGTTGCGTCCGGCTTAGAGCACCATTATCCGGAATTAAGACGGCTCAGAATTAGAGAGCTATTTTACGGAATGAACTATGAAATTTGGCGGATTCGTCGCAGGTACAGGATGTATCCACTTTCGATGAGCCGGTCCCTACTGGACTATGTAGCGTACCGCCTCTCACTACTCTTCGGGTTCCACCCTGATGTGCATGAAGCACTGACCGCTATCAGGGAACGATAACTCTTATCTTACCTCTACATTCCCCTAACCGCAATCCGACTTCCGAAGTTGAGGTTCGAATTCTTGATTGCTTACGACATATGTGCGAAAGATGCGGTGATAACTAATTTTGTCCGACTGCAGCGGCGCAAGGGCACAGTTATTGTGGGACTGGAGCTTTTCGCCTGGCTTCAACGGGCGTGCCATCTGTTTTGAGTTCCTCTGGTGTTAGCCTGCGCCGGCGAGTTCGTGCAATCCCGCGGACCGATTTTCTCGTTGGAATCATTTTTGCGGTTTGTTGTATCGTGACTTTTCCGCGTCCCCTCGTCATTGCTCAGGTTGGCCTTGACCCGGCCTGGATGCTAGGATTGCACGTCGCGGTCTCCGACGGCATGATTTTCGGAAGAGACGTTCTCTTCACGTACGGCCCGCTCGGATTTGTGTTCTTCCCGATGTATGTGACTCAAGGACTGTGGTTAACGTCAGTCATTTTCGAAGCTGTCGTTCACGTAGCGTTTTACGCGGCGCTCTTGGTTCTGGTGTTGAATCGTGAAAGGCGACTGGTTGACGGAGCTGTACTTGCTCTAACCGGTACACTGATCGGGGCTTTTCTTGATGTATACGTCGTGTCCGCAGTCCTCCTCGTGCTAGCAATATTGGTCATGGATGGGAGACATCATGAATGGTTCGTGATAATTTCCGGAACTACTGCAGTTTGCATGTTCCTTAAGTTCGACGTTGGCTTAGCCACACTTTCGATCATGCTCTTAGGCGTGGCGTGGCTATTTTTCAAGAAGGAGCGGCGCCTTGCCCTGGTATCTTTTGGCGCGTGGCTTTTCGCTTTTCTGGTGGTAGGGTTGCTTCTCATGAAAAGCGGAGACGCTTTCTCATCTTTTCTAATTGGGTCAGTACAGTTAGCTGCAGGATTCGGACCAGCGATGGCAAAGGACGGGCCGCTATGGCAACTGGCCGTTGGAGCAGTAGGTGTCGTTGCAGTCTTGATTTACTTGCTGCGCCAAATCCTATACAGAGCAGGGCCAACCACACTGTGGCTCTCAGTCGGCTTCTTGTTCTTGTCGTACAAAGAGGGTATCGTACGGCAGGATCTACACATTTTGACGCTCTACGGTGCATGTGCGCTCTTTCTTGGCCTCGCATATTCCGTAGAACGAAGAAAGCCATGGCGGTTAGCTTTCTTGTTCCTGATCGTCCTGCTTCTCGGTTCTGGTATCAGAGCGTCTCAATTTGGGACTGGACGGCTAACTTACCTCAAGTCGGTCTATGCTCCAGAAAACGTCTTCCAGACGGTCAACTTGGGTTTAAACGAGGATGTTCCCGGTCAGATTTTCGCCAACAGTGTTGAGCAGCTACGTGCATACTATGCATTGTCTCCCGCGACATTGGGTATCCTAACAAACCGAACCGTCGATGTCTTTCCTTGGGAGAATTCGATAGCGTACGCCTACGGATTCCGTTGGGACCCGCGCCCAATCTTTCAGAGTTACAGCGCCTACACCACATACTTGGACGATGATAACGCCGAACACTTCACGAATCAAAATGCTCCTGACTACGTATTGTTCAGAACGGCATCAATCGATGGTCAAACGTTATCGATAGACGGACGGTACTCACTTTTCGATGAACCATTGACTTTCCAAGCTCTGATCTGTAACTATAAGCCTATTCGCTCAGATGGAGCATACATTATACTTCAGAGAACGGGAAACCACTGCAGTGCCCCCATCCAACTCGAACACGTCAACTCCGACTTTGGAACAACTATCGATGTACCCGTAGCGAATGGCTATGTGTTTGCGCATGTGTATTTGAAATACAATCTCTTGGGATCAATCGAGAACGTCTTTTACAAAGGACCCTTAGTCTACATTCGACTAAACTTCGCGGATGGATCCAACGGAACATACCGCTTTGTCTGGGACAACGCAGGAGATGGTCTCGCTGTCGGATCCGTGCCTGACCAGCTCTTCGCAGCTATCATCAACCGCGTAGCGTCCTTCTCCATCTGGACGAGTCAACCCTCCGTCTTTGACAATACGATCACCGTGGTTTTCACTGAGGTCACGGAACTCTCGTCTCCCGGCTCGACTCTTAGCACGGCAAGCCTAGAGGCTGTAGGCTGTCATGTCCCCTCGACGCAAGCCTCTCCGCCTGCGGGGGCATCGATCGAACTTGGTTATGCAACGAGCGATTACCAACGCTTCGGGACCGAAGATACATAAGTGGGGTCTAAAGGGAGCCATGAGCCCGAGGGCAACCGCTCTGGAAGTATCCAAAAAATCTCTTCAAACTATTGCGCTGGCAACGATCGCTATCCCATCGGCCGCGCTAGCATTATTCGTGCACACTTTCGGTGTCAACGTTATCGTTTCGGATGAGTGGATAATGGTTCCTCTTTATGAAAAGATGCTTAACGGGAGTCTCAGCGCCACCGACCTCTTCGCACCGTATACTGCCCAGAGAATGTTCTTTCCACGACTAGCCATGCTCGTGCTGGAGAGGTTGTCATCATTTAACGTCGTTTGGGAAATGTATCTCAGCTGGGCACTCCTCACAGCAACCGTTACCATCGTCTTCTACATGTACCTCAACAAGAACTGTCGCATAGACATGGCGGCCCTGGTTTACTTCTTACCAGTCTCCTTACTCATGTTCAGTTTCAGACAGGAAGGATCAATACTGTGGGGTTTCGGCTGCCAGATATACTTCCCGACATTTTGCGTCGTCGCCGCTACCTTCTTTTTGGATAAGGCGAGAGAACACGCACGTTTCTTGGCTCTTTCTGTTGCCGCGGGTGTAGTGGCATCGTTTTCATTCCTACTGGGTCTCGCTGTATGGCCCATGGGGTTCTTGCAGATCGTTCTTTCCGTTGACGGAAGCGTCGAGCGACGCGTTAAGATGGCGTCGCTATGGGTATTGTCGGGAGCGATGGTTTCGGGACTGTATTTACGCGGGCTCGGCTTCAACTCAGCCGTTGTTTCGCAGAGTTTGCGTCGGAATGCGGAGTACTTTCTGGCGTACGTCGGCGGCCCGTTTACATTTCAAATCGCGTATTATTCGGCTTCGATTGCGATTGTCTTGGGGATCATCGCGACTGTAGTCTTTTTCCAAGCGCTTAAGGTACGTGCAGTAAGGGAGAACAGCGTTTGGATTTCTCTGATAGTTTTCTCCGTACTCTCAGGACTTGTGACTACCTTTGGAAGGGCAGGGCTTGGCGTTGAGGAGGCTTTGAGTTCTGGATACACCCCCGTATCGGTTCTGGCAGCGGTTGGATTGTACCTTTTCGCGGTATCCGTATCTAAACGTTGGAACGGTCCAGTTAGCAGGTTTGCTGTCCATGCACTATTGACTCTAATTCTCTTAGCTCTTGTTGTGTCCACCGGTGCGGGTTGGCATGTCGCCCAGCAAACAAGAACGCAACGTGAAATCGGTATCAACGTCTTGCAAAACTACCGAACGCAATCGGATGCAGCGATTTTCGCATACGTAAGCCAGAACACGTCCGCCGTCCGGGAGTGGGCGCCATACCTTCAATCGAATAGGTTGAACGTGTTTGCGACGAAGACCCAGAACGATACATTTCAACTCTCCATAGTAGACTGGCGAATGCCAAATACGCCGAACTCGATTAGCGTGCGAAAAGCATACTGGCTTGTGCTGGTTCGCACGGATCGCGGTTTTTGGATCCCTCTTAAACTGCAACAACATGCATAATACCACCGAACAAGTGCAACTATCATTCCCTGCCGTCCCGGTCGAGGTCAAGGTCCTTGCAGACTTCAGGTCAAACCAGCGGATTAGATTGGAGAATACCCACTATTCTCGCGTTTGTTGAAGGTATGACACATTTCGGAAGTTTCCAAGGCGATTCGCCAGGTTACGTGAATCTTGTCAAGACGTTTCGTGGGACGGCTACACCGGCTGAGCAGTCGATAAGATCTACGATCTTTATCCTTCGACCCGTCGTGCCGTCGATTGCAGTGCCATTTTCTTTCTTCATGGATTACGCGCACGCCGTTGCTGTTGTCAATCTCTGTTTTCTTGTTATGGGAACTTTTGTTTTGTATCAATTTGTGAATAAGTTGACGATGAAAAGAGACGTCGCTTTCGCGACCTCAGTGTGTTATGCTTCCGCTTTTGCTAACTTAGTGTTCGGCGTTGCCGTATTAGCAGATGGAGCAGGTTTCGCGATGCTAATCGTCAGTCTCTATGCCGTCATCTATCTCTTACGCGATGCGAAATCCTCCATTCTAGTGGGACTAATCGTCGGTGTCAGTATCTTGACAAAGGAGACCAATCTGATAGTAGTACTCGTTCTGTTGTTTCAGTACCTAAGATTCAGACGTGAGGTCAGTTTTCTCACGTTCGCTGTAGCCGCCGTTATCGGTCTCGGCCTGGCGTTCTCATGGTCTCTTCTGGTAGGCTTTAGCTACGCCAAACTGTACCTGATACAGTTCAAGTACTCGACACCAGGCTACAAGGGAGCTTTAGTGATGCCAAAACTTGCCATGTCCCAGCTGTGGAACGCTTTCAACCTTACCCTTCCGTTCGCCTTCATGGCCCTGTTCTTAGTAAATGACGATCAGTTCAAAACTGTGATTGAATGCATCTCAGCTGCGCTCGTCCTGTTCGTCGCGTCACCAACATATATCCAATCACGCTTCGTCTTCTTAGCTTATCCCGGAATCCTTCCACTCGCAGGATTTGGAATCACCGAAGCGGCCACGATCATGGGAAAGCGCCCTTGGTTCGGAAGACTCTCAAGAGATGACTGGTTCCGACTGCTTCTCTTCATCATTGTCATGTACACTAATCTTGTTACGTTTCACAACTATTTCGGTACTCCACTTTCTCCTCCACGGCTGTGATCGTCATTTACCTTTTCCCTGGTCCAGATTAAGAGAGAAGGAATGCGTCCAATGCTTGTCGATCGGCTAGAGACCAAGAGTGACTAGGAAAGGCGCAGCTAATTGACGTTGGTAAGTGTCATTGTTGTTTCATACAATGACCTGCATCATCTAAGGCGGTTACTTCCAAGCCTAATGCATCAATCATTCGGTGAAATCGAAGTAATCCTGGTAGACAACGCCCGAAACGAAGCCATTCAAAAGTACATCTCTGTCCTGCAAGACGAACAGAAAATACGTTTGCTGTACGTTCCTAACATCAACGAAGGATATCCCGGCGGAAATGTGGTCGGCGCAAAATTCGCTAAAGGCGAGTATGTGTTGATACTGAATTCTGATACTACTGCGGAGAGTCATGCAATCGAGATCATTGTGAGAGAATTCTCGACGAAGCCAAAGGAAGTTATGGTTCTAGTTCCGAAGATTCTGGTTCGCCAAACGGACGTGATCAATTCAATAGGAATGAGAAAAATCAGAACGTCAGAGAACATCTACACCAATATTGGCGCCTCAGAACGTGACACGGGCCAATATGACGCACCAATGAGGGTGGAAGCCTTCGACGGTCCGGCGTTTATGTTCAGACGAAAACTCCTGCAGTACACCTACCTGTTTGATCCCAGATTTTTCTTTGGGAATGAAACTGTTGACCTCGCAGAGAGGATGGCGAAGATTGGCTTTTCAGCTTTCACGTGCCCGCGGGCCGTGTTCAGACATTATTTGCGGGGCACGGTGATCTCTTCGAAACAAAATGACAGACTTATCGCGATCATAGTTAGAAACGCTCTGATCCATACTCTTAGAAACACGGATCGAGCAATGTTTTTCCGAACATTGATTATAGGCATGTGCGGTAGGAATATCTTCGGTAGACTTGTAACGGGCCGTAACCGCGAGCTCGTGATTCCTTACCTAAAGGGTGTGACAATGTTCATTATGCAATTTGGTACATTCAAAACAGCGCCTTCACTAGTAAGCGTCGCCTCCCGAAAGTGAGTTTACCCCGCCTTCTCCCACGGCACATTCCGCTAACAACCGTTTCAAGGATGAATTACATGCCCAAACCACGCTATCTTCAAGGAAGATAGGACGCCATTGGTTGATAGGGTGGATTTGACTTTCATTTGACGCGCCAGTTAACCCGCAAAGAAGTATTACCTAAATGCGGTGGAGGACTGTGGCGCTACGGCTTCAATTGCAGGAGTTAATGGTCCTTGGACCCACGGTTACAATGTTACCAAGCATTATCGTAATCCCGACAAGCTTTCAATAGGTAAGTCGGACGTAGTCGCCCTATGGCCCGCTTTCTTTATGGGTTTCGCGGCGAAAATGAGTCGTTAGCTTTGCATATGAGGTAAATTGAGAGGCATCCGCAACGAGCACGGCAAACATGATCTCGGTTGTTGTACCTTGCTTTAATGAAGCCAATACTATCGTAAGCGCAGTCGACGACATAGTTGCGCTGTGCGATCGGATTGATCTTGAGGTTATAGTCATAGATGACGGATCGTCCGACGAGTCATTCAGTAAATTGAGCGAGCGACGCGATATCAAGCTTCAAAGACACAACATTAACCTAGGAAAAGGAGCTGCAATTGCGACGGGCACTGCCATAGCTGCCGGCGACATTATCGTAATCCACGATGCTGACTTGGAATACGACGCGGAGGCAATACCGAAGCTAATCGAACCTATCCTCACCGGCAAGAGTGATATTGTATATGGATCTCGGTTCAAAGGAGAAATTGACGAGATGAGCTTCTCGCATTACGCGGGAAACAAGGTGTTATCCTACTTCACGAGCTTGCTCTGCGGCGCGAGTGTCTCGGACATGATGACAGGCCAAAAGGCCTTCCGAACAAATGTATTCAGAAGCCTGCATCTAGAAGCAAGGAGATTCGAATTCGAGGTAGAAGTCACGGTCGAAGCTCTCCGACGAGGTTATTCGATACTCGAAGTCCCAATCCCATACTCCAGACGCAAGTTCGGCGAAGCAAAGATAACTTGGTCAGATGGCATTAGGACGATGTTGCGACTCCTAGAGTGCCGTTTTGCAATATGAAAATTACCTGGATGTCCCAAGGGCAATGAAGGTGGGCTGAGCCGAACTTCTTCGCAATTGTCCTAAATGACGAAACTTACATAGTGTTTCGACAGCATAACTGCCGAAGAAAGTATGAAAGGGATCCTTCTTGCAGGGGGCAGCGGGACGAGGTTGTACCCCGTCACAAGGGTGCTCAACAAACATCTGATTCCAATATACGATCAGCCCATGGTTCATTATCCGCTTAGTACCTTGATGACTTCTGGGGTCAGGGATATCCTGGTTATCAGTACTCCACGGGATGTTCCAGCGTACCGTGAATTGCTCGGCGATGGGTCTCAGCTTGGGCTTTCGATCTCCTACGCGGCACAACCTCACCCTGGGGGGATCGCACAGGCGTTCATCGTCGGTCGAGACTTCGTGAAGAATGATTCAGTCGCGCTGATCTTAGGCGATAACCTGTTCTACGGGCAGGGCCTATCAAATCTTTTCAGAACCGCGGCCGCAGAGAATAAGGGTGCAACCATATTCGGTTACGCTGTGAAAGACCCGGAACGGTATGGCGTCGCAGAGTTCGACAGCCAGGGAAACGTCGTGAGAATCGAAGAAAAACCGACACATCCAAAATCAAACTACGCCGTGACGGGGTTCTACTTATACGACAACAGGGTCCTTGACATCGCGGCAGGACTGAAACCGTCCAAGCGAAATGAGCTCGAGATTACCGACGTGAATTCCGAGTACCTTCGGCGCGGAGAGTTACGAATGATCAAATTCAGTCGCGGAGTTGCATGGCTGGACACAGGGACCCCAGATGCCATCTTAGAAACGGCTCAGTACTTCGCGGCGATTCAACATAGGCAGGGCTTGAAAGTAGCCTGCTTGGAAGAGGTCGCATACCGAGTTGGCCTCATCAACGCGGCCCAAGTCAAGAAGCTCGCAGAAAACTACACCGGCGACTACCGAACCTATCTCGAAAATATCGCTTCCGAGCCATTTGCCGGAATGTCGTAGGTAACTGAGATGTCGTTCGCATTCAAACCATTCGAAACGCTGCCAGACGTAGTGCTTATCGAGCCACTCGTTCACCAAGACGAGCGTGGTTGGTTTGCTGAAACGTTCAAAGAAAGCGAATTTCGAATGCACGGGATCGCGGCAAATTTCGTACAAGATAATCAGTCGCGTTCGACGACAAAAGGGATCCTTAGGGGGCTTCACTTCCAGAGGCAACCCGCGGCTCAGGGTAAACTTGTTCGATGTGTCATCGGAGAAATATTCGATGTCGCGGTCGACATACGTTGGGGCTCCAGTACGTACGCCAAATGGGTTTCCGCCATTTTGTCAGCGGATAACCATACCTTGATGTGGATCCCGCCAGGATTCGCACACGGCATGCTAACGAGAACCGAAATCACGGAGGTCGCGTACAAAGTAACGGCAGAGTATAGTAGGGTTCATGACCGTAGCATACGCTGGGATGATCCAGCAATTGAGATCAGATGGCCTGTAGACCATCCAATACTCTCGAAGAAAGACGCGGAAGCACCATTGCTCAAGGATGTGGACAACAACTTCATGCTAAAGGATGAGAAGGCAACAAACGCGAGCTGAGTTCACTTGAATCTAATCGTAACCGGTGGGATGGGTTTCATTGGCTCAAACTTCATCCGCATGTCGTTGACCAAGTACAGCGATCAGAAAATAGTCAATGTAGACAATCTTTCATATGGATCGAACCCGAAGAACCTTCAAGATCTAGAAGCGGCAAACTATCGCTTTCTCGAACGCGACCTTTCCAACCTATCCCCATCCGACTGTACCGATGCACAGGCCATTGTAAATTTCGCAGCGGAAACGCATGTTGACAGGAGTATCTCAAGCCCGAAAACGTTCATGCACTCTAACGCCGTTGGAGTCCTTGACCTTTTGGAACTCTGTAGAGTCAGAGACATGAACTATGTTCAAGTGTCCACCGACGAGGTTTACGGATCGAGCCAAGGTCAACCCTTCTCTGAAACCGATTGCCTGAAACCATCCTCTCCCTACTCGGCGACAAAGGCGGCAGCAGATCTTCTCGTTGAAAGTTACGTCAGAACATACGGGCTGCGCGGAATTATTACCCGCTCTACAAATAACTACGGGCCATTCCAATTCCCAGAGAAATACATCCCAAAGATAATCATTAGAGCTCTCAGGAATCTGCCCATCCCAATCTATGGGAGTGGTGCGCAGGTTAGAGATTGGCTTTACGTCGCAGACAATTGTGAAGCCATTGATCTAGTGCTAAGAAAGGGAAGGGCGGGAGAGGTCTACAATATCGCAGGAGGAAATCAGATGAGTAACCGGGAAGTCGCCTTGAAAGTGTTGGAAACTCTCGGAAAGCCGGAATCTCTTCTGCGGCATGTGCAAGACCGACCAGGGCATGATTTTCGGTATTACCTCAACGCCTCAAAGCTGGAGCGCGACTTAGCTTGGAAACCCAAAACTTCCTTCGTCTCCGGCCTGAAAGCAACTGTGGGATGGTATCTCAAGAATGAGGACTGGTGGCAGTCACTCGCGACCAACAAAATCCTGAGCGAGTCCCCCTGGAAAGAGAATTGGTGAATTTAGACTACTAATAACTGGCGCAAATGGTCTCAACACTCATATCCGAAACCAAACCGATGTAGTAGTTAATACGGCCTCGTTCACCGGTGTCGACCGTTGCGAGAACGAAATTTGAAACAGCTTCGACTGTCAACGGCAGGATGCCAGCGACGAAACTACAAAGGATGCGACGCTCCAAATCCGCTGAGCCTCTACGGACAGTCAAAACTTAGAACTACAAGCAGCTCGCAACGCTCGAGACTCCTCCCGGAGCGTATCCAGAGCGAGGAACGAACCTGGCAAGAACCCGTTCCGATTGAAACTGCACTTGACGAATTCTATCAAGAAACGATCAGTTAATTGCGGCGTCCAGCGTGGTCCGGTGTGGACGGCTGAGCGCAAGCTTAGCTAGGCTAGAATTGTTCCACAAGCATTGCCGACGAGTGTGTCACCCGAGCCATTTGCTGTCGCCGGCAACATGATATTCGATCCCAGTCGAGGACCAATCAAAGCTTCGCCAGCTCTCCTCTAGGTTGTCCAGCACAAGCCTACAGTTCTTGAGATAACCCATCAGTTTCGCTTCTTGAATTGCTTTGTAGATACGATGGCCCGCGACAATAACGATGCAGTCGAATTCCGTTAGACCGTCTGGGAACGTGAATGCCTCCGTGCCCGTTAACTTCTTGATCTCCTCGGCCGTAAAGTAGGGATCGTTGACACGCACCTTGGCGCCGCGTTCGGAAAGCCGCTTTGCCATACGAATTGTCGGACTGAGAACGTGTACCTTCAGGTCGCCCTTATATGATAACCCCAAGATTCCCACGTTACTGAGCTTGCTATTCACAATTCGATCGGCCACCATCTCCGGTTGCCTGGAATCGCTTGTGACAGTCTCTCTTAGCAGAGTAAGGTACTCAGGCTTCTGCGCGCCCTCCAACACATACTGTGACGACAACGGAATGCAGTTGTGAACTAGCCAACCGGAAGTTGTGAAGAAATTCCGCGTCTTCTCGACTTCAAGGGAATAGACCACCTCAGTCCCATTCTGGGTTGAACCTCTAAGCAGCGGTCTGCGGCTCTCCGGATGACCGTAGCGCAAATCTCGGGCCTCGGCTGACGCTTCATATGATGCTAGTCTCGCTCGCTTGTCGAAAAAGACGGTCTTCGCAAAGTCCCTGGCTGCTCGTCCGGCGATTCTGACTACGGGTGGCTGTCTGCTCCTGTTAAGCGTGGGGGTCAGGCCGATGGATCGAAGCAGATAGATGACTTGTTGCTGAAGCACTTTGCTTTTCGTGTAATATTCCACGCTGCCGTTCTTTGAAACCGATCCGTCTCCATTCAGAACGCCGCTCAGCAACGCCTTTCGAACTTTCACGTCCCGCCAGAATACTAAGAATCCCGGCAACTTCGCCAGGACCGAAGCTCCGCCTGTCATTTCTGAGACGAATCGTCCCCATATTTCGCCGGAGACTCTGATTTGATGTGTATTAGCTGACTTGTCATTATATTCAGTATACTGTATTCCATATGAATCGAGGGTTTCCCTTGCTGTCTTGATCAATTCCGATTCGTCGCGGTTAAGCGAAATGTACGTTCGAAGAGTCCTCGCGTCTTGAGTAACGCATCCTTCCGCAGCGTAGAGACCCAGCAGGAAACCCAATTTCGGTTCGATCTTCAGCAGCCTAGGAACCGTTTGGAAGGACTTTCCAAATCCGGTGGACAACCGTTTTTCGCCAGTGCCTATCTTCGTCTTATGCTCGACACCTTTGGCGAAAAATGCGAGGTCGATTACCCATCCGACTCGTCCTCGTCTGACTCTCGCTTTTCGTGCATACTGAGGATTGTGGGCAAAATATCTGTAATATGGCAATCTATCGATGAAGGCGATTTCTTCGCCTTTTCGTAAGTTCTTCGCAAAGTCTTTCCACAACCTTCTCTTCCTTACGTACATAACGTGTTCCGGTGTGACCGTCAAATGATGGCCTCCGACTGTTCTGAGGCTCAGGGTGGGCGAAACGCGTCTCGACATGGCGGTAATCCGCTTGAAGGTTACGCGCTTCTGGTTCGGCACGTAGGACAGAACTTTGACTTCACCGTCGAGTTTAGATCTGGTGTTCTCGTACAAGTGACGTATAGATTCGAAATGGACGCCGCAGTCATGCGTCGTAACTAAGTATTCGTCGGCTCCGAGGCAGTAGCCTCCGCTTCCGAAGCTAGGCTTGTAGATATTGACATTCCATTTGGTTCCGACGAGTTTGAGGACTTCGATCATGTTCAGGTTTGGGTAGGCGAGGCTGAGTTGGTTTGCGAGGGTGATGTCCATGTGTCGGTACGCGTTTTCGATGCTCTTTACGATCTCCGCATGCCTATGGTCGGGGGCGGGGACTAGGTGGTCGCAGACGATGCTCAGCACCTCGGTCATCAATGTGGTCGTCTCAGGGCCGGTACCGCCAACGATTCGCGGGAGGCTTCGTAGATTCTTCTCCGGACTGATGAACCAGTCCCTGCGTGGTGCCACGCCCAGAAAAATGTCTTTTCCCAGCGAAAGGCCGTTCTTTTTGATTGTTGGAATTACCAGCTGGTCAGTCTTGTTGGGGGTCAGGGTGGACTCAATGATTACGAGAGGCGGAGTGCCGGACTTTGGCCAATTGGCGCTTATCTTGTTTATCACATCAGCCAAGGCTCCGTCCCACGGTTTATCCTCTTTCTCGGTGGGTATGGCGATCATATGCACTGCGAATTCGGGATTAATGAGCCTCTTCCAGTCTTGGGTCGCAGTCATCATGCCAGAATCTACGAGGTACTTCGGATCGAACCCTAGCCAATACTCCATGTTCGGAACGGGCGTCTTACCAGAGTTGATGGTCGAAACGATCCGTTCCGACACGTCCGTACCGACGCACGTGACGCCCTCCGCTGCAAAATTCGCCATGGTCGAGAAACCAATGTAGCCCGTACCCCAAACGGCGATCTTCCGCTTCCCGTCAAGAAGCTCTCGACGAAGGTGCTGAGGTCGCTGCATCTTTGTTCGGCCGGCATTAGAATCTCTGTTTCTTAACTCTTTGGAAGAATTCTTGAAATACACGTTCGATTCTCATACATCTGTCGGACCGCTCCAGGCAAGTTTCTGAATCGATTAAGCTCCAGTCACACGAATCGCCGGATCGGCTTCCTAGCCTCGCTCTCTGGGCAAGTCTTCAGCCTAGCGCATTGGAACGCGAAAGTGACTGGAGCCCCTTGTTTAGTTCCACCTTGGGTTGAAACCGCAATATCTCGCGGGCTTTACATACGTTGGCGAAGCTGTAACGAATATCGCCCGCCCTCGCGGAGACATGAATCGGAGTAATCTCGGGCTTACCGCTGAGTCCACTCAAGAGCGACACGAGGGCGTTGATAGTTGCAGAGTGGCCGGTTCCGATATTGAACGCGTCACCAACCCCCTTCCGAGTAGATAACGCTAGTAGGTTTGCTTTCACTACGTCTGAGACGTGAATAAAGTCGCGGGTCTGAAGGCCATCACCAAATATCTTAGGCCTAACGCCTCTCTTCAATTGCTTTGAGAAGATTGCGATCACTCCGCTATACGGGTTGGCGCTTTGTCTTTCTCCGTAGACGTTGAAGTATCGGAGAGCCACGGTGCTGAGACCGTACGTGCGATTGTAGGCCCCACAATACTGCTCCCCGGACAGCTTCGAGGCTCCGTAAGGTGTGATTGGATGAAGTGGGTTGTCTTCCGTGATAGGGAGCTCCTTCTGGTCTCCATAAACGGATGATGACGACGCGAAAACCAACCTCTGGATTTTATGTCGTAAGGCGGCATTTAGGATGTTCAACGTTCCGTTCACATTTACCGCATTCACCCGCTCCGGTTCCTTCACGGAGTAGTAAGGGCTGACCACAGCCGCTAAGTGAATCACCGCATCAACTCTGTGTACTAAGGAACGGACGAGGTTGCGTTGAAGCGTGCTGCCGCGGCGAAAATGAAGTTTCTTGTTCTTTTTCCATGCCAGTAGATTACGCAGGGTGCCTGTCGATAGGTCGTCAAGGGCCCAGACAGAGACCCCCTCTCCCAGTAGGGCGTCAACAGTATGGCTTCCAATGAAGCCCGCGCCGCCCGTAACCAGCACACGGTCGTAGTCCAAAATTCGCCCCTCAGCTAGTCAAATGGGGGCTCGGACTTGTCGGCGAGTGCGCGGACTTCGTCCAGCGCCTTGAAGGTTCCGATATCGTAATGCCTCTTTTCGGTTAGATAAGCAAACACTGGTTTTCCGTCCCTGAGCAGCTTGGGCACAACGTCATGCGAAATGTCCATATTTGGTTTACAGTACCTAACCACTTCCTTCTCTAACACGAGGATCCCCATACTCACGGGGTATTCTTTGAGAACGGGTTTTTCTTCGAAATATGAAACGCGACCATCTGCAGCGACCCTCGCTACGCCATAATCCATTGGAACAGAGGTGCTCATAGCGACCGTGCAAACTGCTTTCTTCTCCTCATGAAAATGGATCATATCCGCCAAATTCATGGCTGTCAAGACATCGCCGTAGTAGAGCAGAAACCTCTCGCCGAGAAGCTGAGCCGCGGCGCCGACTGCACCCGCCGTTCCGAGTCTCCCAGCTATGGAGTATTCGATCTTGACGCCAAATCGCTCGCCGTCGCCTAGGTGGTTATGGAGGAGGTCCGATTCGTTCTGGGATATGAGCATCACGATGTCACGGATTTGATAGCGTTGCAGGTAGTCGAGGATGTATTCTATAACGTAACGGTTTCCGATCGGTATCAAGGACTTAGGCACGTAAGCGGTAAGAGGATAGAGACGCGTACCTGCCCCGCCCGCAAGAATCGCAGCCTTCAATGAGAGAACCCTGCGCCTGGCTTCAGGCAAGGCCGTATTGTGCTATAAGCGTTAACAGATTCGGTTCACATGGGCTCGTTATGTGATCCGGGCGTTCCACAGATTCAACTTCAGGAGGTAGATAGCTTTCATTGCGTAGAACGCGCCCGCTAGGAACGTATCAACAATAAGTGGCTCAGGAGTCCAATTGTAAAATGGGTTGACCGTCGGAGACAGAATGGCGGTTACGAATGTGAGACAGTAAATCCATGCGTCCTCCAAACGCATCGCAACACAAGCGCTTAGCAACGGGCAGACCCAAAGGAAATGTCCTGCTTCACCACCGTATAGTGTGGCGCCGAGGAGAAGTGCGAGCAAAGAAACGGATGCCAAATAAACGACGTTCGTATCAGACCGCCAGAACCGTAAGACTACGTAAAGCTGAAACAGTACCAATACAGGGCTTAGCCTAATGAATTGCATACCCCATAGATTGAATCCGAGAAATTCTAGGAGCCAGAACTCTTTAGCCGGAATGTTGAACACCGTAGCCAACGTATCGTGGCTCAAGTAGAGGAGCCCGATTGCCAAGAAGACCGGAACTGCAGATCCAAGGATTAGATTTCTCACAGACGACCTGGTTTTCGCTAATGGTATAAAGAATGGATATGCCGCGAACGCGAACAGCCTCAATAACGCGGACAACATTGTTGCAAATCCGAATTGGAGCCAGCGCGCCTCGACCTCGAAGTACACCGCCAAGAGGAATACGGCTATAGGAATGATGTCCATGGCCCCCCACCAATAGAGCATGTAGAAGTCGTAAGGGTTCGCGAACCATGCAAGTCCCGCCATAATTGATCTTGGTTCTGAATTCGTGATTCGTCGAACAATTCGCATTATGAGAATCAGCGTAGCTACGTCGAATAGGAAGATTGGTATCTTCATGATGAACTCTAGGGAAAACCACGGAACGGTGTACGGAACCAGGTTTGTCACGTCCGGGTGTTCAATTGGTAAAGTCGTCCAAAGCCAATAGAAGGGTGCCAGAATAATCTCAATACCGATGTAGACGCCGTAGATCGACAGAGACGGAAGCCCACCAGCCAATAGCGTTCGAACAACGGAACCAGTTTGGGGTATCCAACCAAACAGGAAATCCGCCGACGTCGGTAGGCCTATCATGCCTAGTAGCCTCAGACCTAGCAGAAGATAGATTACCTTTCGCCAGTGCCGGAGCAACTTTCGCAAAGGCATTCACTTGTTTGACTGAATTTCAGGAACGGAGAACCACACACGCATTTGTTCAGTGGCGTAAGCTATGAGAAGAGCAAAGGTCGAAGATGCGACCAAAGGGAGGATGATTATATCAACCAAATTGCTGTCAAGAAAATTGCCAAGCGCCACAGAAAACCCCGGAACAATTGGCCCCCCTAAGGGAAACATCAAGAGACTGTAACCACTCGGCGTCACAAAGGCGCTAGAGAGCAGGAACCATTGTGCGAATCCGAGAGTTAGAAATGCCAAGACTACCAACCTTTTGAGTTTGTCAGCAAAGGCGACTACGTCGACGGCGATTAGTGGTAACAGCCAGATCAAATATTGCGGGCCAGGTTCTGCAACAACGAAGTATGCCAAAAGTGCAGACAGTAGCACCGGGAGCGGTCCATTTTTCTTCATAAAGATGAATTGAATGCAATAGAACGCAAACATTCCAAACGTAGTCACGTTAACTGTATTCTGTGCTCCACCAAGGAAAGGGAGGAAGAAAGTCACCGGAGTAGGCGTTGTCAGATATTCGAAACCATACGGAAGAACCCACGATAGATACCCCCCCAACCCAACTAAGCCGATGGCGATGACGGCGGCCAAATGCTTCCGTGAGGCGCCATTCGAACGTATGTACAATAATAACGGCGGAAACAAGAAAATGGGAAAGAACCTTACAAAAGCCCCTAGCCCTATAGCGACCGCAGATAGAAGAGGCCGTTGGGATATCAAGAGAAATAAGCTAAGGGTGATGAGAAAGACGCATGTCACGTCTGGCAGTCCCAACAATTCTACGGCGAAAAGAGAGAACGGATTCAGAAACCAGACTAGTCCCATCAACCGCCCTTCGACCGACGATTTTAACCTCCGCCCGATGTAATACAGTACAACCATTGTCCCGATGTCGAAGATGAAGACGAGTACGCGGAATAGCAGGGACAGTTCCATTATGTTTGGCGTGGACCATAGGGATGCAGTCAGGGGCCACGATTGTAGCTGACTGATGTTCGATGCCGTTTGGTTATAGAGGGGAGGATACAGCGCAATCCATGGCCCAATCGGCGCATTCCCAGCTCCCATGAGTGCTATTATATCCCTAAGATCCCAGCTTGCCGGCTCTATCGCCGACAGAACCAACTTAAGCGCCGCGACGACTCCGACGAGCGCAAGAAAGGCGCTCCTATTTCGGAGGAAAATTGAGGAGAGCAACGCCTATCGATCAAGCAGGGCTTCGCCGAACATTTAAGATGAGCGGGTCAACAAATAGCGTCTTGTCGAAAGTTTACCTTTGGGCTTCGCCAGAATATCCCTTTAAGCGCGCGTTCGACGATTTGGTTCAACCCAACAACAAGCTGTGGGTGGACAGTTGTGAAGGTTATAGTCGGAATTCCGGCCTTCAACGAGGAGCAGGCAATAGCCAAGGTCATCATACATGCTGCGGAACACGCGGATCAAGTTCTCGTAGTCGATGATGGTAGCAAAGATGATACTGCAACGATTGCTCAGCATCTAGGCGCAACGGTTCTAAGACACGAAAAGAACCTAGGTAAGGGCGCTGCTCTAAGAGACTGCTTTGACTATGCCAAGCGTTCAGGAGCCGATGTGTTAGTTACGATGGACGCGGATGGGCAGCATGATGCCTCCCAAATCCCGACCCTTCTCAATGTTTTGGCGAAGGAAAATGTCGATGTAGTGGTTGGGGGCCGCTTTGGCAGACCAGGGGAGATGCCGCGATTTCGCTGGTTGGGCGGAAGAGCGTTGGACCACGCTACAGGCGTCAATGTTGGGGATACGGTCGTGGACTCGCAGAGCGGGTTCCGAGCGTATTCCCGAAGAGCTATCGAACAGCTCACACCCAGCGAATTTGGCATGTCAGTCGATTCTGAACTAATCAAGAAAGCGCAATCCGCAGGTTTACACATTGACCTCGTACCCGTCACTGTCTCTTATTCCGGGAAGACATCAACAATCAATCCCCTACTTCACTGGTTCGACGTACTCTTCGGAGTAGTGAAGTACGTCTCCATACGCCACCCACTATTGTACTACGGCACTCTCTCTGTCATCTTTCTAGTCGTATCCTTCGTCTACGGTCTCATGACGCTCGACTACTATCAACACTGGGGCCGCGTGATCACAAACCTGGCGCTAGTTTCGATCGCTGCCGGCATACTTGGGTTCCTGACCTTATTCACAGGCATAATCCTATTCACCCTCATCACGGTCGTTCGCGAAAACGTCCGCCAGTAAAGATTGAAGTCACTACACTTCTGCTGAATCAATTTTTCATGCAATTCAATTCGGAAAGCTGGACTTCGTTTGGTTCAGACTGTTAAGGGGTGGGTTGCGGAACCTGTCTGGGAGCTTGTTAAGGCAAGCGTTCCAATCGCATGTGTTGACGTTATCGTCTCTAATCATCAGGACGCCGTTCTATTGGGATGGAGAGTGATCCATCCCTATGCCGATGTGTGGGCAACTCCTGGAGGGAGAATGCGCTTAGGGGAAAGTCCAGTCCAGACGGCACAGCGGGTCCTATCTTATCATGGTATCAGGGCGAACGGCTTCTACCTTGTGGGAGTCTTCCCGATCGGATTCCGGTCCCGCTTCGACGTCAGTATCTGCCTAGCGCCGACAGGCATTTCAGGTTCACCGACGCCAGACGGAGCCGAACTCACGAAGATCCGCTGGTTCAGAAAATTGCCCAAAAGAACCGGCAAGAACTATGTGAGGATGGTTGAGAAATGGCGAAAGATCAGAGCATCCCCGGAGGCAGTGAGGCTTAACCGATTGTGACATGCTTCAGTCAGCTATTTCGCGGTAGAGCTGCTCCGTATGCGCCGCAGTTTTCGTCCAGGAATGATTCTCTGCCACTTTTCTCCCGTTCAATCCCATCCTAGTGATGGCGTCAGGGTCTTCTGAAAGCCAGAGTATCGCCTTAGCGAGCTTTGAGGTGTCTTTCGGCGGAACCAGCAAGCCGTTGTAGCCGTCCGTAACGACACTTGGTATCCCGCCGACGTTTGAGGCGATAACCGGCTTTCCGGATGCATTCGCTTCAAGAATTGTCAACCCGAAACCCTCTGATCGATCCTTGCTCGGAAGCACAGCGGCATCCGAGACGGCGTAGTAGTGAGGAAGCTCATCGTCCGGAACATTTCCTAGGAAAGCAACTTGTGCGCCTAGTCCAAGCTCTGAGGCGAGGGATCGATACTCGCCTGCGAGCTCACCGTCTCCAACCACCAGCAATCGGATACCCTTCCGTTGACGTAACGCAACTTTCATCGCCCGCAAAAGAACGTCGAGGCCTTTGTACCTATGCCACTTGGTAAGCGCCCCGACGAACAGCAACGTGAATGCATCTCCAGATTGCCTGCTGGGGATAGTTGCCGATGATGGGTGGAAACGTTCGCAGTCTACGCCATTCGGGATCACCGTCACTAACCTTCCCAATCCGGGCAGAATGTGTGACTCCTTAGCGTAGATCTCGGACGTAGCGATAACGCGCCGATAGGCTCGAATGTACCGGGGCAGGAAAACGTTGTCATGCGCACTGATCAACACGTTTGCGAAGGAAGTGACCGGCGGAAGGTCGTTATGCCAAGTTAGAACGGCGGGAATTCGCCGGACGCGCGATGCTAACGCCACGGCGAAGGCTATGTAGGGGCTTGGAAAGTTTGCGTGAAAGACATCCGCGTCTAGGTTGAAGAGGTCTCGGAGAAGGCTCGGCATGATCGGTGTCCCATAGATTCTACCGATCAGGCGACGGCGTCTGACAATGATTCCGCCAACTTGGCTGATTCCGGGCGGAAACGGCGGGTTGGTGCACAACACCGTCACCCCGTGACCCATAGCGCTCAAAGCACCTGCCAAGTTATAGGCATAAGTCTCGGCACCTCCACGCCAGGGAGGAAAGAAACTGTTGACGAGTGCGATTTTCATACTCGCTGCGCCATACTCAATCTTCCAGACGGATGAAACCAGACGAACTTGTAGCGTGTGAATGGCCCTACTTAGGCTTGCTCGGTAGCGAACCTCGTAGAAAGACCCTGGCGGCCAGCACATGCTCTTTGGGCCGGGTCAGCGTACTGCACTCGCAAGTAACGATTCTCTCTGAACGGGGTCGGAAGACAGTGGCGTCTAGTCGCGCATCGGCTTTCGAGGAGTGCTTAACTCGTATCTCGTGTTATGGATGGCGTTGCAGAATAGCTTGTGGGCGTATGAATAGCAGGATCAGGCAGGGAATCATGAGCAAACCTCCGACAAGACTTGTCCCGATCAATTGAACGTACGGCAGAAAGGAGTGAGTCGTGTATTGGCTTAGGTAGTACATGAAGAGTGGATACGAGTCGAAGTTGAATAGAAAGGCCGACAGACAAACCACTGTGAAGTAGCTAGTCTTCACATTT